>Ga0157363_1001334_pt1 | contig 20455 bp, 13 predicted proteins | sample AttsexASBM1_FD_111477 | JGI IMG/M metagenome (GOLD analysis project Ga0157363, IMG submission 111477) | Fungus gardens microbial communities from leaf cutter ant in Ribeirão Preto, State of São Paulo, Brazil - Atta sexdens ASBM1 | ecosystem: Host-associated > Fungi > Mycelium > Unclassified ... | reverse complement strand
TCGACGAAATTCTCGTATAGAATTTTATGTCCAACTGTACATTTCATCCGAAACTCTCATCTTAAGAGTGTTCTTAAGCGTCAGATCATGGCGGTGGCGATCTAAGGGACTGCGGTGTAATCCGATCTAAGAAATCTATGTCGATAGGGCAATAATTAGGCTGCTTAAAGACGAAGAGGCAGGCAGGAGGGAGTTCTCGTATACAGAAAGTGCCGCCGCTTCTGTTTCTCGAACCTTTTCCATTCTTTCCACGCGTGTTATCAAAAGGGAGGGTCCGAAAGGACGACAAGAGGACAGTCGTCGTGAGTACTGCATTACCCTTTCATCCCTTTCGAAGGCGCGTACCGCCATGAATAGTCTATCCAGAGATCCGCAAGATTCTAGCTCTCTCCTTCTTCCTCCATCTCTTCCTATCCTTTCCGTTTAATGTACCAAGCATACACATTCTCTTTTCGAAAAAAAGAAGATGGAGAAAAACAATTCCAGAAGCGCTGTACTCGTATACGCGTGTCGTCGCCGCCTTCACCGCCGTCGCCATCGTCATCGTCGTCATCGTTGTCGTCGTTGGCTGCAGCTTGACATCCATGTGAACTACACTTCGGACTTGTATCCGCACTCTGAAATGAAGGGAGGGGACTTCTCTCTCTCTCTCTCTCTCTCTCCCCTCTCCCTCTCTCTCTCTCTAGTATAATGGCGGGTTCGACACAAGGCCCCAAAAGAAACCCATAGATATCGCATTGCGCGCCCGGGCGACTGACGGAACAAAACAGCTTGGACCATGAGACAAGGACCGGGTGGCGGCGGGAAGAGAGAGATGAAGGGGCTCCGAGAGGGGCGGGAAGAGAGGGATGAAGGGACTCCCATAAGTTTCGTAAATCAGCGAGTGAGAAGAGGGACACGGCATCAAGACGAGAAAATGAACGGAAGAGAGTAGGACGATTATAGATTGGACGATAGTCTGAGTATGAGAGCGGCGGAGATGAAGGTGAAGGAGATGGAATGCGATGGTTGCGAACAATGTTTTCACGTCACGGAGCATCGTTCGCCGGTATCGGCAGGCGCGAGAGATTATTAGGTCCTCCTCACGTGCCGATCCATTAATTAACCATTACTGTCTTTCCTGCGACACTTTAGGCTGAACACCGGGAAATTGAAAGAGGATCAATGCCATTCTTCCAGGGATACTAAGATCCAGGAAATAAAATTTTTATGAGCGTGACAGTTCGTTGGCATCAAATCACGATTGATCGCTACAAATTACCTCGACAATACATTCGTCTAATGTATTTTTCTCTTTCCGGTATCAATTATGTTGTTTATGGAGTATCTACGGTTAATTCAATGTAACCAAGTGTTATTGCTACAATAGAAAATTTTATTTGTCATCACATGAGAAAGTAACCCCATATGTCACAAGTAATAACGATCGATGTTGAAAGAATCGCGCGTGTCGCGATGTTACCACCGTAAACATCAGACAACGTTATTATTTTCTTCAATTATGAATTGACGTTTCTATGACGGATCTCTCCGCAATAAAATTAGCCTGCCGTTTTCCAGTGTACCATGTATTGGACAAAACTCGCGACGACAGTACCGAGATAGTATCGAAGGGTGAATAGCAAAGTTGTCGTCGGTAAACTATAGCTTACTTGCATAGGTAATCAGTTTCTAAATAAAAGTCAAGTCGATAAAATGGCGATTGTGTATACGCATTCCCTGTATTACACAGCGTTGACATCTCTTCGAACTTGAATTACTATACGTAATTCGCTACGATTGAAACTATCGCGTTTATTCGATATTTTTCATATTCACGATAAACGAATCATTTTAATTGACGAAATACCCAATACTGTATTTTTGCACGGTACAATAATTATTTTTTTCTTTAATATAAAGTCTTAATAAAGAAAAATTTTTAAAGAAAATTATTTATTACTGTCATTTCTTAATTAATTATAAAAAATTACGTGAAAGCAGCATATCAAACGTAAAATTTAAAATATTATTTAATTTCTTAACGTAATATTCTGAATTTTGTGCAACATAGCAACATGTCACCGCTTTTAGCATATTACAAGTTTTGTTGCGAGTATCGTTCATGCTCAATCGATACGTTACATTTCTAGTATATACTGATACTCTAAAGCTCACATCTATTTTAAGATAGTTGGTAATAGTTAACGAGATATTCTACATGTGATTCGTCATACATGCTTGCATTGCCACTTTTATTGTTAACTTGAAATCAGTCCTCGGATGTCAGTCGTAACTTTTATGCAAGTCGGACAGATTTGTGTGGCCTTGTAGATTTTCCATGTTATGCGTAACTGGATATCTGTTTAGAAATTTCGTGAGTCCCTTTTATAATTTCATGTGTTATTGAAATTGGCATGCTAACAATGCTGTCAATTTCAAATCATATGAAACTATATTTGATAGTTTCAAAATAATAAGTTAATTTACAAAAAAGATTCTCTCGAAATTTTTTCTTATAGTTTTTTCTTCCTACGAGTTGATTTATCTTTCAGAATTATTATTACTCTACAATTAATTCAATGTCACAATAAATCAGAATAATGTTAGGCATGACAGAGAAATTTCTCACATTATGAAATACATACGTGCGCTCAGATTCTAAATTTACTGAAGAAACGCAAGTTATCCAAATATGATAATATCTTATAAATGAACCAATATCTTTATTCGCGGATTCTCGAAATAGAAGACATATCTAGTCTAGTCAGTCGGTTTAAATAGTTACTTGAACGATGAGTTAAATGGGTTCCACGCGGCGGTACACCTACGGCGAATTCAATCAACTGCATACCCGATAATTCAATCAATGGCGCGAAGTTGACTCCCGGAAACACAATCGAGTCTCCGCGTTATCGGAAGTGAATTTCGAGTAGAACAATTGTCGCTCCCAGCTATACATGGACTAACGAATCGATAATTCGTTGCCGAGATCCGGCGACGGTTACGCAACATATGTTGTGTTAATTTCGCTGCAATCTACGCTGCAATCTATTGGATGTGTACCTTGAGCCGCACGATGTGAGTATTAATTATCTAATTAATAGCGAAGCTCCGGAGTACGCGTGATTAACAGATTGTCGCGGCTCTTTATTCGTCATGCTTTCACATTTCCAACCAAAAAGTAATAACAATTTCATCATCTGTCCTCCGCTGTAAGATGTAAGTTAAATATTATATTTAATTATTCATAATTAACTATAATTAATTTATAATAATAAGTATAAAAATAATTAACTAAAAATTATTAACTTAACTTGTTAATTATTTTTAATAAACCTATATTTTTGATATTACTTGTTAATGACGCATTTCAAAATTAGCAACTTTTCAGTAGAACATTTTCAAAAGGAATAGTGAATATGCATAATTTCACTTTCTTTTCATGTTATATCAACATATGAACTCTTGAAAATTATATCATGAGTTTTCAAAATTCGAACGCTACAACTTTAATGCTAATTTTTTATTTTTATCATTTTTCTATCAAAGTGACGATATGAGATTTTTCAAATCATATTCAATTTTTGTAAATCTTTATCAAATTCAAATATGTAAAAAAATCTAAGACATCGAGTAAATTTCACTTGGAATTAATTCTGTGATTTGGAGAATCTCGAGATTTTAAAATCGCATTATAAAAGAAACGAATATTCTCGAATGAAGATGCCAAGCTAAATCTGCAAAGCGAGGTTTATTGTGGAGAGACGTCTCGTTTACCAAAACTATCAATTGATGTCGGGGCACAAATAGGGTAACGCGCGGTATAACACACTCGCAGCTGCACCCTCGAACACCGAAATCCAAACAGAGCGCATATATCTCCTCGCCTGTCCATCTGTCGTTGTGTAACGGAACACCGGCTAATAGTATTAGAAATATATATATATCTCGGACTAAACTACCCCTGTCAAACCACTCGATCGAGAACCACCCTCCTGCTTCTGGCTTTCCTGCTCTTCTACAGATCGCTACGGTCGCTACGGATTACGTCGGTAAACGTCGGGGTTCGTCGAACGAATTCTGATCTCTAGCTTCTTCCACCCCAAAATCTGCTAAACACATCGATGGATCGGCGATATCCCATCGAGGGCCGATACTTGCCGACCCCGATTTATTATCCAAATCTATCGGCGTATTTGTCGCTGCATGTTAACAGGACGACTGTATTATCCTTGTATATCTACGAGAATGTCACATTAATTCAATCTATCTACATGTCTTTGCAATTGTGCGTTATTAATTCTGACAAGAAAAAAAAGTAACAAGCTTATTCCTATTCCTATTGCGTTATTATATTATGCACAACGTTTATTTGATTTATATATAACTATAATCATAAAATTAAAAAAAATTAATACATAAATATGTTTTACCCTCATTAAAGTGTTACTACATCGAAGTATCCATTTTATAACAACTATATAGTAACATTTATTCAAATATTCATTCATGTTGCACGTGAAGTCGATCGTTAAAACTTAGGTTAAGAAGCGTAAGGTATAATTGACATTCATGCATTTTTTTCTTTTTTTCGCCACTGCATCCCATCACGTAGTTAGTAGTACGTAGTTGGACGGGCTGGAGAATTCGAAAATCGTGACGTGTCGAGCGCGCGAATAGGCGCCGTGGAGACGGCGGATGCCGGTTTTTGTTTGCTTGTTTGTTGTTTGTTCCGGGCGTTTCGTTGCCGCGTCGTGTCGGTTAGATACTTGACTCTCCTCTCGCGCTCCTGCGTTTTCCTGAACCGGCCATGATCTCCTCTCTCACTCGCCCTTTCTATCTTTCCCTCTTCGTTTCTCCTATCCGGAATCGATCCGTGCAAATTTACACGCCCGCGGCGCGCTGGAGTGACGTCGGGAATTTTCGCTGTCTTTCCACACTTCTAAACCATCACCGTCATCGCCACCACCTCTCGTCGTCTCTCTTCCAGCCCTTTGTCCCTCTCGTCCTCGTCGACAACGATCACCCCCGAAGCTATCCAGCTTTGCCATCTCGGTGGGGATGAATCGGCATGCTCTCCGATTGTTTTATCCGATTGTTACAGAGCCGCGAGTAATCCTGTCCCATTAAAATACTTAATTGGTTTGTTCCGTGCGTCCTCGCGCACAATTTTCCCGTCTATCTCAGCGATACGTTGCTAAGTCTGGAAGTGTTTCTTTGCTGAATTTTCTGAGGAAAAGCTGCCTTCAAAGGTGATGACGAGTACACGTCGTTTACGCTCCAATTTCAATCTACTGATGATCAGTTGGTATCACGCAACCTTCATTAGTGTCTTCTTCGATTCCTCAGCGTGAACAAGTTACTTAAAGCGAGATCCGTACCGCACGTTCCAGCCTCTCGTATGCAGAGAAAAATTCGTTTCTCTTCAGTAAAGTGTGTTCTTGCGACACAAAATCATTTTACACTTGTACAAACAGTTTCGTTTATCATTTCATATATGTTTTGTATGTTTTACATACATATATACATATGTATGTGTGTGTGTGTGCGTGTGTGTGTGTGTGTGTGTGTGTGTGGAGGGGAGACGCGCGCGCGCGCGCGCGTGCGTAAAAGTAAATTTCGACATTACACGCACGTCTATGAATAGTGCTTCATGGATGGTATAAACTGCAGACTGTCTCATGTCTATAACATCGTCGAAGTCTCGAGGAACTCGAGAGGGATACATGTGCTAAGATATGAGAAGACGAAGCAGCTAACAGTACAAAATTACTCCTTCTCTCGAAGAAACAAGCTGCGACTTGATGAGTTTGGCGTTAAATTCAGCCGTCAGAGCTTTCAACTCCGTTCCACCCCACCTTTAGTCTCGTCACCCTTGCGCGAGTTACTCCTCCTACTCTGTTGTCTCTTTCGCGAGTTACTCGTGAAGAGAGCGAAGCGACGGTCGTCACGCACATGCTGCAACGACCTTTCGCGTTCAAAAGCTTTGTTTATGGGCCGAGAAGATTTATAGGCTGCGCGCCGATATACATATAGCGGGGCCGATGTACTCTATTTGCTTGGAATCTCCATTCGAAACACTGACGAGGGAAATTTATTTTGCGTATCTAGCTTACTGAGTCGCTTTAGTAAAATAAAAGGTGTCATACGATATCTGGTTGTAGAAAATAACTTAAGAATGAAATAGAAAATAACTTAAGAATGAGGTAGAAACCGAGATTATTGATTTTGTGGGGAACAAATTTTAAATCGTCTATTATACTTCAAAAGTGACACTAGTAGAAATTGATTTTTTTGAGTTATTACTATGAATGAATTAGGCAAACATGATCCTATCATCATTAAAAGTGAATTAAATTTACTTAATAAAAAATCGCCAAAATCGTCACAATTCAAACAGGGTAGCGAAATTTTTAAGAATCTTGAAATAAAAATGACATTTAATTAAGTATCAAGAATATGTTTCTTTTTGCTGATATTATTTGATTAATAAATAATTTTCTATTAAGTTGAAAGATAGTTTTTTCTTTTTTCTGAGAAACTTAAATTTTTTTAGTTGCATCATTTTTAAAAGAAAGAAACAATATAAAGAATGTGTATCTATAGAGGAAATTAAATATGAAAGTTACATCTATTGTACAATTAGATAAGTCAGATATAGCATAGTTATGTAGTTCTGTTATACAGGTATTGAATGAATGTACACTGTTAAATCTATAGTGACAAATTTAACGTAAGTCACCACTGCTCCTACTTAATTATACATTAGATTAAATTTGACACTATAAACAGTGTAATATATAAGTATAATATCAGACATATTAATACTTATTACTGTTTACATTTCTTCTATGTTTTTGGCGCATGTTCAATCTTGCAATCGCAATTTAAAGGTGACCCTACAACGTGATGATCAATAATATTGTCAATATTAACAAATACTGACAATATTACTAATGATTACATACGTGGTTAGTATTAATAGATTGACGTATACTGTCGGTGATCTGAATTTTGATTCTCGAGCATCGGTATCAGTTCTATTAAGATGATCCATATTACAGTATGTCACAGTGCAATAGATAAAGTATGTAAAACTAAAGTGAAGTATATTCAATAATACTAATTGTATAAGATTGTAAAAATACTGAAAATGTTGATGCATACTGTCTTACCGATTAGTATTATTTGATCATGTGAAGTCATCATCTTAAGTCGATATATTTTTTTCTTGCACATGAATTCATTTGGCTTGATTCCCTCTCCTGTATGCAGTTCGTCAGTTTCCAGAATTTCGCAGCCACTGTGGTTAACTAATGCGACTACGCGTATGCGATGGTTCACCGCATCGGGGGAGGAACAAATGGTCTATATCGGGGTGGCGTACTCGCGAACAGTGGTTGGTAGGCATCATTAATTATATGCGAGTTATTGGCACTATCAACGTAGCGTTTCAAAGACCGGATGCACTACATACGCGTACTGTCCACTTCCTGCGGGCGGAACAGCCACGCGCAATCGAAGACATAATTTGATAGTAATATTATCGCCTAAAGCGCAAAATTTATATCATTTTGATGAAACTAATTTTGAAACGACTTATACGATGCAATTATTATAGCTTAAGAAACTTGTTGCATAACATTTTTCAATTTCTTTAAAAAGCATACGTTCTCTGTAGATGCTTTCTCATTTTAACGTATTTATCATGCTATATATGTATATCTCGTGGATATATCTTGCCTCTAGATAACTTTATTGTAAATATAAATGTTTATTAGTATACTTTTCCTAACTATATTTTGTCAAGAATCATTTTAGAATATCTATTATTTTGTGAGCAATAAAGTTTGTGCAATCTGAAAGAAAAGTTTGTCTTACATATATGTGTTGCAAAATTGTTCGTGATTATTCATAAAATCATCTGCTTTTCATTACATACTTTACCACATGTAATATATGAGCTCTTAATTTAATTGTTGTTCTTTTTGTACATTTGATTATTATTACACTAGCAGTTGAAAGAATACAATGTTAAATTACAACTGCTTTTAATATTTCGACATTAGAAGCAAAATTTAATTTAATCAAACAAAAAAAGATTCTATGCATATGTGACAAGATTTCAGTTTTAATTATGTTGAATCGACATACACTGGGGGGAGGGAGGGGGGGAGCTTCAGGAATCTCATTTTCTTCATATACACATATATTGTCTTTTTATACTTGTAGGCCAAAAGATTGGTTTTATAATATAATTTAATTACTTCGACGCAGTCATATCGACGCAATAATCTTTCTAACGAAATTTTGTTCATCAAGTCACGTCGCTGGACTTGATAATTGTCTGGCAAAATCTGTGGGATGTCTTATGGGATGTTCATCGGCTGCACATCAAGCGATATATACGGAACGCTGCATCAAGTTCCTTCGTACAAAACTTAAGGCAAACCAATCTCCACACTGACCTGCAGCCAACGAGACCACCGTGTATGCGCGCAAAAAAGATCTCACCGTGTATGCTGGACAACGCGCGCGCGCACACACACCCGTGTAAAACACGTTGCTCTCTGTGTGTCCCGTCTTTTCGTCCTACTCTCATCGTGGTCACGGGACGAATGCCACACGAGTCTCCATCCTCGTCTCGCAGACCCCCCCCACTTCCTCGCCTCGTACACTGGATACGATTCCGCGTCGCGTAAGACTAGACCCCTACTTACGGATCGAGTGATGATAGTAGAAGGGAGCAGTCAGGCACGTAGGCGGAGTTAAACCGAGCCACGCCCTATCGCGTTGCCCCTTTACCAGCCCGGTGCGCTCGTCAAATGTTTTTCGTCGCGGATTATGACGCGGTCTGCGCGATTATGACCACCTCTCTCTTTCTCTCGCCCGTGCCGTCGTTCTCCTTCCATCTTATGTTGTTTCCCCCTGACTCCGCATATCACGGCGCTCGGTGGCGGGATTTTTTTCTTTCTCCTTCTTTCTCTCTTTTTCTGTCTCACACTGCTATCTCCCTGCCGACGAGGACAAACTTTGCTCTTGCCTCAGCCGCTTGCTACCACGTCGTCTCGGACACGCGAAAAGGCGACTAAGCTCTTTCTCTTTCTCACTGTGAGGTTTCTTGTATATATGTATATATGTATCCGTAGGATTTTCAGACGTCTTTTTCTCGCCTTTTACTTTATATATATATATATATATTCTTTTTTTCGTTTTCTTTACGTTTCACTGCCTCTATCCGATAGCTAACATATAATAGCTTCGATTGCCGCCGCACATTTTCCTCAGATCGATCAAGGAAAAAAAGCAAACGAAAAGTGTAGAATGAGCTGTCTACGACGAGTGTCTGATAATCTAGTAAGATGGAGACAAATGAGAACTACTACGTTATAAGAAATAATCTATCAGATGTACATGCTGTGTTAATAATTGTTACACGAATAACTCAACTTGTTTAATCTTTTACTCCAAAGATATAAAAGAAATAAGAAAATTTCAGTTTTAAAATAAAATTGATTTGGGAAAATCTTTTTCAATTTGTAAAATCTAGATATGCTATAAGTTATATTTAAATCAATAAAATATTATAAAGATATCGCATTTTACTTTTACATATCAACATTTAATATCAACATTAACTTTATATAAATCATTATGTACATTTTATAATACATAAATTTTTTATATATAATAAAATTTATATATATATATGTATATTATAAATTTTTTTTTCGCGTTATATAATATCGATGCATTCAATTCGATATATTCTGAAGTATGTTTATCTATATGAAATTTGAAACATGATTAGAGGCAAAAATCTACAAGCACTATTATTATTTTTCTCTTGTGAAGTAAATCAGAAAAATTGAGTTTATAAAAAGTGCAATGGAAAAGTGCACGTTGCCAATAATTCACTGTAGAAGCAATAAATAATGAAGCAACATGATCCGCCCCTTTATTCCAGACGTTTAATCCTCCCGCGTTTCTCTCTCCCCATATAATTATAATTAAACCGGATCACGGCCTGGCAGACTGAATTTCGCTGTGGGTCAATAAAAAAACAATTTCCGATCAACGGTTTTCAGTGTGACGATCACTCTTTACGATGCTCCCGAATAATGTGATTCTGGATACATAATTCCAGTCCACACGTAGAAAAGCTTCTCGCGGATTTGGCAACACTGTGATGCTCTGGGCGTCTCAGCGACACTCTGCGGCGCGAAGGACGAGCGTCGAGCGTTTCACGACAGAGAAAAAGCGGGAGAGGTTTCGCTAGGAGTAAAGGGTGAAGGGCGGCACCCACGAGAGACGAGACGGGGAAGCACAGCGGACGACAGAGACGGTGAGCGCGAGAGGGGAATGGATTGGATCACGTGATATCGTAAGAGGGGATGATCACGGTAACGGTAGGGGTATAGAGGGTGTGGCTACGAGTTTCCTCTCTGTCGCTGCTACTGCTATACTAAAATGAGAGGCAGAGCGCCTGAAAGTGCGAGCGAGAAGGATGGAGTGAGATAGGGTGAGACTCATGACGCTATACCGTGCGAATTTTGGCACGGCTCTCGAAAACTTCTCACTCGCGGTATTTCGCGGAAAACTCGGTGAATTCCCGATGTGGTTGCAATTGTATTGCATTACGGCGATGATAAAGTATATTCGCCACGCGAGTGCACGTACGATGGAAAGGATATTTATATGGATATCTATACATTTTTGAGTGAAACTCGTCGTCAAACTTGATTTTTTACACAGACATGAATTATATTTCAAGCTTCGTTCTCAAGATTACAATATGTAATAATAGTGCTTCTCTGAAATACTATTATACATGTTGTAATCTTTTCGAATGAGGCTCTTTATATAATTTCGAATTTCACTTACAGACAAGTTCATTTCATCTTTAATTATGTGATTTTTCGTGCCTCATTCTGATTCGCTTGAATAAAAATCTTGATATTTTTCCGACTCCGGAATGTAAGATATAATAAGTCAGAAGATGTAATATTATTGGCAAAAGTATGTTACATTATACTACACCTTATTAATTGGAGATATGTTACTCCATATCATTAAGTTAGAACTTTTGGAGATATATTCCTTATTATTAAATTAGAATTTTATTTAACGACAATTGAAGTTAAAGTTAATAATATGTGGATAGAAATTATTAAAAATGTATAGTTAATGATATACTAGTACTTATTCACATGATCCATATTATCCGAGTATATCCATATATCTGATCCATATTATCGAAATTCGCTTATCCTATTATTATTATATAATACATAAATTTTAATTCTTTTATTATAATGGAGTTAATGATTCGGAACGCATGTTAAAAATATTGCATTTAATGAAATACGTAAATCTAAGCTTAATGATAATATAACATACATATGTGATAAATGTATATAAGCAAATTTCTCGATATTCAAACAGTATGGCCAACTAATAAAAATTAATTAGTATTTACTAAAACTATAATGTGTGTGAAAATATAATGCGTGTTTGAGTAACTCATTTAGAAGAGAAATATTATTTTGTTATGCCTGATGATATCTTGAAAAAAACTTTTCAATCAAAAGAATGCAATTAATCGAGATGCGGAATATCTGATAGCAATAGCATTATTCTATGCGTAGGTACACGAAACGAAGGTGTCGACCAACGTGGCAACTCAGATGTGAAAATTCTCTCGCGTGTCAAATGCGAGAGCGTTAACGTTCAGTCGGCGAAGATTCGAGCGAGCTCCACTAACGACACCTCGCGACGTCGCGTCGGTCGTGCGCTCCCTTCCTCTGTACTTCGGTGCCCCCGCCCTCGTTGGAAGGCAGTGACGCAGGGTGGTGTTAATGGGCGTACTCGCGGTTAACACCCTTAGAAGGAAGCTGGTGGGGGCACACGTCGAGTGTACCGTTCACCGACGACAAACGAAGAGCGTCGCGAGTGTGTATACGTGACGCGTAGCGGTGGGGATAAGTCCGTCAGGAGAGGAGACAGGGAGAGCGGGTGCGAAGGCGCGAGTGAGACCGGTCGTTGGCTCGAGTAGCGTCGGAAAAGGCGTCGAGTCCAACGCCGCTCGGATTGGCGCCGGAACGCCAATCCGGAGTACGAGCGCTCATTATCGCCCGACCGGTTGGTAGGGAGAAGGTGCCGCGAAATTCACCCTATCCCTTCTCCCCACCGGGTCGCCGGGTTCGTTTCATCGCATCTCGGTCTTTGTTGCTCTCGCGGCTGCTTGCAGACAGTTGGGGAAGGCCAGACCCCCACTCCCAAGCCTGGCTGATGATAGAGGAAGGGAGGAGGAGCCCCCGCCCGCATGGTCTCAGTCTTCGCGTCGCTGCCCTCCAGCATTCACGCCTCCCGCGTCCGTTCTGCGGCGCAGGCACAGACCGCGGTCTGTATACACGCGCGCGTAACGCACGCACACACGGTGCCGCGGACCACCCATATACACGCGGCCGTCGCCGCGCGTACCATATACACACCGCCCTGAATCCGGACGGGGACTTTAGCACACCAACACCTCCGTGGGAGGTGTGGGGGTGAGCCCCCAGAGTAGGTGTCAATCCTAGCGCTGCTCAGTGACCATCGCGGCGCCACCCAAGTAACACCTTTCGTCCGAAAGGCTCGGCTCTTCAGCCCCGACCGAACGTCCTCGTCAGCGTCGTCGAGAGAAGGATAAATCCGCGCGTCGCTCCTCTTTATTTGTCATCATCGTCAAATCGTCCACTTTTGCGCTAACTCGTATCGCCAATCACGCGTGAGAGACCGGCGTGTGACGAATTCTCTACATTCAACTGGACTGTTCTCTCTCTGTCAAGACTGGTGATCTTTTAATCCGTTGGACGATCAAACGAGTGCCCGAGTATCCGCGTTTTGAAGCATTCGAGAGAAACGAAGAAGAGGAAAAGACGACGGCGAAAGATTTTGAGAGGTGGCAGAAGATTTTGCGAACGAGTCGGTGATAAGTAAGTGATTAGTGAGAGCAACGAATTTCCATTATGGCCTAGAGTGACTCGCGGCTAGTGTCTCGACATGGGAGTGACTCTTATACTGAAGATCTATCACGCGGCGTTATCATCGTAGACGTCCGCTCGCGAGTGCTCCAGCTCGTCGACGATTCCGAGTGTCAGTGTACCTCTCATCGGGTTCGGCCCGATTAGATCAGGTGCTCCGAAAGCGGACGATAGTCTCGCGAGTGATAGTCCGATCGAATGTACTCGGTGCCACTTGGTAAAAGATCGCTGAAACGTCGGACAATCCTGCCGGCAGGATCGAGTGTCCGCATCGTAAGATGTCGACTAGGCAATTTCCACCATCATTCAGCAGTAGCGAGCCGTCGCTGACGATCGTCGGCGATTTCCTACGCGGGCCGCGAATTGGCGCGAAAGTACGTGGGCGTCCCGAGGAACGTGATCCATAGTGATCTTGAAGACGCGTTACTTCTCTCTCGGGAACGCGTGTTATTGGATATGTGGAGAAACGAGCGTAACGTCGTTGACCTAGCATAAGCAGATAGATTCGCGCGAGGAAAGGTGAAACGCAGTCGCAGCGTTGAGCGTCCGTCCGACGGCTCGTGAACGACTCCCGCGTGCGGAATTCGGATCGTAGGAATTTGAGTAGGAGATACGCGGCGAGCAAAATCCAGAGCGACGCGGCGCAAGGTTTGAGTCACTCGAAGAGGAATCTCGCGCGACTCGGCACACCCGCCCGTCTCGATGAGATTCGAACAAGACACGGCGTGCAGGGGTACCCACTGCGCCAGCACTCCGCAACCCTCCGCGCTGCAGCAGCGATCACGGCCCGAGGAGGTGGTGGTGGAGGAGGAGGAGGACTCCTCCGCGAAGGACGTCGACGGTCAACGACGTAGACTTGGCATAGAATTGGAGGCTAACGTGGTCGAGGGTGCGAATACGGGGCCGCGGGCCGAGGCCGGGGGGCCTGGGATGGCGTATCCCGCGTCAGCGACGGCTCTGAATCAACATTCGACCTTCGCTAACTCGATCGCCGGCGGCACGCCGCCCGCCAGTAACCCGAACGGCCACATCACCGGACCCCTACCGGCACCGGCGGCACCGCGACCGACGGACTTTAGCGTCTCCTCGCTGTTGACCGCGGCGAGTAGCCATCCGCCTGGTATTCTGGGCGGCTCGTCGTCCCAGGGTAGCGCTTCTCCGCCACCCGGCGGACCCGGTAGTCCGGCTGCGGCACCGGAGACTCCGCCGCCCTTACCCGCGAGCGGCCAGCGTGACTTGTCGCACCCATCCTCGGCGGTGGCGGCCGCGAGTTACTTCAGCGCTGCCGCCCTGGCGGCAGCGAGTTTCTACGGTCCGGCACATCTGCCGCCCACCAGTTCGCCGGGACCAACCGCAGCGGCGGCGCATCATCTTCAGGCCAAGGGGATACTTGCCGGCGCGCATCATCATCCGCACCTCAACCCCCACGGTATTACGCCGCCAGGTAAGCACCGTAATCTTCTTTTTATCTTTTTTATTAATTACCTACAGTTTGAGCTGGATCCTCATTTTACTATTAGATCCCAGATTCATTCTGACCATCCGTCGGATTATATCAGTTATTTTCGGTCAGTCTCGTGCGTCACGACAGTTAGATCTTCTATTCGCGCGGATTCTAGTCGTCTAATCCTCCGTAAAGACCGTCTTTTCGTCGAGGAAAGTGCTCTTGCAATTTAATTAATACGTCAGCGCGACCAGAGAGAAAGATAGGCCACGAGAAAGAAAGGAGTCAATAATTTACGAGTCGTACAATAACCATATGAACTAAACAAACTTGTTGCGTGCCAACGGTAATGCTGACGGTGTTTATTTCGGCTGCAGTCCGCGGGAGACGGTAGTTACCGGTGCGGGCGCGAGTATATTAGGCAGGTTGTCGGCTCGTTTTATGGATATGTTGTTTATTTTCTTGGTTTTCACATTGCGGACATATCATTTTCTGCTTTTCACCTCCAGCGAATTTAACTAGCGCTAGATTCCACCTTTATCTTTGCCTATTTTATCCATAAAATGAAAGATAAATCCCGTATATAGAATTTATCGACAGGATTTGATAAATATTCTTCATATCGTGAGTTTGACTCGTCTTTTTTTTCGGTGACAAGTCCGAGCCACGTTACAGATAAAACGGCAAAAGTCGCCAGTCTTGAATTTTCTCATCAGTTGGAAATCGACGTAATAATCGTCCGGCATTTTGAGAAGAAATTTGCGGTGCGGACGCATCTTGTTGTTCTGGCGGGATGCCATTGTCGTCGCCGGAAACGCGCACGTTTTTCGGAAGGACACATTTCGTGACCAGCTGGAAGTCTCTCGTTTGTCACTCATGTCATCTCGTCTCGTTTCGTCTCGTGAACCTTACGCAATATCCTGATCGCATATAACTTGGCGTGCGACATCAAAGCGCGCGACGCGATGGCTGCACGGAAGAAAAACGGCGTATGAAATATTGCGCGTTTTGTCCGCCGCGACGCTTCCAAGAGACGCGTTTTCTAGCGATCTCTTTTTTTTCCTCCTCGCGCGATACTGCGCAATAATTAGACACATCTCGCGAATGGCGGCCATTGTTAATTCGCGCGACGATAAAGCGACGTAGCCCGCCGCTATTGATTAAATGCCGCTAATTAAAGACAGTTTATTACCTTGTTTGTTGAGTCGTTTGATGCCATTATAAAGATTGGCGCTAATGTCGCGACATTTGATTGTGCCCAACCAATCGGCTACTAATTGTTTTCTCAATAATATTTATTCCTGAGATTATTCGCCTGAGAGAAAGAAAGAGAAATGTCGCCAAAAGTGTTGTCAATGGCTCAACGTTGACTTATCTGTTATTCTTCGATGAAGGGTTTCGCGAGAGAAATTTATTGCAGTCGAATCGCGGCTATGACCTGATCCGTCACAATTCGCGTCATAATGAGATTATCCTGAGGGTGTGACAATATTTTCAGAATAGTTGGCGAATATCTTGCGAGAATGAAATATTTCTCTTTAGTGAAATATCTCGAGATTACATGTATAAGTACGTCCCCCGCTTTGTGCATTCTCAATCGAAAGATTAATTGCAACTTTTTGAGTCATGTTTCTATTAAAAATAAATCTTTTCTGATTAATTTATTAGCTTATAATGCGGATAAGTATCTAACTTCTTTTCACGGGAAACTAAAGCTTATATATGTTAAAGTATAATGAATTTCAACACAGTTCAGCGAAGACGGTTTTGGCGTCTAATAATATTTTTGTGTAAATTTTGTAATTTTCAGTTTAAACAAATTGCGCGCCGATAATATATTTTGTTCCTCTCAAAAAAAAAGGGTAGCGTAGTTTCTTTCGGAAGATACATCATCATATTAATCATGGAAATGTGATTCGATATACGCGAACTGATATAAAAAAGAATCCGGATTGCAACCGATTAATCAATGATCACAACGTTAACATCATTAAAAAAATCGAAAGAATTTTATTTTTTCACGCGCGATTAATCTAAGATTCACAATTCAAAGGTACAAACAATAGAAATAGAGAATTCCAGATTTTAATTTATTAGAAACTATGTATTCTGATAACATGGTTTCAGATACGTTGAAATCTGTTATTCCCCGTTTTTTTTTATTGCTCTTCCATTGTGTTTCAGTCGACAAAAATTGCGATTGGTGCAATCATAGTCAGCAACATATTATAACTTAGGCAGTGATAATCGATCTAGCATATCTTCGGTGTTAAATAAACAGAGCGAACGTGGATTCGCAACTCGGTTCTTCGACATTATTTTCAGAACGTATCTCATATGCATTTCCACCGACGCGACGAATGGAAATTTCAATTCACATACGAATATGCAAAAATGCAAGACGTTTCGTGGAAAAAAAGTGTTTGAGAATGCGACGGCGGCGACGCAATATGCACGCGAGCGAAATGCGTCAGCTTTGGTAACAATAAAATAGGTACATGCGCAATATCGTAAAATTTTTTAATAGTTCTAGAATTATATCGACATACGTAAGAAAAAAGTTGTAAGTTTTCTAGCACAGAATTATTAGAAGTGAAGAACGATTTAGAAAAAGAAAATAGGACACAAAAGCATTTTTTATCATTCGTTTTTACTTTGTGACAATAATAAACAGCGGGATGCAATGCTGTCTGCAAATGTCGTGCCAGGTGCGTGAAAAAAAAAAAGAATCGGAAGAACGATTTCCAGAGCCGACAACGTGCTCATCGCTCGTCCTCGTCTTATCTGACATCGCATTATTACGCGCGTCCACCTCATCCGCTACAACTAGTTATTCCCTTCGTTAGGCTAAATGATGAATTAATTCCCGACGTCGGTAGACACGCGCGTTACCGTGTTGCCGCTAGACAATTTAGCTCCTGCTGACATACAACTCTTTCACTTATTATAATAACGTGTCACGATTCAATATATTAGATTGAAAATTTTCCGGGAAAAAAATTAACCGATTAAAAACATTTAAATGGTTAAATATTTTTTATCTAACGAAAAACATTTGAATACATTTTTTTCCAATTAAACGGAGAAATCTTCAAAATGATGAAAACGCAGTTAATTTAAAAAAAACTCTTGGAAAGAGGCACTGTGCTTTATTTGCATCTTCATTTGTAATCGCAACGCGCAGCCTTCTTCGTTGGCGTCGCCGACATTCTCGCGGTTCATCGCGACATCCGATCGTCGAGCCAGGATGCAATGGCGATCTGTCATCTGTTATTGTGTCTCTTTCTCGTCATTTTTCGAAACGGTGCGGTGCGGCGCGACTCGTCCTTCTTCCTCTTTTCTATAGTCAGTCGGGCTCGTGGCCAACTGACCATAAGGTACTGGCGATTAATCTTGCCAAGGGCATGCCCGACGTTCCTCGCATTCGAAATTCGGAACGCACGCGTGTACATGCGTGCGTAACCTGTGTATTCCGAGGAGAAAACGATAGCAACGGAGATGGCAAGAGGGAGAGAGAGAGAGAGAGAGAGAACAAAGAAAAAAAACTGGATATGCAAAAAGGAAAGGGAAGTATACATTTTATTTCTCTCTCTCTCTCTCTCTCTCTCTCTCTCTCTCTCTCTGTGTGTGTGTGTGTGCGTGTCGAATATACAACGCGGCGACAATTTATAAGACGAAACATGAAAACGCCTTGTAAATACGTTCGATTAGATTTAGATCGGATTCTAAAGTCCGAAATAAAATATATTAGTCTTTATCGTTAAATTAATTCTAGTTCCACTTTGCGGAACGATAATAATCCCATTCGTAGACGATCGCATTAATCTGTCGTTCATTTCAGTTAGGTGTACACGTAAAAAGACTATGTGGCGAACAGTGGCAAAATCGCCGCTCGTGAAAACGATGGAAAATTCGAATGTGATCGTGGTACGATTAAATGTGCGGGCATTGTTGTGTCTTGCTGTTAGCAATTGTATTAAGGTATTGTGCGGCGTAGAAATCACGTTCGGTAAATCGAAAATCCGCGTTCTGCATTTTATCGAGGCTTTATACGCCTGCTGCTTGTTTATAATTTTCAATAATGTATTACTTGTGCAGAGAATAGGCTACGCACGACCGTTGATAAATTGGCCGCAATGAAGCAATGTATTTTCACTGCTTGATAACGGTCCTTCCAATCGTGGGAGAGTTATTAAATTCGCCGCGTATTTGTGACGCGTAACAAAGCGTACGTTCTGCGATCAAAGTTCCATGTCGCGCGTAATTAATACGCAAAAAATCGTAACCGCAAACACGAAATTGTCCCGAAATCAGACTTGAACGATTCAGATATAGCTTTTTCCAACAACAAGTTTTCCCGAAATCTCGAAAGTTTCAATATTCTTCAATATCTTTCTTATATCTAGTCTTATCTTATTAAGCACAATAAGTGATTCGTGTATGTCGCGAGAACTCTAGATATGTATCCCAAGGTTGCACACTTTGTGCTAATTAATGTTTCCGTTTTCATTAAAATAGAAATAGGGCTTGGCGAATACCCGACAGGAAGAATGTTACTTACGTTGGAATCACCAGTAATATAATGAATATGCAATCCGACGCGGTCGAGGAGCGACACGAAAATTAGTAAAAGAGCAAAATAAATGGAAATTAAATGAAGAGCGGCTTAATCCGCGCCGTCATCTCGACAGGAACCTCGCACTTGCGTCACACAACACTCAAAGTTTCATCTCCTTTGATAAGAAATAATGTGGCTCGACATTACATAAATGCCGCGTTGCGGACAGTTACTTTTTTCTTTCTCCTCTCTCTCTCTCTCTCTCGATTAGCAGCGATACCACAATTGTAAACAATCGTATTATTCCGCTCATATTTTTAGCGGCTGTCCGGCTGAATATTTTTAGCGGTACTCATTGCGCGTGGATTCAACTGAAAAATATAACGCGCCCTACTAAAAAACGCGACGGTTAAAGAACATCGTGTCGGCCAGTCGCGTCGCACCGAAGAGCGTATATTTCCGTTGCTGGTTCACGAATAAAAATCAAAATACATCGAGTGCACGCGAGTAAGTGTTCGATAAAATTCGATTCAGCTGCGTTAGATGTACGTGTATCTGGGATGTACGTTTGATAAACGAACGGAATACCAAACATCACGGTTCACTAGCACTTTCGTTCAGTTAATATGCTACGAATTTCGGCGAATTTATAGCCGTTTCCTGAATGCATTAACGCGTAAAAATATCCCCTATTTCGCGCGATCAATCTCTCGTTCATTGGCGAAAGTCCGACATAACACGACCGATGTGACACCATGATATGTTTATAATCGTGGCCACATGCTCGAGTATGAATTACATTACGTATTGCGGTTACATTGCGTATTACATCTTGATCGGGACATCGGCAAAAAACGGTAGGCGATATGTTTCCAATATTTTAAATATATTAACGACAAAAAAGAGATGACAAGAAACCGCGCCTAGAATAAACAGTCTCGCAAATCTGTTATAAGATCGCGCGGTATATCATTATCGACTTAGTGCCCGTAACTTTTACTCTAGTATTATATCCACATCGCTTGTCTTTACACAAACGCAAATACATATTACGACGTAACGCGCAAACAACAAATACGATTGCAAACAAATTCCTTCGTCCGTGCATCACCTAATTATTCATCTCCTGCACACCGTGCATCTTACGATTGCAGAATATAATTTAAATTACGAGCCGTGGACAGTTTCATATATAAAAGTCAATCTGATTTATCGACGAGAAGTCGATTACAATAAAAAGACGTACACGTGGATGCAAAATCGTGCAAAACTAAAGCTATGTATCATTACATTTTAGAGTTTTATTGCATTACAAAAGATTATATATATATAATCTTTTGTAAATATATATATATATATATATTTAACGCGTATATAAATTAATGGTATGACTGTAATTTGAGATGTACGTACAATACGTGTTATATGTTGTTGTTATGAGAGTGC
>Ga0157363_1001333_pt1 | contig 20456 bp, 13 predicted proteins | sample AttsexASBM1_FD_111477 | JGI IMG/M metagenome (GOLD analysis project Ga0157363, IMG submission 111477) | Fungus gardens microbial communities from leaf cutter ant in Ribeirão Preto, State of São Paulo, Brazil - Atta sexdens ASBM1 | ecosystem: Host-associated > Fungi > Mycelium > Unclassified ... | reverse complement strand
GTAACAACATTATGTCGTAATATATTATTTCATTGTTATATATATATATATATAACAATATATAACAATACACTTACTATATATATATATATATATATATATAGTAAGTGTATTATTATATGTACAAAACATAATGTTTGATATTGTAAGTAGCAGTAGTAGTGAGCTAATGAAGATATTCTCTCCCTCTCCTCCCCCCCCTCTCTCTCTCTCTCTCTCTCTAACGATATCAAATCAAGCTGCAAAATAGACTGTAAATTTGAGTGGGAAAAGTTGTGTTATCTATTTAACAAATTTAACCATAAATATAATATACGATGAGAATATACAATGAATGATATCTATTGCTATAACGAGTAAAAACTGAGTGTAAAAATTTGGAAAAATTGGTCGGAGAAGGCCGATGACACAAGTGAATCAGCGTAATTTATCAATGGGCAGCGCCATTTAGGTGACGGAATTAATTAAGTAGATCGAGTCGATAATTAAGTGCTCGGTATTATCGATTATTATATGATAATAAATATAAAATGGATACCAAAAAACAGTAGGATCTATCACTTGTCGGCAGTGCAAGAACATAAAAAGAAGCACATAAATGTGTGACGATAAGCTGCAGCTTCCCAGCTGCATAAAACTGCGCAAAGTGTATAATCAATCAAATGAATTAATACCTTAAAGGGAAGAAAACGGAAAAGTGTTGGTTGTAGTAGGCAGGAGTATACAGATAGGAAGGTATCAAACTGTGAAGACAAATATCAAAAAGCACCATGGAGAGTAAAGTTGAAGTCATATATAAAATAAATGAAGGATTGTAGCTTCTAGTATTGTAATTGATTGAAATAAAGGAAGATAAAAAAAATGAAGGATGAGATGATAAATAAAATCTTACTTAAAAGAGCAATACAGAAAGCCTGCATGGACAAGAAATGGATAAATTAAGAATAGAGATACAAACATGGAAAGAAGCTGAATTAGAATAGATTATAAATATTATAGTACCATAAAAAAGGAAAAAGAAATTGATATGTTGTCAATAATGGAAACAAATAGCAGCAGAAGACTGAGAAAAAGAAAAGTTATAGTGAAGCGGCAATAAATAAGAGCAGGAAACAGTAATTATTATTAAGCCATTGAAAGAAAGTGGAGTAAACTCTAGTAAGATAACAAAGAGAGAGATTAAAAATACAACTGATATTTCTAAGTTGGGAGTAGGAATCATAAAAATTAAGAAAGCAACTAGAGGAGCAATTGTGGAGAATGTGAAGATAAAAATTAAGCTTTTTTGAAGGAAATTTTGAAGGAAAAAGTAACAAATGATCTGGGTAAAAAATATGTTGTACAAGATCCAAAAAAGAAAAAATTGAAGATGAAGATCTTTGATATTGAAAAGAAAGGTGAGAAGAAACAAGAATTCAGAAAAAAAATTGAGAAACAGAATAGACTTGAATAAAGAATAATATACAAGGGAAGATTATGCATAAATTGATGTATGGAAAATCTCAAGCAGAGATAAATGCCAAGACACATGAAATGATACTGGAAGAAGGAAAAGTGAAAATTGGTTGGAATATATAAAGTTCAGAATTATATAGGAATCTTAAGGTGTTTTAAATGTTGTAGCTATTATCTTACACTTTGCGAAAGATTATAAAAAAATATAACTTACGGAAATTGTGCAGGAAAACATGTGACTAAAAAATGTAAGAGTGAAATAAAAAAAATGTGATGAAATGAACTGCGAAAAAAATCAAAAGTTTTAAAATATAAATTCAAATCATTTATCATTTGATATGAATTGTCCATATTAAAAAAGAATTTGAAAAAGGAGGAATAGAATTTATAGTAGTTTCATAGCAAATAGTACAATCAAGAAAAAAAAATGCTAAAATGATTTGTTTAAATCACAAGGATTTATAAAACATAAAGATGAAATAGAAAATGTACTTTTAGAAAAATTCGTTTCGAGTATAATGGGATTTACAGAAAAACATGTAACAAATATGATCAAAGATCATGAATTAGAGATTAAGGGATATATATGTGTGAGAGGAGATTCAGAATCTAATAAAACAAGAGTCTCTTATTGTATGTAGAGAGTATAATCAAGTTTAAAGTAATAGCAATAAATATATGATAATAATTGGTGATCAATAACAATAAAAATTAATGACAAGAATTGTAAAGGAACATTAATGTTAGTTTATTATTTGCCTAGTAATAGTGATGCGAATTTTATAGAATTTCTGGAAAAAATATGTAATAATGATTTGTTGAATGATGGAGTTATATTAATGGGTGATTTTAATATAGACATGAAAGTTAAAAATTACTGTCAGAATAAGTTAATACGAGTAATGAATTCAATAGGTTTAAAACAATTGATAAATGAACCAACGAGAATAAATACTTCAGAGACAATAATTGATTTAGTTTTTACTAACGAAGAAATAGAGATAACAATTGAGCATGAGTCAAAAATAACAAACTATTCAGTGATTGTCTTATATTGGAGTGTAAGTGCGAAAAAGAGTGAGAATAGATTGTATGTAATAATTATAAGAAGATGGAAAAATTTATGAGAATGATTGATTGTAAAGTAAATATTGTCGAAGGTAATAATGTTAATGATCTGGCGAATTTATAATTATAAATGCGATCGTAAAGTGTCTTGAAGTTACGCCTAGAAAGAAAATTGCATTGCAAAATAAGAGGTAAGCAATGGTTTTCCGAGATGATCCGTCAAATGATAAATCTAAAAAATGAGGCCTATACTAGAATAAGCAAGAGTAATGATGATTTGGGAACTATTTCATCAACTGAGAAACAAAGTAATTGATGAAGAAAGGCCAAGAGAATTTATTTATTAGAATTTAGATTAGATAAAAATAAAAAAAAGATAAATGTAAAGGTCGCTTCGAGAGCTGCTGAAAAGCAGTAGAGATGATATATATAGGGATTCTGTATGGAGACACTTTGTATAGTAACATACATATGAGAAATATTTTTAATAGATATATTTTGTAGATAGCACATCGGGAACTTTAGAAAATACATTGGAATTAATAATAGATAAATATACTGAAAGTAAATTTGAAGTTTTTACTATAATTAAGTAGGCAAATTAAATCGAATAGTTAATAGATTAGGAAACAAAAGTGATACAGAAGAAGGAATATGTTGAGATAATGAAAAGGGTGGTAATGGTTGCAGATATAAAATTATGTAAAGTAATGCTGAATAGATCTTTAGAGGAAGGAATATTCCGAAATGAGTGGAAAGCTATTGTAATTCCAAAAATACAAAGAACAAAAAAATAGAAGAATTTCGACTTATAAATAAGTTACCGATTTATGAGAAGATACTAGAAATAATAGTTCAATTAATTAATTATTTGGAGGATAATTATTAGAAGAATGCCAATCAGGGTTTAAAGCAAGACACTCATATAAAACTATGTACTGTTCAATAGGTTATATCAAGTTAGAAAAAAAGTATTGATGAAAGAAAGATAATAGAAAAGAAGTATTAGTGAAAGAAAGATGATATTTTTACATTTAAAAAGGGCGTTTGAATAGTAAACAGAGATATTTTGTTAAAGAAAATGGAAAGAGGATAAGGGATAACAGGGATAGTTGATTTAAAAGTTACTTAGAAAACAGAACTCAGAGAGTTAAATTTAATGGAAATTTGTCAGGATCTACTACTGTGACGCTGGGAGTTTCACAAGGATCAGTATTAGGACAGTTATTATTTTTACTCTAATAAATGACTTGACGATAGTTGTTTGTGACAATTGTGAAATTAGATTATTCGCAGATGATGCACTAATATATACAATAGGCCATACAATAAATGATAATCTTAATATACAGATGCAAAAATTGAGAAATGGTTGAAAAATAATAGACTGAAATTAAATGTGAATAAAAGTTATTCTAGTCAGAGGTATTAGGAAAAAAAATATCGGAAAGCAATATAAAAGTAAAACTAGAAAATATAGCATTAGAAGTGATTAGTGAAATTAAACACTTGGTGTTATTATAGATAGAAATTTAAATTTTGCAGCACATGTTAACTATCTGGAGAAAAAGATAGGATCGAGATTGGGGCATCGAAATAGTATGAATTTGACACCATGAGGTATGTTGTATACAAAACGATAATTGCTTTGTATACAACAATGCATTGTTTGAATTGTTCGTCTATATTACTGACAAGGGAAATGTTACAACTGTCCGAAATCGATTTGATTCTCCATGAAATATGCAAAACACGAAAATCTAAGAGACACGTATTTTTTTATACATGCACTTATGTTTAAGGAGTGAAATACTCCTTTGAAAAAAAACACTTCTTTGAAAAAAGATATTTTTCTTTCGAGATAAATATTGTCGGTAGTATAAAAGATAGAAAAAAATTTTTTAAACAAAAGTTGTATGGTTTCAAGAGTATTTTATAATTCTAATTGCACGTTAGAAAATGAATATTTAAACAATAGGCCGAATTCAGCAGAAATGTCAGTTTCCAGACATTGTACTTCATTAAAAAATGACTAAAAAAAACGAGATTCAAATTTTACAATGTGAGAAAAAAATTGGTTGCAGTTGAGGAGGATAAATAAAAGCGATGTAACAATTAACAAAAAGAAAACAATTCGATTCAAAGAGAAAGAAACGCACTTTTAAAATAATTTCTTATGAAAATGTAATTATGTAATGTTATGAATAATAAATTTTAATTTTTATATATATTCGTTTACTTTGTAAAAATTTTTATTTTTTTGTTTAACAAAATACCTTCACCACTCATAATTTTCTTAAATTTTCAATTTTCTTTTTACCAAATTAAAGATTATTTTTTTTACAAATTCAACCATGTGTAATAAAGTTACATTATATTTTTCATTTTCGAGAATTAATCATTAACATTTTCATATATGCTCATATACATATGAACATAAATGTTGTTGGATATACAATAAGATATGAAAAGATATCTTAAGTAAAATTTGTATAGTTTTTTACTCGTGTGTATTTAGATTTTGTAAATACATATTTTTCAGATATATATATATATATATATATATATATATATATATATATATACAAATATTAATCCTGTTATTATTTGACATTTAATTTCTTCATGAATAAAAATTAAAAACAATTTTATTCCAAATCCATTCTTTTATAATAAAATTATTATATAAGACTGATATCTTTAAAAAATAAATTTTTAAAAAATTATTGCATTTAAAATTATATTGAATTGTTAGAAAATGTCATGTCTGAAGAATTCGTCACGTGTAAAAAACTCTACAAATTTTACTTAAAACATCTTTTCATATATTTCTTGTTCCGATTGGAACATCTGAACTGGAAACATCTGAAGATCTATCTGTGGCTCGGGAAGTAATTGAAAAAAGAAATTATATTCCAAATAATTTATAAATTAAGTATATAAAGTAATAAAAATAGAATTAAAGTATACAAAGTAAATAAAGTGTACAAAGTAAACAAACATACGTATGTAAAAATTAAAATTTATTATTAATAACATTACATAGTTACATTTTTCGTAAGAAATTATTTTAAAAGTTCGTTTCTTTGAATCGAATTGTTTTCTTTTTGTTAACTGTTCCATCGCTTTTATTTATCCTCTTCAACTGCAACCAATTTTTTTCTCACGTTGTAAACCTTTTTTGAATCTCGCTTTCTTTGGCCATTTTTTAATGGAGTACAACGTCCAGAAACTGACATTTCTGCTGAACTCGGCCTATCGTTTAAATATTCATTTTCTAACGTACAATTAGAATTATTATTATTGTTGACATCGATATCGAATTCTATAAATGAACCAGCAGCAATCGGAGAAGCTATTTGGAAAAGACGTGGATCGGCTGAAATTTATTGAAATGCTGCTTGATCTTGATACAATTGTAAATACCTAGTCTGTGACTTGACTGATCGAGGATATTATCGAACCGAAGTTGAAAAACAATTTCCGTTCAATAGGAGAGTGATGTGAAAAGTACGCCATTCAGCGGATAATTTCGTAGTGCTCTTTTCTGCTGAATGCGCTCATTGAGAATAAGTGATTAGATAATAACTGGGCGGTAATTTATGATATAAGTTTATGTATACATTCAAGATAAGTATAACAAATACACAGTATAATATGTAGCAGTTTTACGTTCAGTCAGTGCAGTAGTTTTGTCATAATCACATCTGTGCAATTTGTTAAATTGTTTTATGATTCAAAGCCAAGTTTAATCTCTGAAAATGATTATCCGCTTAAAGTTATTAGACCTTATTAGCATCTATAAGTTCAATTTATCTAACAGAAACAGTAACTAAAGCAGAAATAAAATTTTAAAAAAATTACAAAAATTATTGCTGGATAGCATTTTTCACTATAATCAATTGGAAGTAACAGAAGAAACCTATTTCGATTATCAAGAACCTTATAAACTATTGGGAGTACAAATTAGTTCGGTCCATTCAAAAATTTTTCAAAATAAAATGAATTCAAAACATTTCAAAAATTTTTCAAAACAAAATGAATGAATAGATCAATTAAAGTATTGTCCATCGCTGTCTACTACTTTTTCCCATCTCTCAAGCAATTTTCAAATTCTATCTCGAAAAAATGACTCGTCTTTGGAGGCGATCCAATTTTCGATTTCTACGAAAGAAGTGAACTTGCTGCATCCTTCGGAACAACCAGAAATCAGAAGGAGCAATGTCCAGAGAACACAACGGGTGCGGTAAAACATCCCATTTGAGCGTTTCAAATATTTATTTACGACTTTAGCAACATGAGACCGAGCGTTGTCATGAAGAAGAATAACTTTATCTTTGCTTTCGGCCATTTTTCTTGCAATGCACGGCTCAAACGAATCAATTGTAGCCGCCTATACTGATCACCCATAATGGAATCGCCAGGTTTCAGCAGCTCATAATAAACAAAATCTTTTTGGTCCCACCAGATACAGAGCATGATCTTCGAACTATGAATGTTCGGCCGTGGTGTTGATGTTGAGGTCGATGGCAACGATTGACCGGGCTTAGCGTAGTATTTTTTCTTCTTGGGGTTGTCGTAGAATATCCACTTCTCATCTCCAGTCACAATCCTATGCAAAAAATCTTTTCTCTGTTATCTTTGAATCAGTTGTTCGCAAGTGAAAAATCGCCTTTCAACATCTCTCGGTTTCATTTCATAAGGCACCCAATTTCCTTGTTTTTGAATCATTCCCATGGCTCTCAATCGTACAGAAACGGCTTATTGAATTATCCCTAATGATTCTGCAAGCTTCTCTTATGTTTGACGCTAATCTTCTTCGAGTAATGCCTCTGATTCTTTGTCTTGGATTTTTTTGGCTGTCCAGAATGAGGCTTGCCTTCAACGCTGAAATCTTCATCCTTGAAACGACGAAATCATTGTGTACATGATTTATTAGTTGGAGCAGTGTCACCATAAACTTCGACAAGCATTCGATGGACTTCAGCCGTACTTTTCTTCCAATTAAAACAGAAAATCAAAACCTCCCGCAAATGCTGCTTGATTAACACAAAATTTGACATTTCAAACACAGTAAAAATTAAGATTTTTGTATGAAACTCAAAGCGATATAAACTGAACTATTATTAGCAGATGTTTAACCTCTCTGAAACCGCCAAAATCAGCTGCCACTATGAACATTCACAACAGCTGAAGCCATCTTTAGGGAAATGGACCGAACTAATTTGTACTCCCAATATATAATTCTGAAATAATTGAAGATGATGAAGAAGCATGGAGTGAAGATAATGATACATCGTTAGGCTGTTGTCCAAATTTAATTTGGACACAATTTCCATCTGTGTATTTAGCTGGATGCTCTAACATTAGTCATTTCAACTAAAATTAATTTTATATGTAAAATTTTTAAAAACCTATTCATAGTCATAATATTAAAATTAATTACATCAGTTAGATAACCTTACTTTGTATTCAGTAACGATATTAAAATTTTAAATAAAGAATAAGGATATAATAAAAGATTAATTTCGGAAGCTATACATATAAAAAAGCAGAATAATGGACTGAATCTACAAAATAATACGGAATTGTTGAATCTGATTTATTTAAGAATAATGATGTTTCTATGTTTTATAAATTATAAAAATTTGTATGGTTAATTTTTAAGTTGGTAATTCGGTTCATTGCTGTTATTAGTTGTAATTTTGTATCGTCGAATTTTATGTTACTATTTAATGTTAAGACTTATAAACAATGAGAATTCGAAGCACCCTTTCACATATTCTCAAGCATAGTTATAATCATATCGCGTTTATAACGGATCGTTGTTATGCTGAATACAAAGTAAGATTATCTAACTGATATAATTAATTTTAATGAATGACTATGAATAATTTTTTTTAAATTTCATTTATAAAATTAATTTTAGTTTAAATGACTGAATTAATGTTTGGATATCCATCTAAGTACAACAGATGATTATGAAGTTCTTAAATTTGAACAATAGCCTAACGATGTTTCATTAACTGTATGTGCCTAACTATATGCGTCGTAACGAATTAATTTGATTCCGCAAATGTTATCGACACACTGAAGAAGACCGAATCTTATGATCGAAACGTCTGTAATAAAACGGTGATTGACATATATATAATATTTGATTACATACCTACAACAGTATTGGCTCTCATTGGCATTATAACTTTTATTGATATTATTATATTTTCTAGCTTTAATTTTCGAAAATATTCTGATGTCTTCAATTGTTATGTAAAACTGAGTAATCAAAACTATTCTTTTTCAATTGATAGCTAAATCGCGTAACCGCGTCTGCGTTATTATATTTCTCAAATAATTCTTTATTATTTTTAATTTTGAAAAAAATGGTTCCGCCACAGACATTGGCACAGTTAATAATATTTGTAACGCTATTGCTAAATTTGGAAAGATTTCCAGAAAACACTTTTAGCTAATTCATTTAAAATATCAAGTATAATATTTCAAGTATATATTTATATTTACAAGTATATTTATATTTACAAGAGTAGCGTTGCTTATTAAAATTTTGCGCACCTCCAAATTTTGCCCTATGCTGGTACGTACCTTAGTGCCTCATAACACCTCTAAGAACAAAAGATCTCAAAGAAGAGATCCTCCAGTAAGAAAGGACTCGTGCATTTGACATATATGTGTATGACTAAGGGTAACAACGGTGAATAGTCATGCGCAGACGTGAATCCTCGCGTAGCCTCGATCCATAATTTTGTTGGTGGACCCTCCCACGCATTTCCAAAAGACTCCCATTCCTTGTGCAGGAATGGGCCAAACGCATTCTTTTTTTTCCTATCTTTTCTCAGAGCAATGCAACCGAAAGAAGTTTACGAATGCGTGAAATCGATCAGCGTGAAAAATCTAATTGTAAACTTAGAAACGTTCAATAATGACTAAGAAAATTAAAAACAATTGATATTTTGGATGATTCAATACTGTTCCCTAAACTTAAATCTTAAGCCATAATTAATAATTGACAAATCACAAAAAAAACAATGATCAATTTTTTACAGCTTAAGACTTAAAGCTTAGATAATGTATTGTAGCCTCTAAAAAAAGAAATCTATATACAACATAAGAAAATTACAAATAGAACGCAGAGGTCATAATATTATCGTGATCTTATTTGTCTCATTTATAAATTCACTTATATAAATAAAGTTATGATGACATTCTATAATACCATGACTCTGTGTTCTACCTGGATATATGTAAGTTCTGCTAATTAATTGTGTGGCGATTCTCTTGTCTCAAGTTTGTATCGAAAAACGTCGCTCTGCGATGGCGACAATGCTATGAAGAGACCTTGAATATCACGAGCCGTTGTTCTGTTAAGCTCACGTATGTGATGCATTGATGCGCACAATATATAATAACGGTAGCCAATCTGGCAACGATTAGAAGGACTGTTGTGACAAATGAAATAGCGAGAACTACGAGAGAAATGCATTGGACTCTCATACGTCTGAATGCAAAGCACGCTGGTAGCGTATCACGTGCGATCACTTACGCATATACACAGATACTAAGGAGGAGAAAGATGAGAAGGTTGAGAAGGCAAACAACCGCGAAAAAAAGTGTCGACGAGGCTCGCACGTGATCGCCATATCCCAGGAATGCGCGAGTCTTGCGCGTCCAATCGCGAAATCATCAAACGGCGCGAAAGATATTAGAATCGCATCGCGCCACGCTGCGCCGATATCTTCTCTCTCCGAGCTCTATTAATATCTGCGCTTCGGCGTCGACGTCGCGCCTCCGGAACGCGCTCCGGCGACAGAGGCGGGAGAAGGAAATAGACGAAGAGCTTACCACTTTTCTTGCTCGTAGTGATTTCCTCTTAATCGCGCAAGAAACGTCGTATGACAGCCACCCCGAGTATCTGTGATCTCTAATGTAAAATCTTCGATTTTGGTCAGGGCAAATGATGATTACGGGGACTTCCCTCTTTTTTTGGATGTATCCTCGATCTCGTGTATTAGATTTGCGATGTTTTCAAGCGGCGACGGCTACAACGAATGTACACTTGCTAGAAGGGCAATATTCAGAATATATCACGGGAGAATGAGGCTTATGATTATACTTTGCGAGGGGCACGGCGTGACCGACGATGTAATACGACGTACTAGGGCTCCCTCGATCGAGTCGCGACTGATATCATTTCCAGCGGGGGACTATAGGGTCGGCGGCCAGAACCCCACCAGGGGGTCTTCGTGCAACCCCCACGCGGCGTCATAGTAGTAGTCGTGTATGTCGTCGTCGTCGTCATCGCCGTCGTCGCCGTCATCGTCGTCGCCGTCGTCGTTGTCGTTGTCGTGTGCTCTGTTAGCTCTCGAAACCCCCCGCGCACGCATACACACATATATGTATAGCGTTTCATAGGGAGAGCATCGTTCTCTCTCTCTCTCGCGCGCGCGCGCGCGCGCACGCGCTCTCCCTCTCCTTCTTTCCCTCTGTCTTTTCCCCCTTCCTTCACTCTCATTTTCTCTCTCTTCTCCTTGAATTTTCTCTCTTTTTCTTCCTTTCGACCGAGCCCCGATATGTTTCACTTGCACACGCTACAACGCTCTTTCCCTCTTGTACAGCCCCCTTCGCTTCACTACGCGTCACTAATGCCTTACCAACGCCCGACGCGTCGTGGCACCCAGCGATTTCTAACCACCCTGAATCCTTGCCTTGAAAGGGGTTGTTTCTCATCAACAACAACAATACTCGTTTTTTTTCAATTTTTCTGTTTATAATTTTTTTCACTTCATGTACATTTTAGAGATAATTGTAATCTGCGTCCCAATGATATCGATAATTATTAATGTTTTTACGTAGCATTAAAACATAGAAGTGACATAAATCGAAGAACACAAAACGCGTGGGCTTTGGAACACATATAAATACCTCCTCACATAGAATGTCTGGTTAAGTGTTCTTCTACTTAGAGCAATTTTAAATCAACTTCCTCTTGGAGGACAATATAAAGATGTATAGGGTACATAAAAATCAATGTAATTAAATATAAATGTAAGAATTATAATATGATATATTAAATGTATAAGAAAATTTTATAAATAACACATTATAAAACGCATTACATTACATTACATGTTTCAACTCTTGGATTGAGTTATCCTCAGATAATACAAAATTTACAACCTTAAAATTCATTTCCATTGCCATAGAAAAATTGTGATGAAAGTTTCCAATTTATATAGCGATATTGATGAATGCCTCACGGGGACCATGAATTACTTGCAAGTGATTTACTGACCAATTGTTCGGAATTTCATGATATTCTAATTAAAGAAATATATTTGTTAATTAATAAATAAAAATAAAAAAATAAGAATCTAAATAAAACAAAAATTTGTTAAAATATCAAGTACTTTTAAATTCTGTAAAAATCAAGCAACATCATTTTCAATAACACTCATTAACATGATCGCAATTATCATTTCTAAGAAGAAATACTTCGTCAAATTCATCATAAAATCGTGTAAAATATAAGAGATAGTATACTAAATAGATGGTAATAATACGTGTAATACAGTCACTATATTAAAACTTGATAATTTATACAGATCGAATCTTCCAGAAAGAATTTTTTGAAAAATATGTCAACGATAAGATCGACTATCACTATTTGAGAGGCAATTAATAGATTGACAAAACGACTAGATAAGAACATTCAAATTTTATTTGTAATGGATGTATACGCTTTCAAAAAATTCTTTCTGGAAGATTTGATATGTACAAATTATCAAGTTTTAATGTAATGACTGTGTATTACGTATTATTATTATTATCTGACTGGTATTCTTATATTTTACACGATTTTATGATGTTTCTTATGATGATTTGACGAAGTATTTCTTCTTAAGAAATGATAACTGCGATCATGTTGGTGAGTACTATTGAAATGATGTTGTTGCTTGATTTTTACAGAATTTAAAAGTACATGATATTTTAACAAATTTTTATTTTATTCAGATTTTTATTTTTTTTATTTTTATTTATTAATTAACAAATATATTTCTTTAATTAGAATATCATGAATTCCGAACAATTGATCAGTAAATCGCTTGCAGTAATTCATGATCTCCGAGGTATTCATCAATGTCGCTAATAAATTGGAAAACTTTCATCACAATTTTTCTATGACAATGGAAATGAATTTGAAGATTGTAAATTTTGTATTATCTGAAGATGACTCAATCCAAGAATCGAAACATATAATGTAATGTAATGTATTTTACAATGTGTTATTTATAGAATGAATTTTCTTATACATTATTTATTCACATTATCTATGTATGTAGTATAATAAAGCTTCTTTAATACAAACTATAGTTTTTATTAATAATTATTGTGCAATTTATTCTAATACTTCTTCAATTCTAGGCATAGATAAGGATTTACATACATAATATTACAAATGTGTAATAAAATGGAAGGTTTTTTATATTTATTTTTTAATTTAAAATATATTAATATCTATTAATTATTAATATCTCTCTTTTTTTTTATACTATTTACTCAATATGATTAATTTTTTTAGATAATTTTCGAAGAATATATACAGTTATAACTACCGTTTCATTAGGAATAAAAACCTAAATATTCAATTAACATCAGTAAAAAAATTAATGAATCAAAATAAATTTAGAATTTTTAGATATGTCAAATATGCAGCAATTTTTTCTATTTAAAAATATTGATGATGTAACGATTTTCGAAAAATGTATACCACAAAATGGAAATGAATACAACAAATTTGTAAGTAAATTAGAGTTATTTAAATGCAAGTTGTGTATAAAACAATAGAAATTATATTATCAATGTTTAATGTTTAAAGATACAGTATATATCTCGCATAGGCGGAAGATCTGCTGAGGAAAATTTAATTCGTATATATCGAACTTTCTTCTCCAATGAGGTTGCCAAACAATCGTCATGGAAAGAATTACCATTTTAAAATTAGTAGTTTAAATTCTATAATGGGAATCTAATAACGGGAATTCAAGATAAATATATATTTATATTTAAAATAAATTCTAATTTATGTTTAAAATATATATTTAAATTTATAGGTACTATGAGGATTGTATGATAAATATCCGTGTTTGAAGACAGACAGATGATCATTACTAATGCAAGTTGGCATTATCATCATATACTATCTTTCAAATGACGCTATGCATAATTTCAAAGTGATGCAATAGTTATGATTTGGCAACAATTCATAGTAAGCGTGTTTAGTGTTTTTCGATACAAAAAAGAGCAATACAAGAGTTTTTTACAAAAATTTTTTACAAAAGTTTTTCCACAAATTTTTTTATTTTTTAACGTAATTTCCTTTTAGGAAAAAAATAAAAAGAGCAAATTTAAAATAAAAATAAAAAACGAATCACAGATCGATATTATTTTTTTTCTATTGTATCGAAAAACACTATACACAATGGTAAAGCCAGCTTATATCAGCAATGTCACCTGTTTTCAAACACGGATATTTATCATACACCCATATATATTTAAATATTTAAACAATCGTATATATTAAATCGTATATATTTAAATTTCTATTACAATTCATTTTTCAGAAACAATTTCGAGTCAACATCAATTCACAAATAAAGAGTTTGAAGACATCACAAAAGAATGGTTTCGCTAAGATGGACAAAGGCTTCATAGACAACAACAAAAAATATGAATCCGCAAGCCATTTAGAGACTAGAAAATCTTTAAGTTTGTTATTTTCTTATTGTAATTCGTATGATACTCGTATAATTCTTATAAAATTCTTGTTATGACCCTTTATTATATTACAACTACTATATTATACAGGGTGAGTCTCTTAAGACCGGCCACCCGAACTGTGGATGTTAAGTGACTGTGACCAGTCTTAAGTGATTCCCACTGTATTATACTTTTGTCTCATATTGTCTATGTTAATCTATGTAAATTTTTAATCATCAATGTGATAAATGAAGCTACTCTTTTTTTTTAACAAACGTATTCTATCAATATAAAATCATTTTACTTACATTTTCTTGTTCTAAAATCACTAATTATATAAACAGTCTACAACGTATTGTCCTTTTAATTACAAAACTGAATTTTTTAACTTTATTAATTAAATTAATAATTAAGTATTTTTTATAATAGAATTAAATATAACAAAGTTAATATGTATAAATTTAATACTTCTAATTCCTTCTGTAAAATTTTTTGTTCAAAAATTACATTCATTATGCAAATTATTACATACATACATTATTATACTAAACACTATTATTTATACATATATATATATTTTTTTTTGAGTTATATATTTGTATTTTTATATTTACATCAGATTATATAAATAGTATAATGACAATACTATAAATGGAATTTTTTATTTATATTTATATTATATATGTAATTAGAATCATTTTTTTTATTAGTTATCAATTATAATTAGAACCTTAAAATCTTATGTGAAAATCAAAATTATTATATTTATAAAAAAGGTTGATATTTGAAAGTTTATGATGAATAAATTTGTTTAACAATCTGTAAAAATAAATTGTTCAAGATTCTATTCCTTTGTATTTATTTCTTTACAAATAAGGATAAATATGGAAAGATGTTTGTGAACATATTTTGGACATAATTATTTATATACATATATATATATATTTATATATTTATATACATATATATATATATATATATATTTATATTTATATATATATATATATTTATATATATTTATATGTATATATATATATTTATATATATATATTTATTTATATATATTTATATTTATATATATATTTATAATTTATATGAATATGTAGTTTCCTTTATCCAAAATTTTCTTACAGATGTCTACATAAAAAAATTTTATCACGTACTTCGAATGTCATTTGGTATACGTGTATATCATAATATTAATATCACAATGATATTGATATTTTCACCAGTTGATCTGAAAAAATATGATCGTTATCAGCGAATATTTGTATTTTATTGTATAAATACTACGTAAAAGTTATAGTGTTTACTGAGTAACGTCTTTGTTTCGTAATATTTATACATAAATATTATGTGTCTATTACATCATTTTATTCTGTCATAGTGATGTATTAGATAATATTGCTGACATTTTTACCTAATTTTGATCTGAAAATAACGTGATAGTTACCAAAACAACGAATATTTCTGTAAGTATTACATAAATGTTTCGAAATAATGTTTGTTGGAATTTAATATATCATATTATAGTTCTTATATTTATACTTAATTACGTTGATTTTTATGTGCCTTATACATCTTTGTATTGTCTTTTAAGAGTCCTGTACTGTTTGTTATTTAATTCCTTTTGAAGAATACGACATAAGCAATCACTATCTACTATTACGACTTTTATATTCTTGGCATTGTACATGTATCTTTGTAACTCAGATTCAAAATTTTATGGAAATAAATTTTAAAATTAATTTGATTTCAAGCTAAAGCTTTTATTTTGTTACTTTATCCTTTCCATAATTTTCGGAAAGTTCTTATTAATTGATTTGCAAAAGCTGAGTTCTTCAACTATCAATTTTTTTTTAGCAAAAAAAATCGATTTAATATCACCGAAAGAGCTGTATTTCTCTCGAAAAAAAATCCTCTAAAAAGACGCGAAACTAGCGTAGAAGATCATTCTACACATTCTATAAGAATCTTTTCTTCATGCTAATGCTCGACGTTTATTTTTAGCGTCATGTTATCAAAATTGACATTCGATATTCGTCATGTAGACTATTTTGGAGCTAAAAATGAACGTCAGCATGAAATGATTCGAATCTAAATACATATTATTTCAATCTCATTAAAATAGGTTCTCTCTCTCTCTCTCTCTCTCTCTCCCCTCCCTTTCCCCCCTTTCCTCCTCTCTTCCTCCTTTTTTTTCTTAGTAAAGAAAGCAAGATAAGCTGTGTTCCGAAATTTACTGCCAGTACTGAAAATCTATAGTGCATGTGACATAAACTATAGATTTCCAATACTGGCAACAAATTTTGAAACACAACCATATTTTTGTTTAAATATTATTTAAAACTAGAATACAGAATCGATTAATTCAGAAAGAATACAATAAAAATTTTAATATGAAGTAGTGCATAGATATGGTTTGCCATTTCGTGAAATGAGTTTGAGCATATTAGAACATGCGAACAAATTTGAAAGCACGTGTGTGTTGGCCCCGCACTTTTCAAATTTTGTAATTATATTAATTGTGCTGTGTTGTGCTACGTTTGTGTCAAATTGTGCTACAAACCGCAGTTCAATAACATGAATTTTGTTGGCCTTCATCAATACCGTGAAATCTGTTATTCTGAGGAAACATTTCCATAAAAAAAAGTTGTCGTAGCACAATCTGGCACAAGAAAAAAATCCAAAAATGTTAATTTTTTTTATTTGCCTCCATCCTTTTTTCAAAATCTTTTGTCGATATATTCTTAAGTTATAATCTCTATTTTTTATTTTGCATGTGCCTCAGGTTTTGAGTAGCATAGTTCAGCATAACTCGCAGAATTCGATTATCTGTCACCGTTCGCAAATTATACGGGTTTGGAGTGATTCATTCCTAAATATTACTAAACTAGCAAAAATTTTTTTTTAACTTCATGTTATTGAGCTAAGTTTGCGGCAAAATTTGGCATAAACGGAGCACAATCAAGAAAATTACAAAAATCCAAAAGTGCGAGGTCAAATTCACAAATATCCTGAAGGTATATGTGCTCCTCTGTGTGTGTGTGTGTGTGTGTGTGTGTGTGTGTGTGTGTGTGTGTGTGTGTGTGTGTGTGTGTGTGTGTGTGTGTATGTAAAATATCAAATGTCTCGAATAATTTTCTATTGTCAATTCCATATAAATAAGAAATGTATATTAATTATTCATTGGATACTGATACAATTTTTATCACCTATTTTACACTGAATTTTCTATTAGTAGATATTCATATAAAATATCAAATAAGTTTCGAATGAATCTTTATTGTTAATTCCGTAGAGAATAACATAAAATATATATACTTAAATAATATTGATCGAACAAAAAAAAATCAGATATAAAATCCGATTCAAAATGATAGCAATTGCATCTGACTTAAAATATACCTGCGATAGGCTTTATAAATAGGGATATAATTTTATAAATATTTAATTGTTTCTTATATTTCTCTCGAATTTTTTTGAAGATAGCAAATTTCATCCTAATAAATAAAACTCGTTATTTTAAGAACACGCATAACAATGCCTGTATGTTGTAACAATTAAATTAATATTAAGCATGTTTATAAAATTACGGGTAAAATTAAAGAAGGGATAATGTTATCCATTCAACTACGTAAACTCCCTATTGCTGATATACAAACTGAAAAATTTCTTTAGTAGAGATTAAGCAAAATTTAATAGTGACATTAATTTATAATTAATAATTAATTTATAATTAATAATTAATTTATAATTTATAATTTATAAATTATATTAATATTAATTTATAATTTATAATAAATAAGTTTCTAAGGTTGTGTTCCAAAATTTGCTGCTAGTACTGAAAATCTATAGTACACGTGACGTAAACTATAGACTTTCGGTATTGGCAGTAAATTTTGAAACACAGTTTAAGTCAACAAAAATGAATTTGGCGTGCAGTTCAAATGACTATAAATATAATACACATATAAGATAAACTCACTTATTATGGAATATCTTTCTTTGAAGGCTTGTAATTTATTTAATTTGTAAATTCAATTTCTATCTTCATGTCAAATTTATAGGAAATATGTTTAAGTTTCATCAGCAAAAGTTAGCAGTTGATAATAGCTGTATTTTGTTATATGTGAAATTTTTCATCAAAATAATGCCGATTTTGATTCAAAAAAAGAGTTCCTAATATACAAAGGTTTCTGTAAGGTGATATCTCATAACAGAAAACTAAGGAAAAAATAAAGATAATTTTTATACACGCTTTTATTACATAAAAGTAGGAACAACAAATTTAAATGTTATACATAATAATTATATAATTTTCGATGTGTGTGTACGTGAGTGTGTGTATGTGTGTAAAAAAATCAACAATAATAGAATCATTTAACGTTTTTTACAATAAAATAAGATTCCTTATATTAAAACAATTAACAAATTATAAATAAGCTTTTAGGAATTAGTGCTGCATAATAATTGCGCGTTTATTTTGATTGATAAAAATAATTCTCTAGAAATAATATATTTGTCGAACGTTTCGGCTAACTTCTAGCCTTTTTTCATCAGCAAATGTATTACATAAAATCCATAAAAATCTTCATTCCATGATTACATTCCAACATTAAATTTCTCATAACCAGTTAATAAGCTGGATCAATAATATTTGACCTTAAATATAATAAATGAATATTAGAATCGAGAAATATTAAAAGACTTACAAGAATTGCTGTGGAGATTCACTTCAGAATGCGTCAAATATAAATTAATCCTAATACCATAGTTGTTGTAACGCAAATTCTTTTTTTCGTGAATTTAAGACGAAACGATGATTAAATAAATATAATATATATTGTATAAGTCGATGTTCATGCTGCGGTATCAATCGTCGTAATGAAAATGTATTATTTTTAGTTAGATTTTTTAGTAGTCGGTCAAATAAAAAAATATGAAGAACTTAATCTTTGTTTAATCTTTGTTTAAATTAATACTGTTGTTTTGTTGCTTGATGTTTATGATTTCTGATATTAGTCTTTTATTGTAGTTACATTCTGTATCTAATATTTGAATGTTATTTCAGTGATCGGAAATTCTCGTTTTTAATTGTCTATATGTTTGTCCAATATAAGACGCATCATAATTATTATAAGAAATTTTATACACAATGTTCTTTTTGCAATCTGCAGGAAGATCTTTTTGTGTTTTTATCATTGAATTTTGTTAAGGCTGAAAAACGAGAATTTAGTGTCGATATTTTTGATTATATTTTTAAATTTTTCGGAAATAGATTGTACATATAGAATTGTGAACCAGCTCGTTTCTCGCAAAAATGACATCAATAGAAATAAAATCCTTAGGTTGTCACATAGGACACATCACAATCATGATTTTGATTGGAATAACGTTCAAAGATGCGTTCAGGGAGACACTATTCGCGCTATGGACGCTACCAACGCTGTTCTTGGAGCCAATAGCACGATAGCGTTAATAAGCTCCATGAACGATCCTAGCGTAACGTTGGTAGCATTTAACCACAGAGATATATTCGTCAAGGTTAAGTTAATGTAGAGGACTTCAATCAAATTTTTCCTTATAATTAAAATTTTTAAGGTTTTGTAAAGTATTTGTAACGTAAATTTTTTATTTTCTCGTAGTGAATAATAAAACGCAATCTCAATTGCAATCTCTATGATAGCTTGTCGCTAGGTCGAAGTGAACAATGTAAACTAGATCAAAAAATTAATAGTTGCATTAAGTAAATTAATCAGATAAAAGGAAGAACTCTTGAGCATTCGTTGTCGATTTCAGAATAAGAAGTATTAGGTGTACAGCTTTGCTTCCGCCGTTTTTTTTCGAAATTCGAGGCTTTATTGTAAAAAACTGGTTATACATTTATGATTCAAAGTATTGTCCATCGCTGGCCACTACTTTCTCCTGTCTTTCGGGTAGCGTACGAATCCCGCGTCGAAAAAACTGGTCATCTTTTGAGGATATCCACGAATCGATCCAATTTTTTACTTCTTCATAAGACCGGAAGTGCTGGCCGTGTGCCATTGATCGAAATAAGTGATAGTCAGAGGGAGCAACGTCTGGAGAATACGGCGGGTGGGGTAGGACTTCCCATTTCAACGTTTCCAAGTATGTCTTGATCACTTTCGCAACAT
>Ga0157363_1001332_pt1 | contig 20490 bp, 13 predicted proteins | sample AttsexASBM1_FD_111477 | JGI IMG/M metagenome (GOLD analysis project Ga0157363, IMG submission 111477) | Fungus gardens microbial communities from leaf cutter ant in Ribeirão Preto, State of São Paulo, Brazil - Atta sexdens ASBM1 | ecosystem: Host-associated > Fungi > Mycelium > Unclassified ... | reverse complement strand
TTTGTTTTATTTTTATTTCATTTTCATTTTCACTCCTCTTTTATTTAGGGTTAGGGTTTAGTATAATGTCATGATTACAACTGTCACAAACTAGTCACACAATGTGTTATGCAAGTCATGGTCATACAAGCCACATGGTCACAATAGAATATAGTAGAAGCTTCTAGAACAATAATATCATACAGTGTGCTTATGCATGTTGATTTTAAGGTTTACACATGGTCTTTAGGATAGGCTATATGCAGTAGTAGCATGGACCAATTAGTGTAGTATATAAGGTAGATACATTGTATGAAGAACTTTATTGAGTTCTTTTGTGATTAATCCAATTCAAGGTTTACTTTTTTAATTCTAACTCTGAGTCTTAAGACATAACAGAAGAATGGTTTCTTATAGTTGGTTCAGAATTATAGAACTCTCACTGCTGTGATAGTAAAAAATAGATATATCTTCTATTACTAGTCTCTAAACTAGTGTTTAAACTTCAAGATGCTTAGTATTTCATAAAACTGGATGTGTGCTGGAGTTTTAACAATATCTGCATTAAGCTCAGGTACAATCAGAAAGCTATCTTCTTCAAAAACTGTAGTCCTTTTAAACCTCTGGTAATGTTCTTTAGCATAACTAATAGTTCTGCCATATTCTAAACTATAATGAATAATATTCTTTAGAGCTTTATAGTCAAAGGAATTATAATAGTCTACTTAGATAACATTTTCATCTTCACTTTGATTTTGGAAGACCATTGTAAGGCAGTGCACAGAGTTCTTGAAGTCTTGGTCAAGCACAAGTTGTTTCTATAAACAAATAGCAGATTGAATACTTAGTATCAGAATCATTGAAGATGGACTTAAATATTTCATTATCTTTCATTTTCTTTTATTTTATTCTTTTATTTTATTACTTTCATTTCATCATATAATATGGAAAATTAACATGATGTTACATGTGATTGTCACAGTCACAGGACCATATAACAAAATAAAAAGAAGTAGAAGCTTCTAGAATGGTGATATTATAAAATATAGTTATTATCTGTTGACCTTATGTCTAATATATAGCCTTTAGGATAGGTTAGTATTAGCCTTGTACAGACTATATTTTGGAGTATATAGGATAGACTACATTGTACTGAAAACTCTATTGAGTTCTCTTATGTTATTTAATACAAAAGTTACCTTTGGTTTTATTACTTGAGCTTAAGTCACAATACCTAGGACTAGTAATTTCTGAAAATCAAGTAGTTGTGGACCCTGTCAAGATAGCTGGAGTTTGTGACTAGCCAACTCTATGCAATTATATGAACATGCAGATATTTTTGGGATTTACCAACTTCTATTGTAGGTTTATCTGTGGCTTTTTAGACATAGCTCTCTCTCTTTAATGTTACTAGTGGCAATACTACTTGGGTCTGGGGGCCAAACCAACAGTATGCCTTTGATGGACCAAAAATGCCCATTACTACAGTTTCAGTTCTTGTCTCTCCAGACATTTCTGCACTATTCAGAGTCAAAGTAGACAGTTTAGACTTTGTAACTAGAGTGGTCTTTGTTATGAACTTAAGTCCTAGTGTTAGAACTAAAGACCTACTTGTATATTAATCAATACAGGAGAACTCAATAAAGTTCTTAGTACAAAGTAATCTACCTTTTATACTACTAAGGATAGTCTATGTATCTTTTTACCTATCTTATTCTAAAGTCCATATATATTTTATGAGATAGTTGGCCTTTTATCTCCTTGTTCTAATATTAGCTCCTTTCCTACAATTTTGTAATAGTATGATATGTAATGTGTAATAGATCATAGACTTATATCATACTTCTATTATACTATGATTCTCTCTAAAGTTTACAATAGAAATAAGAATGAAATAAAAAATAAGAGAAATAAAAGTGAAATAGTAAAAAAAAGACCAAGTTTACCTTTATGAATTCTGACAGTCTTATCCCAGCAATTCAAGAAGAATAGTAAATGGTACCTAGTCATATTCTTTAGCAAATCCTTGTTTACAGTAAAGCATAATCATAAGATCCACAACAAAGAGATATTAGTGTTGATTCAAGTTCTGGAGAAGTGGAGGCATTTCTTAGAAGATGTAGAAACTCCATACTTTCTTTTCAAATTGTGTGTGGAGTTTGGAAGCTTCCCAATCATGTTAGAGTTGTTGAAATCTGGACAGATTATAAGAATTTGGAGTACTTTATGATAGCCAAGAAGCTCAATTGCAAACAAGCCTGATATTTATTGTACCTAACTAGGTTTGATTCTAAATTATATCACCATTCTAACAGATCAATGGGTAAGTCTGATGCCTTATTGCAGAGGCTTGACTATGATATAGGATTCTACAACAATCAGAATTTGGTGTTGATCAAGCTAGAATTTTTTGTTATTTGAGTTACAGAAGATATAGTAGTAGGAGATGAAGAGAAAGCCTTAATGATAGATAGATATCTGCCATAGCAATTGGTTAAGCATGTTATGACTTAAAGCTCAGAGTTAAGCAATAAGACAACTCTTGTATTGAGTAACACAAGAGAACTCGATAGAGTTCCTAATACAAAGTAGTCTACCTTATATACTACTACTCATGGTCTGTGCTCACTGCTGTGCACCCTACCCTAATGACCATGTGTATGACATGAGGCCAACATGTGTTGTCCATGTTGTATGACATCACTTTATTCCAGAACCTTCTACTCTATTCTCCCAAGTCTCGTGATCAGTCTTGTAACTTTGCCATCAACTTGTGACTGATGTGACACTGTGACAGATAAACCCAAGTTGTTCTAAAAATAACAAATAAAATAAAATAAAAGAAAAAGAAAAGAGAAAGTAAAAATAAAAAAATGAAGTCCACTATCCACGATCTTGACAAAGCAAGTAGGAAGACTTAGTGGTCATAGCTATAAGAGAACTTTGTCAGTTGTCTGTTAGAATGACTCAAGAAAGTCTACAGAGTTACAAAGTTTACTCTAGGAAACCTAAGAGAACAGAATGAGGTTTTCAGAAGGCAGTAGCTATCCTAAATACTCAAAAGTGTCCATTTCAATTATATAGAACAATAGTGGTCCAAGCTTGAATTAATAATGTAGGTCTAACCTGATATGATGAAATGATCAAAATATCTAGAATATTTTCTGAAAATGACAGAACTCATTTGATAGTGACCATATATGTAGGAGGATGATCTTTGAGATAATAGAAGTGTTTTTAGAGCTTGATAGACTTTGCTATCAGTTAAGGATGAACTTTATAGGCAGTGGTTACAAATATTGAGGTATATTGGTCAGTATGCTAGTATCTATGATCTCTGCTTGAGAAACAAGCTATTTGACACCTGCCTATTGGAGAACTGCACTCTCTTCCCATTATGAATACAAGATAGAAGACAATTAGCATAAACTTTATTATAGAACTCTTTAAGTCTGTAAGGTTTGATATAGTGATAACTATGGTAAATTCTGTGTTCAAAACTACTCACTTTATCCTGATCCACAGTATGGTAAGTGCTGAAGAAGTGGCTAGACTCTTTTTGTAACATGTATTATAACTTAAGCCTAAGAGTTTAGATAAAAAAAGAAACCTTGTGTTAAATTAATACAAGAGAACTTAATGTGGTTCCCAGTATAAACTAATCTATCTTATATATACCAGACTGTGATCTATGCACACACTACAATTAACTTATCCTCAAGGCCATATGCTTTTTATAAGACTAACATATTATTACCATATTATATAATATTATTTGTTTCAGAATTTTTTATGATATTTTATGTGGCATATGATCATGTGACAGTGACAGTGACAGGTGTAAAAGCATGTGAAATCACCCTAACTATAACCCTAAGTTCAAAAATAAGATAATAAATGAAAATAAAATGAAAATGAGAAATAAAATAGAGAAAAACCAAGTTTACTGTCTTCAACTCTGACACTATGTATGGAAGCTTTGTAGTCTCCCTAAATATGTCATATCAGACTGTAGACCCTAATTTGTCACACTCTTTATAAAGAAACTTTACTATCTACTCAGAATTAAGGTTGTATTTTTCACTACTTAGTATTTACAGACTAATAAACAGATAGAATGGGTCAATTAAGAGCTAGGCCTGTCAGAGTTGTGAACAATGGACTTAGTTATCTTATTTTTATTTTTATTTTATTATCTCTTTTCTTTTTCCTTTTTTATCTTTATTAGACTTAGATGACAAAGTAGAATATAATATCATATATGACAGTCATATATGTAACAAAGCATAAAAAATGCATGAAACAGGTTAGAAGGTTATCACACATGTTACAGTCACATGTCACATAACCACATGATGTAGAGAAAGTTATACAAGATTCTGAAACAGATAATGTCATATAGTATAGTAATAGTATGTTGGCTTTATGGAAAGTATATGGACTTTAGGGTAGGGTAGTTATAGTGTGTGCACAGACTAGTTTATAATAAGAACTCTATTAAGTTCTCTTATATTACTTAATATAAGAGTGGTCTTTCATTCTAATCTTTAGACTTAAGTTATAATAAGACTAATATCTATAGCTCTTTGTGAGCAAATAATAGGATAACTGGCATAACCTCTCTTTCTTAGCTGAATTCTAGCATAACAACCATATATACTTATCTATCTAGCAATCTTTCTTTTATCATACTGTTATATTATTGAGTTAACAATTGAACTGAAGTGTTATGAGTTTAGAGTTAGAGCATAGACTAGATATAAAACCTATAAGTAGGCTCCTAATCTAACAAGAACCCCATTGAGTTTTCTTTATAACTCTAATCTACTATGTATAGAATTTCCTAAAATCTTCTCTGTTTCATGATTCTTTTTTAAATATTTTTGTGCTAAAAATAGACTTGATAGTAATAATAAAATAGCTTGACTAAGAATGGAAAGAGTAAAAAAATAAGGATAGTTTCTTAGGCTACAAGTTTATAACATCTTTCTTTTTGACACTAGATATTTCTTGCAGATAAAATTTAAGTTTTACCAAAAAAAGTCAAAACTGGAAAAAGTATTGCAGTTTATGTTAATAATTGCATTATCAGAGTTTGATGAACTACTTCAAAGAGTTATGAGAGTGAAAAAAAGAGAACTCAATAGAATTCTTATTAAATTAGCTAGTTACTTATATCTTTTACATATAGTTTGTACTATGCTAACTATAACTCTATCTACTATCTATCTATAGAATATTCTAAATATAACTATGCTAAAAATAAATCCAATATGTGATTGTAAGTTGTATACTAAAAATTGAGAAACTAAAAATAGAAGAGTTCTTTACTAGTATGAGTCTATAATAGTATCTCTCTTTTAAGAATTCTTCTACAGAGAATCTTCTTTATTTTTCCATCTTCTTAAGCTTCTTTCCAGCCTTTCTAAATATTCTTCCTCAAACTGCCTATCTTTTCATTATCTCCCTTCTTTCCATTCCTTGGCCATATTCTTGCTTAAATTTTTCTACTAAGTCTATCACATTTCCTAGATTTTCTTTTCCCTTCTATGTGTTTGTCTCTACTATACATCCTTTCCAATGCACTAAGTACTTCTCCTTTCTCCTCACAATTATTTTGTTTAATATTTTTTTCATCTTATACTCTTCTTCCTCTTTTATAAATCACCAGTACTGGGAAAGTTTTCTTCTGGTCTTTGACTTGCTCCTGATACCTTCTTATACTATTTATATTAATCACTGGGTGTATTTTTACTGTTGCTAGCAATTACAACTCTACTGTATTCAATGATACTACTTCTTTTATTTTATAAAGGCCCACAAATCTCTCCATAAATTTCTCTGTTCTCTATCCCATCATTTAGAACTTCAGATCCTTTATACTTAGCAACACTAGGTCCTTTATCTGATACTCCTCTGGTTCTTCCCACTTTTTATCTGCATACTTCTTTATCTTTTGCTATGTTTTTCTTAGTGCTGCTTCCACCTCTTTCTATACCTTTTCCATCCTTTTTGCAAATTTCTTTATCTTTTCAGACTTTTCCTTTTTTCTCATCTCAAATCCTATTCTTAGTTTCTGTCCACTGTTGATAAATGGAAGCATTTGGGTTGCTAAATGTACTTTGTTGTTGTAAGCAAACTCTATGGTTCCTAACTACTCTAGCCACAATTCTTGCCTGTGGTCAATGAAAATCCTCAAGTATTGTTCCAATTCATAATTTAGTATTTTCATCTGTTTATCAGTTTGTGGGTAGAAGGTTGTAGATAGCCTGGTGTCAATTCCTAACATCCTATTTAGCTTTTTCATCAATTCTGCTGCAAACTGTGGTCCCATGTCAGAACATCTGTGAAAAGGTTGGCAAGGCTGTTTCAAGATCACATTTGGAAGTCACATAAATTATCAGAAAGTATCTGTTGTGGCCACAAAGTGTGTTATTTTTAAGAACTGGTTGTATACCACTAGAATCAAATCATAGTCTTGAGCTAAAGGCAGCTTTGTAATAAAGTCTGCAGAGATGTGTGTCCATAGTTTCTCTAGTATTATGTTAGGTCTCAACTTTCCTGTAGGTCTTTTGGTATGATTTTTATTTCTTTGGCAGATGTCACACCCTTTTATATACCACTTTACTTCTCTCATCACCTCTAGCTACCAAAAGTTTCTTGTTACTAACTTCATTGTTTTCCACTGTCTCCCATGTTCTGCTACTAGTATGTTATGATATAGATGGATGATCTCCATTCTCAACTCCTTATATTTTGGAACATATGCCTTTTCTTTCTTTAGTAGTAATCCCTCCTCTTCTCTCCATTTCTCATCTTGCAACACCTTCACTTCTGCCTTCTTTATTTCTTCCACTGCTTTTATCACATTGTTGTTTCTGATCTTTGAATTCCTTATTTTTCAAGGATATGTACTCCTTCAATCAGACCTTTCTTCTTTTCTGCTGCTTGGGCTTTAAACTATTCTAGCTTCAACAGTTTTTGGTTCTCATTATCATTTTCCACTTCTATCTCATAATCTGGCCTCCTACTTAATTCATCTGTTATTTCTATACTTTCATTCAAAATATGCTTCAAAACAAAATTGAACCTTAATAGATATAATGCCTATCTTGCTTGTCTCTAGTTTAGCTTCTAGCTTTTTATGAAGTACTTGAGATTTTTATGGTCTGTCAAAATCTTGAACCTTTCCTTTGTTTTTTCCAGGAAGTATCTCCATGCTTTTAGACAACAAATAGCTGCCAGCATCTCTAGATCATGAATTTTGTAACTCCTTTCTACCTTATTTAGAGATAAATGCAATTGACCTCCATTTGTTGTTCTTATACCACATCAATAGCACTTCTCCCATCATGTAGTCTAATGTATCTGTCTTTATTCTCAGCTCCCTGTCAAGATTGGGTTTCACCAACACTGGTTTCATAGTAAAGGTATGTTTCAACTCTTCAAATCTCCTGTTCTTCCCCTCAATTTCACTTCTAATCCTTTCTTACCAACTAATGCAAGGGTTTTGCTATCTTAGTGAAGTCTTTAATAAACTGTTTGTAGTAATTTTCCAGGCCCAAGGATTTTTGTATGTCTTTTATGCATTGTGATGTTGGCCAGTCTGTTACTTCCTTTATCTTCACTTTCTCCATTCTTACTCCCTCAGGTCCTAGTTCTACTCCTAGGAAATTCACCCTCTTTGACTTCTATATACATTTTTCCAGTTTAATATAGAGATTGTTCTTCTCCATCCTTTTCAATATCTCTTCTACTACCTCAATATGTTTTTCCTCTGTACCAGTTTCCACTAGTACATTGTCTATCAAGAATGCCACCTCCCCTGTATTATTCAGTTTTCTTAGAATATCATTCATCATTGCTTGAAAATTGGCTAGTAAATTAGTTAATCTGAAGAACATTACAGTGAGTTTATATGGCCCCATGGACATTGTAAATGCCACTTTTCATTCATCTCTCTCCTTTATCCTCATGTTGTTATATCCCATCTCAGGTCTAACTTTGTGAATACCTTCTTACTTTCTACCACATTGATAAGGTCTGAGATTAGTTGCAGAGGGTAGCTATTCTTTATTGTTCCATTGTTCACATATCAGTAGTCTTGTACCATTCTTTTCTTGCCATTCTTTTTTGCCACAAAGAACACTAGAGATGTTTACAGAGATTTGGAGGGTTGGATGTACCCTTTCTTCAGTTGATCCTTTGGGAATTCTTATATCTCTTCTTGTTCAGTTCAGAAAAACCCAATATATATAGAATACTTCACTTTTCTATTTTTCAGAGCAGATATAGGGGTGGGTCAAGGATCCATCCTTTCTCCCATTTTATCTGCACTTTACATTGCTCTAATCTTTCATATTTTCAAGAAAGGAACCAATAGTCTTTTATCTTCCATTTCTATCTCCACTCTTTCTTTTGTTGATAATAGTCAATTTATTTCTTAGGAAAAAAGCTATAAAAAATTAAATTTAAACTTATTTTGTAGTTATAGTATCATTTTCTCTTTTTTCAAATAATTCAGACTTGTAATTGAATACAACAAATTGAAAATTTTCAATTTTTCTAGGATAATAAAGAACACTGATCCTCTCCTTCTAGACCTTGGACTATTAGGTGGACCTCTTTTATGGCCTAAAAATACTAGAAATACTTGGACTTGATTTTTAACAAGCAACTATCCTTTCAGCAACATATTCATTTTTACACCAACAAAGCTTTGTCTACTATTCAAGCTATGAAGATACTAGGCAATTGCACCTAAGAGCTATTGCTGTTATGATCTTAAATCCTTAGAGTGGGAAATAAGAACAACTCTTGTATTAGAGTAACACAAGAGAATTCGATAGAGATACCTTTACAAACTAGTCTACCTTATATAGTTCTACAGATGGTCTGTGCTAACTACTGTGCACCCTACCCTAAGCAACTATGTGTAGTACATGAGGTCAACATGTGGTATCCATGTTGTATGACATCATTTGTTCTAGACCCTTTTACTTTGTTCTCTGCATCTCATGACCTAACCCTAACCCTATGTTCTAAAAATAGAAAAATAAGAAAATAAAACAAAATGAAAATGAAAATGAAAAATAAAATAGAGAAAAACTAAGTCCAACATTTGTGAACTTGACAATTGCCATCATATAAACATCTTCTATGTAGAACTTACATTATGCCTATTGCACTTTATAGTTTTCAAATGTAGTACTACAAAGGAGCTCTACTATTCTGACCTCTTAAGGAGTTGAAAAAAATATAACAAAGAACAGTGTTATAGATCATGGGCACATTTTGTATATTGTTATCATAGAGAATGGAGACTATAGTAGACCTTGTACTGATTCATTTGCATTTTGACAAAATTAGTAGAAGACACTATCTACAAACTGCATCTTTACCTCAACAACATATACTTAATTCCTTTCTAGATAAGTACCACTCTAAGAAAGCAAAACCTTATTGTTTAGCTATAGCTTGTCTAACTAGTAAACAACATTTGAAAATTGAGAGCTTAATAGTAGACACAAACAATTATTTGAATGGAAATTTCCTTTCATTTCACAGACTTTATAAAGAACTTTCTCCTGTATTTTATCTAGTAGACATGTTCTCTAACCACTTTTTCTTTTATATAGTGAATTGCAAGGATGCTGATACAAAAAATGCTCATCACAACAAACTTAACAAAATTTATGAAGAGTCTCTCCAAAACCTAAATACTATTCTTATTATTTCTGATACCAGTGTCAAAAATAATATTGTAACTTCTATCTTATATATCCAAAGGGATCAAAACATCATTGCTAAGACAGCTTATTATGTTATAAATATCATCTTCACTGAAATGAAACTATTTTCCATCAGATGTGTTATTGATCAGGCTGTTCAAGTGCCTAATATTGATTATATTATTGTTATCACATATGTTATACTAGCTATAAGATGTATTTTTGACTCATCTGTCCATTTATTTCAGCTACATTATATTATGGTATTGCAAGATCTTAGAGTCTTTTTCAATAAAAACTCTAGTATAATATCCTTTTGGGATTGCCTCAGTGATGACAAAGAAGAATATAATACTATCTTAAAGATATAGCAAATATACTTTTAAGCATTGGATTATAAGGAGAAGAATTTTCCTTATCTAAATAATGATGAAAACTCTTCTATACAGCTAACTTACTCAAATGAAGAAGCTTAGCTTAAATATATCAGACATTCTAATTTGCTTTATACATATACTATTAGAGCCATTACAAATCATGCCCTCATTAGAGAATACTATTTTAGATTCTTTTCTAGAAAGTCATTTGTATGCTCTTGTGGAGAATATCCAATAGAATCAAGAAATCATATTTTATACAGTTGCAAATGGTATAAAAAATAATAGAGTCCTAAGAGAGACTCTTTAAAAAATATTATTGCCTTTCTTGAGTTCAATACAGAAGTTTGTTCCTTTTATGAAGGTATAACTTAATTGCAATTTTACTGTAATCATCACTACTTTTAGTATATTTTAATATTGATTACTCCTTTATTTCTTTTTTTCCTTTTCTTTACTATTTTATTTTTATTTTTCTTCTCTTTGTTATATAAGTAGCTACATTGTAGTTACTATAGCCTACCACTATAATAAATTGTTGAGAGAAAAAAAAGTGAAGGCCAGTGTCAAAGTTAAAGATAGAAAACTTAATTTTTTCTTTCTTTTCTTTCTTATTTTTATCTCCTTTATTTTCTTAGTGGGGACTTAAGGTTGAGGGTTAGCATGATACCACACATATATCATATGCAAGTCTACCCATCTGGAAATTACATCCCTCATGGTGAAATCATCTCCAAATCATACAAGCCCATCTTCCACAGCAGCCATCTTTTTCACAACATGTCTTATGACGGTGCTGCAACCATTCAGATATTCTGTCTTCCATGGCAGAGATACTCCTATTCAACTCAGTCTTCCATGACAGAGTTACTTTTGTCAGTGTCTCAACACTGAAACCCCAAGCATCTCCTATACTATTTATTTGTATATAAGACTAGTAGTTATACTGTAATTTGCTAGTCTGATAATCGACAAAGATAACTCTTATTGAACTCAATCTCTGGTGTTCAATGGCAACACACCAATCAGTACTCACTCCCATCTTGGACTTCTTCCTATCATCTGAAGTTGCGACTATGTAGCAAACAGATGGCACAGCATATAAGCTGAAGCTAAGGTCATTTCACAAGTCCATTCTGCAGACTTCTACCCTGGTGTGAACCATGCCTGACAACATATAGATCTTATAAAAAACACATGGCCTTTAGGGCAGATTATATAGACTAACTAACTAGTATATATAAGGTAGACACTTTGTACTAGAAACTCTATTGAGTTCTCTTATGTTAATTCAATATAAGGCTTTTCTTCTGCTTAAACTCTTAGGCTTGAGTTATAACAACCTTTTCTACAGATGATGTCTAATAGTATACTTGTATTCTTTTTATATTAGCTCTATGTTATAGGTTTATTATAAACTATATATATAGAAGAACAACAAGTGATCTTAGATTCTTGTCTAATGACTTTCTTGAGTCAAAATAAAATAGGATTCAATTAGAGCAGTAGTATTACAATTCAAAACTTTAGTATATAGTTAAGAAAAAAACCTTGTATAAAACTTATATAAGAAAACTCAATGAAGTTTCTCATAAAATATAATCTATTTTATATGCTCTAGGTCATGGTCTGTGTGAGGTAAATACTAACCTACTCTAAAGGCCATGTATTAGACATAAGACTAATATATATAAAATATACTGTATGGTATTATTCTTCTAAAACCTTCTATATACTTCCTTGTATTATGTAATTGCATGACAGTGACAGTGACATATGTGACAGTGAGTAATGTCATACTAACACTAATCCTAAGTCCAAAATACAAAAATAATTGGAAAAGAAAATAAAAATAAGAAAGAAAATTAAAAGAAATTAAGTCTATTGTCTTTAATTCTAATTAGTAGTCAGTAACTTGGATAGTCAGTAGATAGTATTAAGTGGGACAAGCAGAGGGCCTACTAGTATCTACAGAGATTTTGTCAATATTAGAATATAATAGTAAGAGTAAGAGTAATACTATCTCCTCTATACTATTATTCTTTATATCTCATTCACCTATACTACTACTATCACCATCATTACCACCACCACCACTGTAAGAGGATATTCTTTATTATCCAACATCTATTTAATCTTGTTATCTGATACCTGTCAAGTTTACAAACAGTGGACTTAATCTTTTTTTATTTTATCTTTTATTTTTATTTTCATTCTGTTTTATTTTTCTATTTTCTATTTTTAGAACAACTAGGGTTAGGGCTGATTGGTCACACTGTCACATCAGTCACAACCTGATGGCATAATCACAAGACAGATCACGAGACTTGGGAGAATTTAGTAGAAGATTCAAGAACAGATGACATCATACAACATGGACACCACATGTTGGCCTCATGGACTACACATGGTTGTTTAGGGTAGGGTGCACAGTAGTTAGCACAGACCATCTGTAGGACTATATAAGATAGACTAGTTTGTAGAAGAGTTCTTTATCGAGTTCTCTTATGTTACTCCAATACAAGAGTTGTTCTTTTGTCTAACTCTAAAGACTTAAGGTCATAACAATACCTGCCAATATCCAACATCTACTACTGTAAAATTTGTATTTATATCCAAGCTCTGGAGTTTGCCAACTACTTGGTAACAGACTATCTGTATTCTAAGAGCTCTCCATTCCTATCAGACTATCTCATGCTCTAGTTAGATAATTGTTATGGAAGTTTCTCTTACTGCTTCTAGCTATACTACTTCTATCATTCTTTTCTTATATTAGCATTATTTTGCTGGATTTCAATGAAATCTAGGATATTTAGAATAGCTATGGCCTTTAGAAGATCTTGTTCCATTCTCTTATGTTTCTCCTAGAAATTTAAAGTAATACTTTTTGCTTTGCTCTAGCCACTCTAACAACTATCACTATATACAAGTATAAGCCAGTCAACATAGGAGGCTCTAGTATGTTATGGAACGCTTTGGATACTAACAATTTTTATTTTATTTTATTTTATTTTTCTGATTTTATATTGATTTTCTTTTTCTTTTCTTTTTCTTTTTTCTTTTAGATGATGAAGAGGCACATGACACTACAGTCACATGACAGATCACATGATGTAACATCATAAGCCTAGAATATGGTGGAAGGATCTGGAAGATGACATCAGGGCACATGTATACAACATGGTGGTCTTGAGTAGAAAATGAGGCAGACATGAGGTTGTAGCATAGACAATAGGGCAGGCTTAATTATCGGTAGCATAGACCAGGCATGTTTTGTATATATAGGACTCTAATTCAGCAGAGACTCCTTATCGAGTTCTCTTGTGATTTTCCCCACTTGATTGCCTACTGAGAGCTTTACTCACTTGTGTAGCTATTGGACTTTGTGTCTAGTGGTTGCCACAACATTGTAGAGTAGTTGCAGCTCTAAATAAGATAGCAAGCAGAATTGATTGTAGTAATGTAGGTACAGATGGTAGTAGAAGTAGCAGCCTCTAAACAAGAAGGAAATGGTGGGATAGCAAAGTTGTCTATTTTTAGCAGAGAAATGGTATAGATAGTAGGTTTTATTATAATCTGCAAATTGTACATCAAAATGAGGATGAGGAAGGAGCTGGTAGAAAAGCAAGTATAGTAAGTATTGACATATGTACAAGGAGAAGTAGCAGACATCTGGAAGGAGAGCATACTGAAGGAGTTGGAGGCAAAAGAAAGAGAATATATATTAGTGAGAGATTTTTTGAAAGATTTAAAAATGGAATTTGGAGGAAAAATGATAAATTGGCAAAAGTAGTAGAACTCAAAAGAGTAGAGCAGAGAGAAAGAATAATAGAAGAGTTCATTTAGAAGTTTAAGAAGACAATAAGAGATAGCAGATATAATGAAAGGTCATTTATGAAAGACTTCAAGTGAGAAATAAATTGGGTGATTAAGAGAAAGCTGATGAAGGTAGAATAGCAGTATAGGATAGTGGTACAGGAGAGCAACAAATTTGGACAGACATTGGAGAAAGAGTAGGAGAGAAGAGACCAGGTTTAATAAAATAAGAAAAGCAGAAGAAAGAAACACACAAGAGCAAAAGCAGAGAATAGGAGAAAGAGGAGGAACAACAAGAGTATTAGATGTGGTTTACACTTGAAGGTAAAAGTCTGTAGAGTTGGCTCAGACATGCATAGAGTGTAAAAACTTCATGTGATGAGCTTAGTGATGTAGACTTATTAGAACAATCTTGGCCTCAACTTATGTATTGTGTCTCCTACAAGCCACATGGTCATAATTTCAGAGGATAGTCTTGTAAGAAGTAATAAGAAGAAAAGTAAAGTGCATCACCATTGACACCGGAGATTTAGCATCAAATTTAGTTAATTATTAGGCTAGCTATTATAAAGTGGTCACCAGCCTTAAATACATAATATAACAAAAGGAATAACTAAAACAGATCTCCAAGTGAGTGTTTTATTAGTGAAACACTATATAGGAGTTCAGATTTGGAGAGGGAAAAACTTTGCATAAAGTCTGAGTAAATTTGCAGAGTCTCAAGAAGATAATTAGATAACAGAAACAGATGAATATGACTATGTATTTTGACTCAAATAAAGTGAAATAACTATAGACTTTTGATGGAATTAAGTTTATTATAAAGTACCAAACTACTGACGGAGTTTTGAGCACAAATAAGGCCAAAGAATCATGGGGATTTAATGTTGTATTGAAGTCAAATATGTCTCAGACATGTTTTGGAGTTTGGGATATGATAAAGAGAAGGATAGAAATAAAGAATGTCTCCTCCACTGATATAAGGATAATAAGAAAAGCAATAAGCTACAGAACTGGCCTTGATAAAAGAACAAATATAGTAGTGGTGAGAAACCCTGCCTATGGATAGAGACAGATAGGGGTATCTAGAAGAGATTCCTATATAATAGATGTGGACAGAAAAAGGAATTATTACAATTGTAGAGAATTTAGATATATAATCTACCATTTCAGAAATTAGAGAATCATTGGAGAAGGAAAGAGAATTAGTATAAACAATAAAGACAATGTAAGTTGGTATTCCAAACTTAGAGAAATCTTATTGTGTAGCCACATTATTGAGTGGATAACTGAACTCAAGAGTTTAGAGTATAGAGTTGGAAGGAGAACTTGATAGGGTTTTCATTGGATTAGTAGTCTATTCATAGGTTTTATACTTAGTCTATACTCTAATCCTAATCTACTAACTATAGAACCTACTAGAATTTTCTTTATCTTGTGACTTCTCTTCTAAAGATAGCCTTAGAGTAAAAATTGAAAGTTTTCAACTAAAAATAAAAAGTAAAAATAGAATTAGCTCTTTTAGGCTACAAGTTTATAACAGTACCTTCTCTTAAGAATTCTTTTCTGGAGAAAATTTCCATCTTCTCTAGTTTTTTTCTAATCTTTTTAAATACTTCTCCATCTTCTTGTCTATATAACACTTTCATCATACATCTTTCTATTATTTCTTCTCTTTCTACCTTCTGGCCATATTTTTGCTCAAATTCTTCTACCAGGTCTATTGTATTTTCCCTTTCCTTCCATGTATCTATTTCTGCTGTATACCATTTCCATTGTACCAAGTATTTTTTTTTTTCCCTCACAATTTTCTTGTTAAGGATTTTTCTACCTCATATTCTTATTCTTGTTCCAAACTTTACTCAACTTATATCTCTACAACTAGTAAGCCAATTCTTATAAATAAAGTTGTATTGAAAAGCTCTAAATGAGGGCTAATTATAGATATATGGAATAACTAAAAGCAATGATAGATTATATGATTCAACTTGTATTGGAAAGTACTTATTAAACAGTTTTTATCAATATAAGATACATCATATAGCAATTAGTACTTAGGAAGATACAAGTATATCAATATAGTAATATAATTAGTTACCTGCTAAAATTAGCCTGACATCTGCTATGATAGATGACAGCTCCATTAGGTATGAGTTTTTGATCATGTAATGGCAACAGCCAACAGCTTGAGTATAGACCATTATTATTTTGTATATATATCTCTGTGTCTGAGAATTAGATCTTAGACTTAACAACATTATTATTCATTATTATTCATCAATATTTATCCTTTTTATTTTATCAATCATTCTCATTGATAATTTACATCATTCATCATCATTTAAATCTCTGAGAGTTTACCTAAGGTTTAGATATCACAAATAAGTAAGCAGTTCATTTTTGTAATATATTTCCTTCAATGACTACTAGTACTAGTAGGATCTTCTTTTGACATTTTACTTGTTTTTGATGCTTCCTTACCCTACTTATATTAACCACTGGATGTATCTTTACTGACATTGGTAATTCTAATTCTACTGCATTTGACAAAACTATTCTCTTTACCTTATAAGAGTTTACAAATCTTTCCATAAATTTTTCTGTCCTTTATCCTACCATCTGGTATTCCAAGTCCTTGGTGCTGAGTAATACCCAATCTCCTACTTGATACTCCTCCATTTCTTCTTGTTTCTTATCTGTATACTTTTTCATTTTATTCTGCATCTTTTTTAGTACTGCTTTTTTCTCCTTGTACTTCTTTTTATCCTCTTTATAAGTTCTAGTACCTTTTCAAGCTTCCTCTTTTTTCTTATTTCAAACCCCATTTGCAATTCTTGTCCACTATTCACTTTGAGAGGAGACATTTTGGTTGTTTAGTATACCTTGTTATTGTAAGTAAACTCTACTGTTTCTAACCACTCTAGCCATAGCTCCTGCCTATAGTCAATGAACATTCTTAAATACTGTTCCAGTTCCTGGTTCAGTCTTCCTGTTTGTTTGTTGGTCTGTACATGAAAAGCTGTTAATAATTTTGTTTTAATTCTCAGTATTTTGTTCAGCTCTCTCAAAGTCCTGCTGCAAATTGTAGTCTCTGGTCTGAAATAATACTCTCAGGAAATTCATATAGCTTCCACACATAATTCCTAAACAGTCTTGCTAGCTTTTCTGCCAATGTTTTCTCCATTGTAACAACAAAGTGTGTTATTTTAGAAAAGTAGTTGTATATTACCAGGATTAAATCATAGTACTGAGCTAAAGGTAGCTTTATAATGAAGTCTGCCAAGATGTGTACTCATAGTTTCTCTAGAATCTTGTTCAGTCTTAACTTTCCTGCTGGCTTGTCCATGTGGTTCTTATTTCTCTAGCATGTACCACATCCTTTTATCTTCCAGATCACTTTTGGCTACCAAAAATTCCTCGTAACCAGTTCTACTGTTTTCTACTGCTCTTTATGTCCTACTGTCAGAGTGTTGTGATATAACTGAATGACTTCTGTTTGTAGTTCTTCATCTTTGGGAATATACACTTTTCCCTCTTTCAACAACATTTGTTTCTTCTTTCTCCACTCTTTATTTCATAATACTTTGACTCCAACCCTATTTATTTTATCTACTGCCTTTACCACTTCATTATCTCTAATCTTTGACTTCTTTATCTTCTTTAGGACATCTACTTCTTCAATTAGAACTTCTCCTTTGTCCACTGCTCTTACTTCAAACTACTCTGGCTTTAATAGTTTCTTGTTCTTATCATCCCTTCCTACTCCTACTTCCTAGTCAGATCTTTTACCCAGTCTATTTGCCTTTTCCATGCCTTTTCTAGAAACATGCTTCAGAATGAAATTGAACCTTGATAGATATAGTGCTTATCTTGTTTGCCTATAATTTAGCTTCTAGCTCTTTATGAAGTATTTGAGGTTCTTATAGTTCATCCAAATTTCAAATTTTTTCTTGGCTCCTTTCAGAAAGTGCCTCCATGCTTCCAGGAATTAAATGACTACCAGCATTTCTTTGTTGTGAATTTCATAATTTCTTTTGACTTCATTTAATGACTTAGAAATAAAGGTGACTGGTTTCCACTTATCATCTTCACACTTCATTAACAGTACTCCTCCAGTTGTATAATATAAGAGAATATTCTTACATTGAAGAGTTGTAAGTACCTAGAAACTCCAGTTGATATTTAGGTAAGATATTCTACTATTACACTACTATCATATATACTACTATAAGATGGTCCAAGTATATGATTCATATGCTTGATTGATCAATATCTACAACTATAATTAACTAAATGACTCCTGTATTACTGTAGCAGACTAGACAATGAGGATTAGGATAAAAGAGTATAGTTATAAGTCTATTAGAAGCTAGTCTATGTAGTGACTAGCCTAGAATTGCAACTAAGCTCTTATAAAGTGAATCTGAGCTTACCTATAGCCAGTATTCTCTGATAATGTATCTGCTTCCACCTTTCATTTTTTGTCTAGATTGGGTTTTATTAATACTGGTTCTATAGTAAAAGTATACCTTAATCCTTCAAAAGCCTCTTCTTGTTCCTCTTTTCAGCTCCACTTTTGGTCCTTCTTCACTAATTGATGTAGGAGATTTACCATTCTAACAAAATCTCTTATGAACCTTCTATAGTAGTTAGCCAGGCCTAAGAACTTCTAGAACTTCTAGACCTTCTTTATATATTGTGGTTTTAGTCAGTCTATCACTTTCTTAATCTTCTCCTCTTCTATTCTCATCTCTTTTGGCCCCAACTCCACTTCTTAGAAGTTCACTCTTCTTATAAAAGTTGAGAATAATGGACTTGGTTATTTTATTTTATTTCTCTTTTATTATTTCTTTTTTTTTTTCCTTTTTTATTAGACTTAAATAGTAAAAGTGGAATGTAATGTCACATGTGACATGAAAAAGATGTGATACCAGTCACAAAATTGTCACACATATCACAGTCACATGTCACATAACCACATGATATAGAAAAAATCATAGAAGGCTCTGAAACAGATGATATTATATAGTATAACAATAGTATATTGGTCTCATAGAAAGCATATGGACTTTAGGATGGGGTATATATAGTGTGTGCACAGACCATGGTCTGTAGTACATAAGGTAGACTAGTTTGTAATAGGAACTTTATCAAGTTCTCTTATGTTACTTGATACAAGAATAATCTTTCATTCTAAACCTTTGGACTTAAGTTATAACACTTCTTATCTTCTACACACACTTTTCTAGTTTTACATAAAAATTGTTTTCTTCTACCCTCTTTGGTACTTCTTCTACTATTCTATTATGTTTTTTTTTCTATGTCTATCCTCACCAACACATTATCTATAAAAAATACTACTTCTTTTATATTAATTAGTTCTCTTAGAATGTTATTCATCATTGCCTGGAAAGTGGCTGGTAAATTTAATAACTGAGAGAACATCATAGTAGGCTTATATAACTCTATAGACATTATAAATGCTACTTTTGACTCATTCTCCTCTATCCTTATGTTATTGTACTCTTACCATAAGCCTAACTTTGTAAATACTTTCTTGCTCTCTACTGTATCTATAAGATCTGATATTAGTGGCAGAGGGTAGCTATCTTTCACAGTTCCACTATTCACATATCAGTAATCTTGTACTATTCTTTTCTTGCCATCTTTCTTAGCTATAAAAAATACTAGAAACATTTGTGGGGATCTTGATAGTTAAATATATCCCTTTCTTAACTGATTTTTTAGGAACTCTTGTATCTCTTCTCACTCTATCTAAGATAGAGAGTGGATTATTTTCTTTTTTAGCACAAAATCTTTCTTGAGATCAATGATATGATCTCAGAGCTTTTGGGTAGGCATTCTGATAGCTTTACTTCTTCTATACTCCAATTAATTTCTAGGTTGTGGATTACTAACCAAAGTATTTCTAGTATTACTTCTGTTTTTCCCAGATTGCATACACTTATCTAGACATGCTCCACATATTCTTTAAAGTAGATATTGGCTTCTACTTCATGAGTCATAGAACTTCCAATATTATTAGATTTGTTACAACTTAAGTCTCTTAGTGTTGGGATAAAAAGTGAATCTTGTATTGGATTAACACAAGAGAACTCAATAGAGTTTCTAGTATAGAGTGTTTACCTTATATACACTAACTAGTTGGTCTATGTGTGACTATCACAAAATGAGCTACTTACTAGTTGTGATACTTGAACTTAATAGTGGTTCAGAGGTTCAGTATAAGAAGATAATAGTGATAGGTGATGAGTAGTATCAACAAGAATAATTAATGTTGTTAAGTCTGAAGTCTAACTCTTAGATATAGAGGTATATATATACAAAAGAGTAATGGTCTGTGTACAAGCTGTTTCCATCACATAATCAAAACTTGTATCTAATAGGAGCTGTCATCTGTCATAGCAGCTGTCAGGCTAATTTTAGAAGATAACTGATTATGTCACTACATTAATGTGCTTGTATCTCTATTAATACTTATTGCTTTGGAATATACCATATATTCTCAGGAACAGATTAATGAGTACTTTTCAATGCAAGTTCAATCATGTGAATCTGTCTAGCTG
>Ga0157363_1001331_pt1 | contig 20497 bp, 10 predicted proteins | sample AttsexASBM1_FD_111477 | JGI IMG/M metagenome (GOLD analysis project Ga0157363, IMG submission 111477) | Fungus gardens microbial communities from leaf cutter ant in Ribeirão Preto, State of São Paulo, Brazil - Atta sexdens ASBM1 | ecosystem: Host-associated > Fungi > Mycelium > Unclassified ... | reverse complement strand
TGCACCTGGAAGTCTTTGTGAGAGAAAGTGGCGAAAAAGAATGTACGAAGGTGGACTCGAGGAAGAAAAAAGAGTATGGACTGAAGCAGATAGAAAGAGTGGAAGAAGGAAGAAAGGAAGGGAGGACAAAATCTGCAGGGTAAAAAGACCACGAAATATCTGTCAATCGCAAGAGCGGGGAGGATCGCAGCGGCGAAGTCGATTTAACGCCCGTTAAGGAAGCAATTCCTTTAAGAAGGACGAACATCTCGCCCGGAAGGACAACGTAACCCCAGAGATCCTTGACCCTTGCCGGGGTCGCTCTTACGACCTCTTCTCCGCGGAGAATCGCTTCTGCGCCGCTATTATCGGGGGACGAATAGAACATCAATAACCAATTTCGTAAGACTAATATCGCGAAAATTAGTTTTCCTCTTCCTCCCTCCGAGGTCCTTTCCCGCGCATCCTTCGTATTTCATCGCCGCCGGTACCTTTCGTTAAAGGATCGTGAACCTGCTCGATAGCGACGTTCATGGTTTTCTTAATGTCCATCCACGGATGGCGAACGATCTCGTGAATCTCCTTTTATCGTCGCGCAATAGTCGTTTTTCTCCGCATCTTTCGCGCATCCCCTTCCTTTTTTTTTACACCCCGGCAGATATATCGCAATGATGTCATTACGTCGAAGCGACGTGGCAAATTTTTTAACTGACATTCTTCCACGGGTTTATAGGAATCTCAATGACAAATTCAGTATTCTCAAATCGAAATCAGTTACTGCATTTTCTACTGAAAGCACTGCGATGTCAAATCTACGACGGACTTCTTTCGTCGACTTATTTACATAATTTTCAGAGTTATTCAGAAAGAATGTTATCGAATCAAACACTCAAAAGCGTGAGAGAGCACAACAGCTTTTTTTTTTAAAGCAAATCAGAAATTCGTAATTATACAGCAATCGTACACTATCAAAAATTTCATGATTTTAATATACTTTTAAGTTACACAATTTGAATTTAATTTCATGACATTACATTAGATTTGTATTCTTCTAGTTTGTATTTGTATTCTTTAGTCTTGAAAAATGTATTTTTCGTAAAATTTTATGAAATTTAATTTACGTGTTCATTATATTTAAGTAACTACTATAATTTAATTTTCAGTTAAATTTATTACTTTTAATTTCATAACCACGAGCTTCATTTACGTAAAGGAAGCATTTCTAACAGTGTAAAAATCAAAGTAAATACAAGTAAAACAAGAATGAATTTTATTAAATTTCACGAACGGGACGTTACAGATATACGTCACTCTTGTACTTGAAACTCAGCTACGATCGCGTGAAGTTTCGCGATGTTACGTTGCGTGACCCAAGAACACATCAAGTCAAAAGAAAATGAAAATGACTTTTGACGTCATGAAAGTCAAAATGATGATTTTTGGTTACAAAATTTGACTATTTATTGACGTTAAGAATCAAAATAAAATCATTTTGCTTTTTCGTTGATTTTGATGTGTTTCTTGGAAAGGCGATGACGTCCCATATAAACCGTGTCGGCGCAGATCGTGCCGGGATGCAAATTCCACGGTTTTTCCAATAGCGTTGATGAATAAGGAATCGTGAGGTCGCGCGCCGTGTGCGAGTAATGAAATGGAGTACGGAAGGGAAGAGTGGCATAAAGACCTTGTTGGAAAACTGAGTTTCATCAAGCACTGGCATCAAGCTAGCTCCCTTTCTCAGCCCTTCTCTTTCTCCTCCTCGTGTCGCAATCTCGACTCCTTTGTGTATATACATTCGCTCTTATCAGAACGCGCGCTTGTGAGAGGATGGGCGACATCGGAGAAGGCCCGAAACGAAACAGAATTTTGCGTACCAAAGTTGACGAAGCACCAGCCATGCATTATTCCGCCCGACCCTTTGTGCGCGCATCGTGCCGTATCTGTTACCAGTTTTCGCGCGTTCTCTCGTACTTTTTCACCGCTTTCTTTGTTGTCGTCGATGACGACCGCTCGGTAAAGAAATCGACCGGTGCATCCAACATGTATCTTTTTCTCTATTAATAAAAATTGCATTTAGATATTTTTGCTTAAATAACTTGGAATTAATGTTGCGGAATTATATAATAACACATGAATACATTATTGTCTAAATGTAAATAACGTGATATAATTATGCAGCTAATGCACGAGTGGCACGTCATGAACAAAAGCTAATCGATTTTAATAAATGTCACTCGTCCATATATCATAGCGTCGGATAAATTTGCAGTATAACAGACACTCGTTGAAATTCTGTAAAATATTCCGCCTAAAATTTAAAAAATGAAGAAATGAAATTAAGGATCAATAATTTAAATATTTTTTCAAAATTTTATCATTATCTCCCATGTAAGTTTAATTTTTGCTGTTAAAACGCATTATAGTTATTTTAATATTAATTCATCAAATATCGAAATAAAAAAACTTATAAATTTATTTATCATTATTTCCACGTTTAATTGCGTAATAAATTAATCTTAGAGCTTATTAAATGTTTTTTTTTCTGCCTTTAACCTATATATCTCATTTCAATTACTTCTTCATTTGTCAAGGTTTTTTTTTACGGAAAAAAGTGATTGGATGCTTCGCGATATAGAATTATCACAGCTTTAATTCATCAAGCGAAGGTTACGAAATATGAAAAGAGGAACGAAGTGTGTCGTACAGACTATTAATCTGTCCAGTCCGAAAACATGCGTAAGACCGAAGAGAGTCACTAGGGCGGATATAGATCCTTGCGATCCATGTGCACGTCCATGTGCTAGAGCAGCGGCGGCATCAGCGGGAGTTAAAGTTTACTCGTGGAAAGACGCTCAGTGGAAGTATCCGCCAAAGGTAAGGGAAGATTATCGAAGTTTTCAGATTTAATAAGTTCTAGAATTTGCGAATACATTTGAGATGAGTAAATATTCATACAATAATACATCATCAAACTTTTGACTCAAATTTTGAAATAAAAATAGCGCTAATGTCACTGCATTGTTCAATGTCTGATAAATAAAAATATCGTAATAGAAAGAGAAATACATCAAAATTTTTGATGCAAAATTGGATGAACATTTCACGCGAATTGCGAGGTATCCAATTCTCAGTTAAATCATGTGGCTTGTCGCTGTGTCGAGCATTCACTTGGCCCTCGCGCGATATTGACACGCCGCGTAACGAGATGATGGTGTTCGAGCACCTGTACGGAATTGGTTAGTCGATACGTAGCTGCGTTTACCTGGAATTAGCTCGACAGTCGGTGTACACTATAGCGATGGGTCTCTAATGGAGGAGATCTGAGTCTCTGTAACTGTTATCGGGATATCGTTGAGGTCTTGGAACAGGTAACCGAGCACGACAAAGAATAGCGAAATGGAATGTAATTTATTTAATAAAAGTTGTCACAAATTTCTCCTAAAATTTCTTTACTTTTCCTTGATTTCTAGACAAAATTTCATAATTTTCCTTGGCTTTCAATAATATTTTGAAATTTTTGGTCTTTCATCCTGATTTGGAAACTGTTAAATATTTTGTAGAGATTAATTTAACATAGCAATGTAAATTACTATTAATGTCACTGACACTGTTTGAATTTTTAATTGTTAAGTTCGTAGTCCAAAAAACGGTGTACGTATTATGTACGTATATTAAACCTCTTTAAAACCAAGATTTTTAATTTTCCAAAATTTTACAAAATTTTCCGATTCTTCTCTGATTTTCCTTATCAATTTTTATTTGACACTTCTCTGATTTCCAGTTTTAATAACCTTGTACGACACATTTATATTTTCATACATTTTAGTACTCTATACTCTCGATATTCTAATTTAAAATATAGCGTTAAATCATATTCTAAGAAATGTATAACTAAGCAAGAGAACAAAGATGATTAATATTGTATGAATCTAATTGCGTTAATTTTTTTTTAGCTATTTCAAATATATTTACTTCTTCATATTAAAATATTTAATTAATTTTATTATATTATTTATATTATTTAAAGTGGATTAAAATTAAATTAAATCCAGACATTCTTAAATACTTGATGTGATAAAATTTGGGTCAGATATCTATTTAGACATTTAATTATTTGAACAATAATAATAAGTGAAAATTAATTATTTAAATGTCACCTTTATTCGTGCAGTTCTGCAAACCTTTTCCAGAGAAGATTCCATCGCTTACGGCCAGCACAATACTTTACAGGATTGTGGCGTTTTTTATAAAAGGCGCTATCGTTGTTGCTCTCATTTGTTGGACTTATTCGGAAGGTCTTTGGGGCACCAGTGCCGAAACGGAAGAACTATATTACAGAATGATGAGCGTGATTTTTCCTGATCAGGAGGTAAATAAGCGTCAAATTTAGCATTAGGAGCTGCAGCACATAGGTTTCTCTTATAATGATACATATTTTTCATAGATAAAATCGCCGGATATCAAGGAACTAAAATACTCTATATTCAAAACGTACAATGATGTGTTGATGAAAGCCATGGATATCATGGTCAACGTGCCACGCGATGTGTATCGAAGACTGCAAGAATTCTTATCCCCGTCCAGTGCAACAAAGGAAAGAGAAAGGAGAGCGAATTGCTTTGACGAGAATTGAGATATCATTTAGCAAATTGTGCGTGTCAAATTACCGATATGGATGTACATTATATGATATTTCCTTTATAAAAAATTTGTATGGAACTTTTAGTTTGATATTCAGAGTCGATTCTTATTTTAAGATCGTCTTGTGTTACATAATGTCCTAAGATATAACTCTGTGAGTGGTTTTTTAAGACTGTACTTAAATATTTTAAGACATTTTAAGACTGTACTTAAAATGGTTTTAAATATAAGAACCAAACTATGAATATCAACCTATGATTGATTTACGACATCTTAAAGTATTTAAGATTCTTAAATAAGAATCGATTACCAGCTTATATCTTAATATTGTGCGTAGAATTTAAGTGAAAACATGATTGACTGTGAGATCAAAAATTTCTATAGCATTAATGTGCAAATAAACGTATAAAAATTAACGTTTAAAATTTGCTGCATTGTTCGCGCAGATTGTTGAAGATAATCTAACTAACGTATCCCTTTCTTTCTTAGTTTTTACATACAGAATCCGCGGATATACGAGACAGAATTAAAATTCCGCGCGACATCTTTTCCATTTTTTTCTCTCCCGTGATGCTCAAGGGCACACATGGGAGTTTCCAAGATGTGCATATCAAGCGATTTTTATAGTCTACCTATGTATCGTCATAAAATCTCAGATAAAATCTTAGAAGCCGAGATAAAAATTCGCATTTTCATTACACCGCCCTTTTATATCTCTTCGCTGCAGTGTCTTACAGTGTAAATGTTACCATATACATGTCATGACGGCTGATGTACGAGCCGTTAAGGAGAGAATATTTTTCGAGTCAGATTCGCGCGATGCATTCGCTTTCGCAACTCACGATACCTAAAGAAAGCCTTACGAAAGAAAAAAAACTTACGTACGAAATCAGGACCTTCCTCGTGCATACCGTGAATTTCTCAAAGCCGCTCTGCCGTGACTCTTCAGACTCCTCAGACTCCTCACGCGTCGAGTATTCCTTTTTTGTCGAACCAGAAAGAAGTTTCGACCCCCATTTTTCAGGAGCGTCTATCTCCTTTTTGCGGCACGTGAGCGTCGTTTGTCAGGGCACCTATTTTACTTTATAAGCGCGCACCTCGCTCTCCCGCGAGTTGTATACCGTGTCGTTGCGCGCGGAAAGGGGCCATCACACGTAAAAAAATTTCAGTCGTAACCGTAAGATCGTAAACATGTCAACTAGCCAGTTGGGCGTTTTAAATCATAAGATCGTAATTTTCATTGTGATTTTTACTTACGACCTTACGATTTACGACTAAAACTTTTTTATGTATAATAGTCGTAATATCGGCTTAGTGAATAAAGAATATTAAGAAAGAGCATCAATGATACTTATTTTTGATGCGACAGATGTAATGTTATGAAAGTGATCAAATGCGATTATTAATACTCGATATCAAGTTTTATAATGAATCATATATTTTATTAAATAGATTAATATCTTTTATCATTTTTTTTCTTTCGAAAGTAAATTAAAATATGTAATTAGTTGCATGGCTTTTCCAAAATCAAATATTTTATACAATAATAATAATAATAATAATATATAATTATATATATCTTCCGCTATTTTTGTATTCTCGGTAACGTTATGTATTATAAGACTAACCCAAACTAGAGATCTATCTCTATCTTATGCATCTATCTGATTCTATCTTAAGTAGTTCCTGAAAAATAGAGGGTTCAATCAGAACTTGTCTAAATGGTGTCCAATCTGCTATTTGAGGATCTTTAATCTAGTAATATCGTGATACGCTTCTCTTATTTAATGTGCGGTTTTATTTCGCCAGGACGCATTTTAAATGAATACCTTAGAGATTCGGACAATTAAACAGTTTATTCAGATCAAAACATGGTGTAGTATATACATACGAGTTAGTTAAACGATATCGGGTCGCGTGACGGACAAGGGCAGTGGAGGGAAGAAGGGAAGAGGGACAAGGGAGGGTCTGATATGAAATCACCTATACAGTGAACTTGAGGTTCGGGCTTACGACCGCCGATCGATTTACATGGACTCTCTCGCGTCGTTACAGCTGATTATGTACAGTCACATTACTCGCTACTGTTACTTTTTCGCTTGCGCTTATCTTTTTTTTTCTCTTCTTCATACTTGATTGTTGAGTCACGCCGACCGAGAACGTGACTTTCGATATCTACTTTCGGGCGAGTCTCCTCGCAATACGTTCGCTCGCTGAATAAGATTCTCGCGCATGTGTATGAAAAAGATTGATATATCCCCGACATTTCCTGTTCTTATAAAATGAATACGGGCAGTATAATACTTTGTCTTATTCTAATTCTCTCGGTTCGTTTTAATGCGTCACTATCATCGCTCATCCTTGAATTTCGAACCATTCTCGTGGACGTGAAAGATATGTGGATATGAAAGATATCGATTGATCATTTTCGACGATCGTTCGGTAACGAATTGCTAGAGCCAAGGGCGAATTGCGAATTGGGTAAATAAAAAAGTTTACGTAGATCGGAAAGTTCAAAATCAGATCTGTTAGGACAAGAGCACATGATAGACAAAAGCCGGTATTTATAGTTGGTTTTTATCTCAAGATCGTTTTAAATGACCCTCTGATTGATTCGTGATATCCCAAGACTGACTCAAGACGATTTTGAATATAAGAACTAACTATGAATACCGGCCATAGTCAATTCTTATGTTCAAGATTGCTTAAGTTCAAGCTTGAGATGTTATGAATCAATCAAAGAGCCACATTAGCGTCTTAAGATTAAATTTTGGCTGACTTGATTTTAACCCTCCGATAACATCAGAATTTTAACTCTTCTGTTAGAAATGGAGTTTTTTCATTGTTCCGGATTATACATATAAAAATTTTAAAAAATTCTGGTCTTATTAAAGCTTTAATAAATGAATTTTTATTGTTGTGAATGAAGTTGCATTGCATTAATTTTTTTACAAATTTAAATTTATTTACTAAAGTTTAAATATCAGTAAAGACCTCAATTATTGGTGAAAGATTAATTATAAGCAGAAATTAGATCGATAAGAATAAATAAAAGGAAGCATTATATTTTTGATCGAAGCGAATGTTGATGTATAATGATATTCATATGTAAATTTTCGTAAATACATTTTTTCAATTCAATAAACTGCGCACTGATTCGATTTGTCGGACTTAAAATGCAATCGTAAACTACATTATTAAATAAACATTATTATTAAATTGACAATCAATCTAATTTGAAAGATATATCAATATTAAAAAATTTTAATTGTTTTCCATAAACGATATAACAGTCGACTGACATTTCGGTTATCGTGTGATCTTGCATTTATTAGAATATATAACACGAAATTATCGACGCCTAAGAGAGAAAAGAAACTAGAAAAAAATAAAACTCTTTTTTTCTTCCCTTAAAAAGGAAGAATCATTAAAAACGAAGAAATAACGAAGCTACATTTCATTTATAATAAAAAGATTCAGAGAGTTTAAAAATTACTTTCATCTACACAAAAATCCGATCCTGACATCGTCAAAAAATTGCAACGCTGCGATGACAGTTCAATCGATGAGGAGAGCGTGAATTTGAAAGATCTCAGCGGAACTCGTTGTCGAACGTTTTCGTGTCAAACATGAACGCCGATGGAAATAATTTCCATCAATTCTGCCTTCGCGTGGATAAGCGACGGAAAGTTAAACGAAGCGCTCGACAAGTCGTTCCGCTGAACTTCCTTTCGAAAACTTGAACGTTGCCAACCTATCGTTAGACTTTCCCGTGATAATATATACAGCGATATATTAACTAACGAGCAACCATCGTACTTGACCATTATCTCTTTATATACACTGAAACAGCACACACCTGACAATTGATTCGACATTATTCGCCTCTCGAGGATAGCGACTACTTCACGTTACCAACGAGACTCGTTATTCTCGTTATTTCTCGGTCTGTCACTCTCTCTTTCTCACTCACTCACTCACTTATTCACTCTCTCTCTCTCTCTCTCTCTCTCTCTCCTTTTTTTCTTTTTTCTATTTTTTTTTTACACATTACGAGTCTATCGATCATCCAAAGCGCGAACTTTTCCACGAGCAAAGTTCGTGTTACACCGTTTCCATTACGCTTTTCGTCGATTCGTTAGTTCCATTCTCGGCGTAGAAGTTTCACGACTTCGTCGCGAAGTGTCACGTGGAAGACAGTTTTTGCAAAACCTTACAAAGTGAAGCTTACCTCGCGCGAGAACGCAAAGAACATCGCGAACGTTGTCGCGTTATGTCCCTTTTCTTTCTTTCTCTTTTTCCTATCAGGAATTGAATGCGAATAACGGTGATAACGATTTGACAAAGGACCTGTTAAAACTATGTATATATTTACACACACGCACACGTACGCACGTACGCACGCACGCTCGCACGCACACATGCACGCGCACACACACACACACACATACACACACGCATACACACGCGCGCGCACATACACACACACACATACCCACCCACACAAACCCACACCCCGGTGGGAATTTTTAGAACGTTTGTGAGCGTCCGAGTCTTGCAAGAGTAGTATTTTTCTTCATTCGGAGAGTAAACAGACAACTCATAGCGCGCGCGCGGTAGAAAAATTTATAAATGCTCTATCACAATTATCAATAGAGTGTAATGTGCGCCTGGATTTTGTTTCCGTAAGAATCGCTTCCACTTTGTACGTTACGCTGCTCGACGTGATTCGATTTTCATCCCTTTTAAGATGCGACAAGAGGGTTGTCTCTTCTCTTTCTCTCTTTTTTGACTGTCCGTTAATTCAATTGTATTTACTTTACTATCGTAAAAATTAAACGGCAGTTAGATTCGATGTTAGCATCGAAATGATCGATGCGATCTTGAGATTCGATATGTAGACGCGTTCGATGACTTACGAGTACTTTTTCTTTATCTCGAGATTTTCTTGAATTTTAATATCGTTATCGTTATTCACGCTCGCAATATCGTGCGAACGTAAATATCATCGACCGCATTTGTTCGGCATTGTCGATACTGCGATATGTGAAAGTTGTGCCCAAAATATCGAATTTGAAGAATTTAAACAGGATATCGATGCCCGCATTTCTCACCCCCTTTCTCTCGCTTTATCGCGATATCGGAGCTGATCGTTCAACCTTAAAACCGCATTTCACGCCTTCAAACTACACGCCAAAGTGGCATCGAGCATTCCCTTTCTTCCTTTCATTTCCCTCCCGCTCTCCTCTCGCCCGATTTCTTTTCGGCTTCTCTCCTATCCCCGGTATATTTTCGCGCGGTTCCTCCATTCGTCTTCATTCGAGCCATCGGAAAAGGGGTTCGTTCGAGAGCCTTTTATCTTTTCTCGTGTTTCACGGCCTGATGCTTCCGGACCAACGTTTCGTTGGTAGAATTCGAATTTATTTAAGAACGTCGCAAGATGCTGGAGATACACACGATAGATACTAGGTACTCTAAAAGATTTTAAGGGAAATCTTCACACAAATTCAAGACGAAAACTTCATATCATGATTGAAATGGCTCGACAACAAAATAAGGCTATGTAAATGATCCAAGAAAGCCAAGAAAGAATTTAGACATAATTTCTTTAAATCAAATTTAAATTAAATTTGATTTGATTTAAAAAAATAATGTTCAAATCAAAGAAATGTTTTCTTTAACCGTATAGCAAAGAAAAATTTTTTAAATTTAAGAAACCGTTTCTCTGGGTAAATGTTTCCCTACCATAAATATTGATTGAACATTTTTTCAATAATAGTCGAAAAGTCTGTGAGAGCCGACGCTAACTTTTAGTTGCGCACAATAATAATTTTATTTTCAATTTACACATAAAATAAAATAAATATACATTTCGACTTGCGTTTTGGGTCCTCTTCAGTACTAAATCGTCGCGTTACTATAATAATTCATGCATTACATACAATATTGCGTATTACATAAAATTCTTACAATTACATACAAAGACGTTGTATTATTATGTCGAATCACTTGAATCATTGCGAACATGACTTGTGTATTGGTTGCCACAGAAAATGAATTTTAAAATTTCCTAATTTTTCCGGATTTTTCTAGAAAAATAGGAAACTTCCACGAATATAAAATATGTAAAAATTTTAACATAATAAAAAATGTAAAAAATTTTAATATTTAAAATCAACGATCGTAAGAAAGCTTATATTATTAAAAATAGCGATCAAATAAAATTATTGAATAAAATATAAATTTTAATTTTTTTTTAATTTTTTAAAGTGCACGAATTCGAACGTATTTGATTATAAACATTAAATATAATATTTAAAAAAATTATAAAAATTATTTGAAATACAAGAACAGTTTAAGGGAATTGTGAGTAAAGTTCAAAATTCTAGTCTTTTTTATATTTTCCTTGATTTTTCCCGATTTTCCAGTCTGTAATAATTCTGTGTGGTTAGGTTAACATCGATAGTCATAGCAATCTGAAACTGTCATTAAGCCAGGAAGTTTAATGATAGTTTTAAGCATAAAATCACGATGCAAGTGATACTTAGATGACGAAAAACGCTTTTCAAGCAATTCGACATAATATTGGGTTGTCCGGAAAGTTCGTGCCGATTTTGAAGAAAAATTGAAACGCAGAAGATTTAAATTTTAATATATTTATTAAATTATATATTTATTAAATTATATTAAATTATTATTAAATTATATAGGTTTATTAAATTATACATTTATTAAATTATATAGGTTAGTCAGCACGAACTTTCCGGACAACCCAATACAACGTCTTTGTATGTAATACATGAATTATTAGTAATGCGACGACTTAATACTGAAGAGGACCTAAAACGCGGGTCGAAACGTTTATTTATTTTATCTTGTGTGAAAACAATAAAATTATTGTGCGCAACTAAAACTAAAAAACGTCTCAGAGGCTTTTCAACTATTATTGATTTTATATCATTAGAGCTTATACTTCTTTGATTTAACATTTTTTTGTTTCAATCAATGCAATTAATTATAATTACTATATAGAAATATAATAATAAATATTAGATATTATATTGCTCGTTTATATAGTTTCATTATTTTATTTTATTGTTTAGCAAATTACACGAGCTTTTTGTTAAATTCATTTTGAAACGGCTTAGCTTCAAAGATACAGAGGGTGTCAAAGTTAAAGAAAAAAATTGTATTTTTTTCCAAAAATTTCGTAACTACTGGGATTATTTTAATAAAATTTTCTATTTAGCTTTTGATTTTTTATTAAGACTTTATAATCTTTTAGATTACTTAGTAGCTATCCTTTGTAACAAAAAAAGAAGACGAGGAAAATAATGAACGAGAAAAGATCAATGAGTCCGGAGGAAATTATCCGAAACCGGTAAATGTATAGTAAAATAAATATAACTGGCTGGAAATAAAAGAAAGAGAAAAAATAGAGTTTTCCATTATATTAAAATAAAAATAATTCTATCTAAAATGCCAAAAAGGGACTGAAAAGGAATAAATTTTGATGGTCTTCTGTCAAGATACTTTCAAAGACGTATTTTAAATTCGATGTTCAATCCTCGTAACTCGCGATTCGATTTTCCATTCTCTCTTTATATATGGTCCGCGGCCGTCATAAAGAAGGGAAACGAACTTGGAGAAATATTCGAGAAGACGTAACGTCGAAGATTATCCGGTTTGAAACAAAAAAAGAGGCAAAGATAAAAAGGGTTAAGTCAACGACCGAAAACAGAATGTTAGAACTTTGCAATACCTCCCGAGGCGGGACGGGGAAACTTCGACGAGTTTTCAGTTAACTTCTTCGCATACTTCCGGCCCCTTCCTTTCCGCTACACAATTGGAAACTGGTGCGGCGATCGTGTTTCGGAAACAATCGCGACGGACGGTGTCTCTCTTAATCTCATAGACCATCCCGCAAGAAGTTGCGTCGCGCGAGACTTGCCCTCCGTTGCCCTCCGATCAGGCGCCGCCGGACTCGAGCGAAATCAATTGTTCGCGAGACATAATGTCGATCCCCGACACGTAACGTATCCCCGGGCGTCCTATTGATCGTTCCAACTACTCCGCTAGCGAGTCCTTTCCCCGTTTCGCCGAACGAGTCGATCGCACGAGGAGATCGTTAGCAAACATGTTAAAGCTAATAGACGGCTGTCACGAAAACGGACAACGCGAACGCTTCCCCGAGTAGCGAGACCTCGAAATCGTTCTAGGATACGCGACGAGTACGTATACTCTCGAACACGTTCGAGACCTCTCGCCTTTTACCGGGATCTCGTGCCGGCCTCCGATCGCAGTGCACGCGATAGCCATATTCTTGAACGCCGTCAGGGTGACGATGATGACGGCGACAACGGTACCATGTCACTTGCGGACGCGCCAAGTTTCTAGACGCAGCTCTCCGGCAGCCTGTTCGCCATCAGTCTTCGTTTGATCGCCTCGCCGTCGAGGCACTCACCGGCCACGATGACACCTTGTCCGCCACCCACAACGACACCCTGGGTACCACCGATTACGACACCTTGGCCGGCGCCCATCATCACTCCTGTTACCGGCATCCCCGGCAGATTTGGTATCGTGCTCCTCGACGGTAACCTCAGCTCCGTCGGCCTCCCCGTGAACTTGTGGCAGAGCTCGTCTATGCTTGGCGTAGGTCCGGGCGTGACCCAGTGTCCTGGGGGATAACCGCCCGGGTAACTCGGCGGGCTGACCTCCACGAGGTTACCCTCTAGAACATCGAAGCAGACGGGATTCTCTGTTGGGAACTGCAAGTCGAGTGCGTTATGGGGCGGAAACGCGGAGAATAAGTTGTGCTCGGGGGTGTGATCTTCTTTCTTTTTCGCGATTCCTTATTCTTCGCCGATTCTTCATTTTAGATCATGCGGCAAGGGTAAAAGTTCGCTGCAAAGTCGCGACTAAATTGTAATCTCCAATGATAGCGCGTTTGGTGAACATTATATTATACTCCTTTAAACTTTTTGATCAACTGTTTTAATGTACAATTTTTATATAAAAAATAAAAGCAAATATCTCCGAAAAATAATAGACTCCTGGAAAAATGATTGTATTTATTTTAATTTTAAAAAGATAGAACACTAAACCTTTTTTCCCTTACTTTTTTTCGAACAAACTTCGATATACTTTAAAAAGTACGGTGACCGGTTAAAACGTAGATTAAACAAAAATCTTCTTTTAATTAAACTTGATTGAAAGTCACGTGTAACTTTTGAATTTTCAAAATTAAATATACGAATAGTAGAATATAAAATAAATGAAAAGAAATAGACATAGAAAAGAGTTACAATTGTACTTTTTCTACATTGAATTAAAAAGAATTTCTAGAACTAGAATTTCTGTAAAAACAACTACTACTTCAAACGCGTTTATCATCAAATATTATTGCAGAGGCATATAAAATTTGAGGGAATAAAGTCTACTATTTATTATTTAGTCTAACGTAGTATCCCAAATAAACGATTATAATATGATTTTACAACCGTGGCTGTATGACATGCATGTGTTCCAATATTCACTGCCAGTGCTGAAAATCTATAGCGCCCATAACGTATGCTATAGATTTTCAGCGCTGAATATCGAAATGCAGTCCGTATTGTTTCCTTTATACAATTGCAAACAAGCAAGATGTTTCAATAAAACATATTCCATAAGTCTTCGGCTAATTCCAGGTTTGCAGGGGGCATGTGCCACTATGTATACAAAGGGTCTACAGACCATCGTAATCGGATTCACACGAAGGCTGTTTAGTGGGTATCGGCTTCGAGGAGTCTTACCGAACTTGTTCGGGATCACGTCGGGATCAGTCTCCACGGTCTGCTGAGAATTCTGCAAAGGGTATTGTTGGGGCGGTAACTCGCTGAGTTCCGCCGGTTTCTCGTGCCGCGGTTTTGCTACGCGTTCTCGACGTACTCGAACCACCACTACCAGGATGATGAGCACTAGAGTCACTAAGGCGCCAACCACCACGCCTATCAACGGCGACAACACGATACCAGCGTCCTGACCTGCAACAACAAGAAAGGGTGACTCTTTTTGCTGCGTTTCAAGCTCAATTAAAGACCGATTGAAACCTATTTGCTTATTAAGTTGTTTCATCGATTAAGTGAATACGATAAGATAATATTTAATAAATTATTATATTTAATAATTTATTTATATATTTATAAATTATTGTTACATAAAATACAATGATATATTCTTTCTTTATGCACATTTATATCAAAAAATTATGAGTGCTGTGTTACAATTATTTTTTAATTATTCGTAGCGACCGACTATTTGATTTCACAAATAAATAAAATAAATTTTTTATAAATTACAAAAATGTGTAAATTAATTGCTTCTTCTCTTTTTAATTTCAAGAAAATATGTCTTACGCCTCTCTGTCTCTTAATAATTGTTATGAATCATTGCGAATATTTTCTTTTTCCTTATATATTTATTATAAATTTTTGTATACTATGATATAGACACAATGTTGAATAATTAGATTAAAGTGATAAGGATTGCAAGAAAAGAGTTATTACTACTCGTTGTTAAGCCGAGTAGTCGAAGAATAAAGTTAATGTGGATAATCCTGTGAGGTAGAGGATTAACCACACTGTGTCGCCGTAAAGGGAAAACGACTGCTTCTACCCTTCTGTGTTACTTACGAGTCCCTTCATTTTTTTCGTCCTCTCTTTCTCTTTTACGAGTCAGCTTTTACTTTGCTACTCGCGTAAACAAATCTCGGCCGGTGTCATAGTAGAGAAAACATTTTATATTCCTCAATGTCGGGATTACATCTGGCGTGCGGTATTTTTTTGCTGTGCTGTCACGTACATGATGGGTTTTACTAGCATTCGATATTTTCGAATCGCTCGTAGAATCTCAAGTAGTAATGGCAATGCACGCATGAGAAAATATCCGGTTGCATAGAGATATGTGCTGATGATTAAAAATCACATGCAAGATAGATGTGAATGCAATAATATTCGTTTATCGTTTATATTGGGATATTAAATATCCCCCAGGAATCATGTCACACGGTGGGACAAATATAATTATTTAATTTTCAAATATAAAATGATTTTGCGTCACAATAAGTTCAGAAATTACATTTTTTTAGTTTCTTTTGAAGAGAAAATAAATTTTCAAATTCACGCTTGTTTGTCAGAAATATAATTTAAAATCCACTTTGAATAAATATAATATATAATTCATGCCGAAATTCCAAATGGAATTTTATTCATAATTTTATAAATGATATGTAACACAAAAAACGTTTAAAGAGTAAAATATATATTAAAATATATATTAAAATAAACATAAAAGATATATGGAATATAAAATAGTAAATAGAATTTTTTTACCTTAGGTGATCCATAAATTTTAATGCCGTATATGTTACAACGTGTGCATGTATTTTAATACATATTTTATACATGTATTTGATGCATACCTATGTAAAACATATTTTTCATTTATGCATTTTAATTCTTCCATTTTTTTTTTGTATTACACAGACATTTTACAGACAAAATTATAAACAAAATTCTGAATTTCTGAATTTAGTTATCAATAATGGAACATTTAAAGTAGCTTAAGTCGTATTTGAACAGAATAAAATAAAACAGGCGTTATTTCGCTTTTCTCTTAAAAAATTTTGCGTGCCGAGCTAAACGCGCAATGACACCGGAGGTTTGCTCTATGGTTAACTAGTCATGTTGAAATAATTTCTCACGATGCAAGGTGCGCGATCATCGCACGGTATGAGAAATCTTGCAGCATTGTTTTTTGCTTTCAACCCTGCCGCCCTACGTATCGTCGGGCTCGGGCACACGTGATAGCGTCCCACTTGATAGCGCCGGCAAGGCGTGGGACTGCGCCTGCTGTTTTTGTCGGATAATTAACAAAACTGCTTTCTTGCACCGTTCTGAGTTGCGATCAGGTGCGCCGGTGTGCAAAGCAGAGCTGCGAGCTACGAGGTGGAAGAGCGCGTACCGCTCGCTCCGCGAGTCCTTAATCTTTAAATTCTCGCCAACTTATTTACGTCGATTAAGCCAACCCCTGACTCGCGATGTCTGATGCGCGTTTATATCGCGAGCGTGAATCACGTTGATATCGTTTTAATGTTGGTTTTAGCATTGAAAAATTATGTACTCACATCAGCTTGAAGATTACTATTTTTCTAGCTACTCTTTTAACAAGGTGATTACTGTTCAACTAAAAAAAAAAATCACCAAGAAAAAATCATTTCCCATCACTAATGACCTAATTCATAGCTTTCAGATTACATTCAGTCATGAATATCTTACTACCCTAGCCGACATTAAAAATCCTTTTGAGGGCTGAAACTCTTAACATAATTTTGATACATAAATAAAACTTTTCTAGCATGTCACATATCTTATAATATGAAAAAAATATACGAAAATAGCTCTTTTTTTATAATTTTAATCGCAAATTCCCCAAAATTATGACGTGATAAAGCAATTTGAAAAATGGATTCGTATTTAAAAATTACTTATTCTGGTATTCAAAAAATCTTTTTTATCAAATTTAAATATTTTTACGTGGAAATATTTGTGTAGCATACAAAATTTTACATTTACTTTTATCAAGATAAAATTAGAAAAAAAAGGAATGTCGGTATTTTATGAATTAATTATTACAGATTATTACAGATTAATTATTACAGATAGTGAAAAGATAAGATTCTTATTAATTTTATTTGCTAAAAATAATTTTATTGAATCTGTAAATTATTTCGCTGTAACAGGAAATCGTCTCGTTGCCACAGAGAAATGTATTATTATTTACTAAAGGCGGTAGACTTTCTATTTCGTTTTAACAGCAAATTTGTGTTTCTGCAGATAAATTTGTTCAGCGAGATGCTTCAACAAAACAGACTGGTGTAATATCAAATAATTAAACTAGCTAAGTTTAACTGTTTTCATATCGAATAGCAGCTATCATTCTTCAACAACAGTAAATTCATCTTTTTTTTCTCGTGCTCCACACGGTAGAGAAATAGCATCGTGACAATTGGACTGGTCGTCTCGTTTGCGCGGCTTGCGGCAACTCTCTGTAATACTCCGACATATTTACGCGTGTAAATGCATTAAAGTGCACGCGTGTACGCGCATATAATACGTGTGTATGTATATGTGAGGTATTTTGCCAGTGCGCGCGGATGCGCGCGGTAATGCCCGTAAAACCCTGGGTTTAATCAGCCGGCAACCTAGGATACACACCACCGTGACCAAGCCCGTAACCCGAGGAACGTTCTGCGTCACACGGCGATATTATACCGGGCATGGTGTCGAGCCATAAATGAGCTCCACACCAAGAAACTCGGGGTCGCGCCATTCCGGCTGAATGCCGGAACGACGAGCGGAGTGCGAGCTTAAGAAACTCGTAAACGCGAGTCGCAGTATCCTACGAGTGACCGCTTATTCGCATGACTCTCGGAAATCCTCGTTTTTACGCGTCGCATATTCTCAATTGCGTGCGCTCTACGACTCGCGTGCGTGGATGGATTTTCTAGAAAAGCGCGTGCGAGGAAATTCGCGGAAAGCTACCAGACAGTCACGACAGGATGGCAAGTTAAATTTTTCCCCGAGCGACTCTTCTGCGATGCTCAAAAAGAGACAAAAAAAAAAAGATACTAAACATGCACACTGAGGCTATTAATGTAGCTTTGCGTACGCACTGTTGCGTTTTTAAAAGCCACCTTTCGTTTATATTACGCACTGAAGGATTTTTGTAGAAGCGAATGTGTATTTCGTTTATAATACTGAGAAAAATGGTCTGGTTGGATTAAACAGTAATTTTGAAAATGGACGAATCAGAATTTTCTGATTAAATCTACTTATTTAAATCTACTGGAATTCTAGTTGAAATAATTAGAATTCTGATTGATATAATTATTCTGGTAAATATAAAAATTCTGATAGATTTTCCTAGAAATGTTATATCAACCCCAGAATTCCGGTTATTTCAACTAAAATTCTAATAAATTTAACTAAAAAATTCTGATTCGTCCATTTTCAACCAGAAATTTTTTTCTGTGTACTAAATAGCGCAGCATTATTTATATTTGGAGTTCTGCGAATTAAATTGAAAGATATTTTGATACATGCACTAAGAAAAAAATAGCCTAAGTTTAAATAAATATTTATTTGAATACTGCCAACTAAACATTTACTTACAATAAATAAATAAATATTTATTTAATAAAAAGAAGCGATTGTTGAATTAATATTTTTTGTACGAAATAATATTTTTATATTTAAATATTTAGTTCAAATAAATATTTATTGAAATTTAGAATACTTTTTTCTCAGTACGGAAATAAAAAATAATAAAATGTTACTTAACTCAAGGGATTGGGCTTTTTGATATTTAATAATAAAAAATCATTTAGGAAAAAAAAAACACAAATTGCAAAATTTCAGTTATATAATTTTTACACTACATAAATTTTTTTTTAATTTTTTCCTTTCCATTTTTTATACTTGCGAAAGCGAGATATCTTTCTAATTAAGACACAAAAGTCACATCATTTTGCGCGAAGTGATCATACGAGTATCACACTCGTTTCCATTTTTTTTTGTGTAATTGGCCACGACTTCGACTAGACCGTAAAGGAAGATTTATGGAAGTCACAGTAGCACGTACGACGAGCATGTCACGTGTGAGCACACATAAGCGACACGGAGTCCTATTGCAACGAGCTTAAGAAACTCTCGTAAATTCATCCTACTCTGTGGATGAACTGCAGTAAGGCTTTTGACAATTTAGTTGAGAAAGATTTATGATGCCGAAGTACCGCGACGCGGCGCTACTTTGACGGTTTAAGCTTTTAAATATTTCATTATTTTTCTGTTATTTTTAACCGCGAAACGATTCGAACTATCGCGTTTTAATCTCGAATCTTTAATACTTTTAATTATGTCATTTTGTCTTTCGTTTAAACTCCTTTTACTTTGTGCAGAATGAAAAAGTATCGTAACTTAGAGTTTAATTTACATTGTTGAATGTTCCACGTTTGTTATGGTTCTTGCAAGTCTGGCGATTCCTCGCGTGCAAGCGTGTGTGTTTTTCGATGGATAATTTTTCAATTTATTATTACTTCTATGAAACTTGTGCTCGATGGGGAATAGCTACAGTTAGCGCGATCGTATACAACCCTAAGCCTCCGATACTGTCTCGTAAAAGTTGCAATGGAAGTTTAATCGAGTTCTACGCAGAGAAACGTCTGGTGCCAGGGTAGTAAAGATAAACCGATCCTTATATCGTCGATCCTTGAGAAAGGACTAACGGGATTCTCGAAAAGGGAGGGAGAGAGAGAGAGAGAGATCGCATATCCCAGCGGATTCCCGAATCCCAAGTTCATCGAAGTTTAGATCACTAATCGGACTTGCAGTAGGGTCAGGGATGGAATCTAACCACTTGGATTATTTGGGAAAAATATCCCTCGATGTAGATAAAAAGATACTTGAAAAAAAAGGAAAATTCTGATCGTCCCGAAATGTCCCGGAGTTTTTCTAACTGTCAAGAACGCCGAAAAGTTTGCTAGTGATTTGATGGATATCTTTCTATCTCTGTTTCTGCGAGATTTTAGAAAGACATGATATTCTACTAACACAATATCTTTGATATCAATTTTCTGTTATCTGATGTGACGGATAATCAGATATAGCACGATCAATCTCAATTATATATATATATATGTATATATATTTCGTTATGCTTCGACACAGATATTACAATAAAAACTTTTTTTAGAAAATGAATAATTGCAAATTTTTAGCATATTGAGTTAGCTATTGTGTGAAGATTTATTGAAAAGGTATGTCAACAGCAATCT
>Ga0157363_1001330_pt1 | contig 20518 bp, 13 predicted proteins | sample AttsexASBM1_FD_111477 | JGI IMG/M metagenome (GOLD analysis project Ga0157363, IMG submission 111477) | Fungus gardens microbial communities from leaf cutter ant in Ribeirão Preto, State of São Paulo, Brazil - Atta sexdens ASBM1 | ecosystem: Host-associated > Fungi > Mycelium > Unclassified ... | reverse complement strand
GGATTATGTTGACAGATGCCCAAGTTTATTGTATGACGTCTATGATCTATTTATTTCGACCACCACTTACCGCTAAAGCCATCTATAGGAAAACGGCGGAAGCAAAGTTGTACACCTAATATTTTTAGTATAAGATTTTTAGAAGTAGAAAATCTATAAAGCAGTCCGTAAGCATGATATCACTCTCACATTCAATACTTTGCGCCGACAAATTGAATTTACAATGATCGTTATTTTTCTTGCAGCCTTCTTCGCCTGTTCTAAATGACTGCGCCATCTGATTGTTCATCTTCCCCACTATTTGTGTAAAGTAATCATTTGGTTTGTTGTGTAACAGCATATGGGCAACCAAATTCCTTATCCCTTGACATAATAATTCTAATTATCAAATATATGAAAATTTCTCTCCAGGACATTACAAAATTTTCTAAAAAAAAGCTTGATTATTCTTTCTATACGTAACATTGAATTTTCAAGAAAAAGTATATTGTTAAATAGAAAATCGATTTCGAACTCTCTAAATAATTTGAAGTAAATTTTCTCTCTAAAAAGTAAAAATTAAGGTTGGTCTTAAATAAGAATATTCCAATATTCAATCTCAAAGAAATTTTACTTTTCAGAATGAATTTTATTCTAAATCTTTCAGAGATTGAACTGATGCTATTAATCAAAATTATTATGAACAAACTTTTAGTTATATAGAAAATTATATCTCTTAATTTTATCTTACAAAATCAATATTCTTCTTAATCCATTCATTCTTTAATTATTAAAACGGGAAACCTATCACAATAGAACCGTTTTCCATTACGATAATCCAATTACTACCTATAATATATTCACACGATATGCAATCATGATAACGGTGCATTCTTTAAAACTCCTTATTATATCCTGAATTAAAGCATCCGTGCTAGAAATAGAGTTCAATTTGGGGGATGCAAATTTATAAACATGTTAAGTTTTGGAATCTCTCTTTCTCTCTCTCTCTCTCTCTCTCTCTCTTGTACAAATTACAGATACAAAATACAATTTGAAAATGTTTATCAATCCGATTTAATTTGAAAAAATTTTTATTAATCTTGAATTTATTACAAAACAAATGTTTATCGTTCTGTAATTTGATGTACCTTGGTAATATACTGAAAATACTTTATATCATTCGTAATTATTCGTAAAAGTAGTAACTTAATAATAGAAAGCTTAAATTATTTACATATGGTAATTTATTACTATACTTCATAGAAAAAAAAAGTCATGTACCCAGCAAACGAGAATGGAACAAACTGAAATTTTTTTCTATCCAAATGCGTGTTTTAAATAGCGAATACTTTTTTTGGATTTAATTGGATTCAATTGGATTCAATTAGATTCAATTGGATGCCATTGGATTGAAAAACTACATTGCCTATTCAAAATTTTGAATTAAACAGTATTTACAATTGTATGGTTTTGCACAGAAAAAGTTAATATTATTTTTAGATTGAAAAGCATAAAGATATGCTCCATGCAATTCCTATAAATGAATAAAAATGCATTTAAGATTGAAAAGCATTGATTAACATTCGTAAATCAATATTTCTGATAATCGGAATCCATTTCGATTCATATCAATCCATATCATTTGCTGGGTATTACAATAAATTCTCAATAATCACATCATAACTTGTGATGTTACTGTAAAATCATCAAAGACTACACCACATTATTACCTTGATCTGTATGTGTCATAACACAATAAATTTTTAATTCATTTGTATAATGTCACATCTGTAACAAAGCGGACATTCGCATAGTACAATAATTTTATTGTTATATCACATCCGTGACAAATATTTACATCATCATGACTTTGTTGCGATTACTGTAACTTCATTTGCTATGGAGAATTTATTAATATAATTAATTAATCAAAATTTATTGTCTTCATCAAATGATATTTAAATACAATCCTAAAAAATCATAAAAATTCACTGTTCAATATTGGCCGTGGTTTCATCGAGAACGAGTAAATGATTATTTCTCAAGATGGCTCTGGCCAGGCATATGAGTTGCCTCTGACCGACACTGAAGTTATGATTGCCAGAGAAAAATATTGTGGTTCAGCGTGACATCATTCAGTTCGACTTGCCGCAACACTTTCCACAGCTTCAAGTCATTATATTGATTAAACGGATCCAGATTGTAACGTAGATTCTCAGAAAAGAGCACAGATTCCTATGGTATAATGCAGATTTTGCAGCGCAGTTCACTCAGGCCCATCATGCTTGTGTCTCGACTATCGATTTTGATTTCGTCTTCTAGATCTTCACTGAACAAGCGGAAAAGCGACGAGATCAAGAAGGATTTGCCAGCGCCAGTTCATCCAACCAACTTTCCAGCCAGGCTCGATAGATACATTCAGATTCTGTAAAGAGCTCGATTACGTGATAAAAATAATATTTGTAAGAACAATTGATTTATTTTATATCTTCAAAACTGGTGGATCATCCATATATTTCATGTTGACATCCTTCAAGATCAATTGTCTTTGGGATGGCCATGTAGGTGGCGGTGGATTGTCCGAGGTAATAGGTTCCTCCTTAGAAAGATTCGTGTATTGAAGAATCCTTTTCACGAAGATCATCAGTGACACTGATTCGCTAAATTATTTTATGATGTATTGTAGCCAAACAATTAGGATCAATGACTGCGATATTGCTAGACCTGCTTTGCTGTGTTACATTGCATGTAGTATAAAAAACAAAGAAAACTTGCAATAATTTGAAGATTGAGAAAAAGAATCACATGTAGAAATAAGGATTAAAACTAAAAGCTTATTTATTCTACTAATTAATTCTTCTAAGTTGCAGCCTTTCACATCTTTATAAAATCCTTAGAAAAAAAATTTTATTCTCTTAAGAATTAATTAGATATAATTTACCAGTCTCATTTATTATTAGAGAAAAGCAAAAGCAGACGAGGAACAGGCACATTATTAAATCCGCAACGACAGCAAAGGCTATCGCGCAAAAAGAAATATCACGTGCCGCTGTGACAATCTTGCAACTCATCAAATCATTTTTTTCAGTTCAAATCGCATTAATTCTCTCGATTTCAATGTCGCTGCTTCTGATCGTAGATAAACCATTCAGAGTGGCATGTACGAGAATATGAGACTCTTCACTGAAAACACAAAAACATTCAAAAAAACTTCGAAAGAATTTATTAAATTCCAGGAAATGTAAGAACTTTAATACGAATTCGTTGGCAGGAGTCCATGAATTTAAACCTCAAATGTATAACATACGCCTTTTTTCTAATAACGTGTTACTTGCTCTAATATATTTATGCTTTCGAGACGTTTAAGATCTTGATATAGGATTTCGTAGTGAAGAAAAACAAGATGATTAGTATCTATCAATAACAGTATTCACTGATTAATTATCCATGATATCATTATATCACATACTAAAATCCTTGGATCGCCTCCAATATTAGTTTGGGCAGCCACTCATCTATGATGCCCATATCCTTCGAAAATCTGTTTAAAATTCTTCCTGAAATACAAAAATCGTTAACTCTCTCTCTCTGTAAGAAAAGAAATTACAAGTCCAAAAATCGAAATCGACGTAAGATAATTTATTGTTATAGATATTTTATTATTATTCGATAATTTATTACAATGCTCGTAAATTTTCTAAACAAATTAAGCAGAATCGCTTATTTCGAGTTTATAATTAGAATAGCTTTTAATTAATACAATTGGCATAAGTTACATAAATATAATATAATATTCTAAAACAAAATTAATTAATTTTAATTTATATCTTTGATATCATAAATATATGCAAAAAACATCATCATTACGTTTTTTATTTATTTATGAAATTATAGCGATCATTACAATTTAATAATATCACATACGACAAAAATATTTTGGTGTTCTGTATCTGGAATTAACATTTTGAAAACTTTCAAAAAGATTCTAATAATACTTTTAACAATTCTTATATTTTAAATTTATAAACATTTCTTTAAAAGAAATATTTTAATTTCTTCACATTTTTTAAGTTTTCTTTGGAATTTATAAAGTGAGAAATCTTGTAAATTCTATTTCAGAATTTACATCTATCTATAAAAAAATTTAGAAAAGTTACAAACTTTCTCAACACTTCTAAAAAATCTCAATTCATTTAAAAATTAAAAAATCCTTCTAAAAAATTTTAAAATTATATAAAAATTATGAAATATTCTAAAAATAACCTGAAAAATATCTTAAAAAATTATCATAAAAGAATTTTTCTGAATGTTTCTGTAAAGTAGTTAAGACGATTGGATTTCGTAACTCACCGGAAAGATTGTTATGGAAGAAGAATATGCGCGCCTGCAGCAGTTTGAAGAACGTGATATTGTGAAAGTTACTACTCGAGTTCATCAGAGACCTTCATGCAAAAAAAGCTACGAAACGATGTAGAAACGATGCAGGCGATGATATAGAATGTGTACATGGAATCCATAATGCTCAGCAGGCGGTGGATTCCGAATTCAACATGAAAATCGACCCAAGAAAATTATTATTGTACATGTTCACGAATTGTTTGACACCACTAGTATTTTCAATACGCTTGATATCCTCCAAGATAATCCAGTATGACAGCCAGTAATCTAATTTTTCGGTAGTGACGACCTGACTGATGATGATCATTAGCAGTACAGCTAGCGTGAAATTATTGCCAATTTATGCAGATATTCCTTTTATACTCTGTCGGTTATTCGACCGTCTCAGCTTTCGAGTTGTTCTCCAAATCATCAGTGTGCTACACGATAGCAAAATAATAATCTTATTATTTGAATTTATCTCTCACAATAGATGTAATCTGATGAAGTTAATTCAGTTTAAATTAGTTAAAAACTAGAAGAAAATAATGTTAAGAAAATTTGTGGATATTTGAAAACTACTTAACTTTTTTGAATCTTAATTTAAAAACTTCACCCGCGCTTTATTAATTGATAATAATTAATGATAAATGAAAATTAATGAAAGATATATTAGAAATCTTTAATGCGCGAAAATACAAATATTTTTTTAAATTATTTTATTTTTATATATGTTTATTTTTTTCTATTTTTATTTTACATTTTTATTTTTTGTGCTATCTATTTTTATTGAACAAAAATATTTTTTTTTCAATTTCTATTTTTTTATTATAAATAACGTGTGATCATCTTACAATGATGGAACTTGTAGTCGATAATCTTGGTATTCGTCTCGTTATTGTGATTCTTTTAGACATTTCCAAAGCTCTTCTCATGTTCTCTTCTTTTCTCTGCGCTTGGTTCAAATTATCCAACATCCCAATGAAATCTTTATTTGATTGTACTAATTCGTTATAATTTCCTTGCATTTTTACGAAACCTTTAGGAAACAAAAACAGGATATTTAATTTAAAAGATATTCAACCTTCATCTTTTAATTAATTGTAAATTACATATAAATTAAATGTTCAAAACTTTCATGTCATTTTTTCATTTAAAAAATCTTATTTATTAATTTTAATGAAATTATCTAATTATATTATATATATATATAATTTTATAGATATTATTTTATAGATATTATTTTTATTTTAATTTGAAATTTAATTTGAAATTATCTAATTTTTATGTGTTATTAATAAAATAATGATTATCTTCATAGCAATAAAAAAAATTTTTTAATTATTCATTCAGCAATAAATTAAATTTGTTATTGTTATTATTATGTCTAAATTCTTTATTTTTAAAACAAATTAAAAAATAAAACTTTTAAAATTAAAAATTTTTTAATTTAATAAAGATAACTAAAGAATATTCTTTGTTATTTATTCGATCCAGTGACAATGAAGTGATCCGCCCTTTTAAAAAATTACAGTTGATATGTGACAAGTATCCTCGTCTTGCCGTGGTAATGCTTTCCATAGATATGCTTAGCAACACGTATCCATTGCGCTCAAGGCATCGTCGAGCAAATAGATATCAGCTTGCCTATAAACCGCTTTCGCGAGATTCGCTCCCTTTGGCGACTGGACAGAGATACACCTCTATCGTCATGTCTCCCTGCGGAAATTGTCGGAAATCCTTCGTTAAGACGCACACATTTGCTACCTGAAATATTTCTCAATTAATCAAAAAGAAACTTTAAAGAATGTTAAAAATTTCGAAATTAGAAAATATTAGACATTTTTCTTTTATCTAAATAAAATCACGTATAGATTAAAGATTTAGAAAAATTTATAACTTGCTAAAATATATCTTCTTTTATATTCAGTCACAAAAATGTTCATATTGATTGATAATGATTTATGTGATGAAGATTTGAAAAATCTAATTGTTACTAGTTACATATAAAAATTCTTGATTCTAATGTGCAATAGCAGGAATATATAAATACTATAGAATATCCGCAACAATTATTTTGGATCATGAAAATTACTTACATATATCTAGCCTTATCATAGGTTTAGAGCCAAACAGTATATTGTTCCTTACAGTACTACTGAGAAGCCAGGGTTCTTGACTGGCATAGGAGATATGCAGATTCGGATTGCTCATTCAGTAGATAAATTGTCCGGAAAATTATACTTCGAAAAGACCTAAGTAAGGATTACAGAACCCATGCCAAGATTTAATTCCTTTAATAGTAGATGTAATATATAGACGATTTGCCGGAGCCTACTCCATCGATTATAGATCACACAATGACCTGGCTTGATAGTTGATATTGCACAAAGTCGGCGGCAATTGGCCACTGATCCAATTGGCGGAAACTCGCTGAAGCTTTACGTATACGGAAAATAATCTTTGATATTCAGACAGAAAGATTCTTCCATTTCTCGAGATGTACCTATCTATTTGATTTTTCTCTGTTCATTAGTTGCTTCTTTTGGTTTCTGAGATTTAAACTGCAACTGCGGCGTGTTCTCCGAAAAGCGTCTCGTGTTCACTTCCATCAGCAAAAAATCCTGTAAAAATTAAGCGCACTTCAATAAGTACGTGACAATAGAGATATAAGAATGATTGTAGATCTAAGTTCATTGTAAATTAGAAAATCCTTATTTGGCTATCTAAGATGTACGTAAGTCATGATTATAATGTTTCAATTAAATAATATGATACAATATATTATTGATACTGATATTGCTCGCGTATAATTAAGGAATAATATATCGGACATTTGTATGATAATAATCTCGTATTCCGTGGTGCATCATCTGGTTAGCACACGCACTGTCCACACAGATGTAATGTATTTGCATGAGGTCATTCGCACACACGTTAGTATGCACTACGCACATATGTTCATTCCAGTATCCTTGATTGCGTTTGTCACTAGCCTACATTACATTTCTTCATATGTACATAAAAGAAGTTGTTGCTGAATACAACGTATTGAACGTAAAATTTCTCGCAAAAATTCACAATTGTATGCACGTGCAAATCAAGTTTATTATTAAAAAACTGCATTCGATATAGAACCAATAATCTGAAGCAATAAAATTGTAATAGAAAAGATTTAATTAGTCTTTTAAATGGTATTTTGATGAACGGGAACTGTATGTGTTTTCATTTGAAATAAAATTGATTCTATTCAACCATACAATAATATTAAGTATTAAAAAAAGTTCCTTAAATATGAAATATTTTTAGTAATCTTATTATGTAAAATATTATTTTACAAAAAAAGAAGGAACTAAAAGAATATTCCTCGAAATGAAATATTCGGTTGCCCTGAAAAGGATTAGATTAATTATTAATTGATCTAAAAAGAGCAATTTTCGAACATCTCGATCTTCGAATCTCGTTTTTTTTATAATAAATGCTCGAAGTGTCCACCGTCTATTGTGACACAAGTTCTTATCCATCTAAGTTGGCCTGCATTTTCTTCAACCCAATCTCATTATGCGAAATTAGTGAAATCCCTGCTACAAATTCCCATGGATTTTTTCATGGATTCCTATAGAGGACTATAAGACTCTGTAGGAGTTTATGTAATTATCTATAGGATTTGTGCAGCATGCATAGGTATACGTAAGACATTCATAAGAATCCAAATAAGAATGTGAACAGATGCCCTATGAGAATTAAAGGTCTATAAAAGGTCTACTAAAAAGTCTATAAAATACCAGTTTACGTATAGCAACACATAAACATATGTAAGACAAAGGAGAAGTGCCCATGGAGACTGAAAATGCCTACAGACCATAGGATGTACCTACCAGGATGATCACGTATGTACATCTCTTCTGTCCTCTTATATAAATCTACTTGATCTATACATCAAAGCGTAGTATCCTAGATCTTTTTAGTTCCCAAGAGGCATCTCTTCTGCATTCCTATGTGTATCTATATCAACTTAAGAGAATAATTCGTAACTCTCAAAAACTGGAAGCCATGATAATAATTGAGGTTTCCATTCCACGTCGGGTGAAAAAAAATCTTGACTGTTAAGGAAAATATATACTCATAACTTTTTTGAATTACCAAACACACTTTGTTTATCACATGACCTTCAATTTTTGGAGTTAAAGAAAAATTATCTTAGATTTTCACATGAAATTACATCAGTTGACTGTTAGAGCATTTTGTGTACACACTCTAACATATAGAATAAAATTTATAGCATTTTGTGTACACACTCTAATATGTAGAATAGAATTTATTTACACTTCAGCATATACAGCCCAAGAAGGAGACTTGGTTTACAGAAATATTTAACTCATTCACACTTACACTCCTCTTCCGTCTTTATCTTACAACTACAAACCTAAACTATTACAATACTTTCTCTTTTACCTATACATAATCTCTATATCACAGACCTATCACAGTCTATTATTAGTGTCCATATCCCATTTCTTATTTCCTTTTATCTCTACCTAACATTTCTTTACACTTATTAATCGCCCTATCTTCCCTTATATTCTTTAACTGCTTGTTTCACATTCTACATCCTATCTTTTTTTATTTTCTATTGGTCTCATTTCAATTCGTTTTCTTAACTTATAAATAGATAAATAATTATATATAATATATAATAGATATCATATATAATAGATAAATTACCTATCACTAACTATACTACGCTACAATCTTATTTTATACACCCTTGTTGTCTTACAAAATATTTATTAAATATTACTCATTCTTTGTCTTTACATTATCTTTATCTTTACAATATCTCTCTATTTATATCTTTTCCTTCCTTTCTCCTTTTCTTTCTTTTCTTTTTATTATTTCTTTTTTTCTATCTTTCCATAGTTTTATTAGCGTTTTTCTTTTAAGTTCACTCAAATCTTCTCCCCCCATAAATTCCTTACAATCTCATCCTTATCCTTTCTTAACTCTTCAAAACTATCTCTTCGCATTCTTATCTCCTCGCATTCTTTAATATAATGCTCGAGGTTATCCTCACTTGCACCACAGAAAAGACATCCTTCCTCCTCTATTTCTAGCCAATATTTATTCTTCTCTTCTAAATTACCGCATCTTAATTTAAATAATGCTCTTATCTTATCTCCTCTCTTCCCTATTCTCCACCCTCAAATAATTTAGTATCCTATTCTCCATACTTTCTCTTTGTATCTTTTATTGTATCTTGATCTATCTATTCTTTCCTTTTCCTATTGCCTCTATAAATCTCTTTCCTTATTTATTAAATCTTTTTCAAAATTTTCATTCCCGTGTCCCATTACTTCTCTTGATTCAATTCTCCATTCGTTCCTAATATCTCTCTTTGCCATATCTATCGTTCCAATCATAGCTTTGTTTTTTCTCCCAGCATTCCCTGATCAAATTACCTGTGTTTCCAGATTTAATCTTTTCCTCATATTTTTTTACCCTCAAACCCCATCCTACTTTGAGCTTATCCATTACCAGCTCCCTCATAATTACATACCTTGGAGTGCAATCTAGTTTGAAAATCCACCTAACATAATCTAACATTATCTTTTCTCGGTTGCCTTTTTCTTCCCAGCCCTATAATTCCACACTATATGCCATAACACTTTGTACCAAATATTTGAATAACATCCATCTTCTACTAAAGTCATTTCTGCATAACTTTTCCCCTAAGCCTCATACCTTTCTTGCCATCATTTTTCTTTTTCTATTTCTTTAATATTTTATAATCTCTTTTTCTAAATTAAGAACCTCCTTCTCTAAATTAAAACCTAAATATTTAAATTCCTGCACTTCCTCTAGTTCCTCACTCCCCCATTTCCATTTCTCTTTCCTTTTTCGTATCCTCCCCCCTCCCTCCAGACATCATTCCTCCCCTCCAAAAATTTTTTTAACGTACTCATCATATCCTGTAATGCTTCCCTATTATAAGCTACCAAAACTAAGTCATCCGTGTACGCTAATGACCATATCTTATTTCTACCTAATCTGACTCTTTTTATTCTTTTTTTCTCTAATTCATTATCTATATCCGCAATATATAAATTGAATAACAATGGACTCATCACATAGCCTTGTCTTACTCCTTTCATTGTTCTGAATTGTTGCGTGTATCCTTGCTTCATCGTCACTTTATATATCTCATACATCTTTTCTATCTTCCTTATCAAATATTCACCTTTGCATCTAAAAGTTTCCAAAAGTCTACCTCTATCCATCTTATCAAAGACTGCTTTTAGATCCGCAAATCATATATATTTTTCTCCTTTCTTCTTCCTGATTTCTTTCCCTTTGCGACAAATGCGTCAGTATGAAAATGTTATTCGTTGTTGAGCTTCCTCTTCTAAATCCAGCTTGATTTTTCCGGAATCATACCTTTGGTTTCCATTTTCTAGTCTATTACTTCTGCATATATTTTATATGGTATACACTGTAATGAGATACCCCTGTTTGTTACTTTCTCCTCGTTTCATTTTTTGTATAGAGAGATACTTATTTAATTATACTTTCCTTCCAGTCTTGCGGCATCTTGCCTATATTCCACACTTTTTGTAGTAATCCATTAGCCTCTTCCATAAACTCTCTCCTGCATAAATCCAGGCTTCTATAGATATACCATCTTTTTCTGCTGCTTTTTTCTTCTTTATTTTGTCTAATACTCTCTCTTCAACTTTCAGTTCTTCTTCTTCACTTTTTTCTTTATATATATTTTTATATATATATTTTCTTTATATCTATTTCTTCTTCCTCTAGCTTAGAGAGCAGACCGGTGTCCTGCTGTATTTTCATCCATTTCAGTGCCGTCCAATAGCTCTTTAAAATATTTTCTCCATTCTTCGTCCTTTATATTATTCTCTTTCCAAATTTTCTTACCTCTCTTCCTATTAATGTACAATACTTCCATATACCCGCTTCCTTCTTCAACTTTTTTAATTCCTCCTTCTCTTCTTCCCTTTTTTCTTTTTCTTCTCCAATAATTCTCTGAACTCTTTTCTTTTCTCTAAATATTTCTTTCCCGTCTCTTTTCATTTCTTACATATTCTCTTCATCTTTCTCTTCTTCTTGGAACTAATATCCCATCAGTCCTTAAATCCTATGCATCTTTTCTTCTTTTTAACTTTCTTCTTCGTAGTATTGTTGAACACAATCTGTTTTAATTCTTCCCACATATCTTCTACTTCTTCCTCATTATTTCTCTTGTCTTTATCCATATCTTCCTCGTCATTTATCACCTCTGTGTTTTTATTGTAGCTTTCTAATGGTCTTTATTCCATACGATAATTTCTTCTTCCTTGCTGATTCTGTTCTCTTCGTCCCGGTCCTCTTCTGCGTCATTTTCTTTCAACCCCATAATAGTTCTTTCCTCTAATGTCAGGCTCAGTGGCATTTGGTCCGAGTCCACTCTCGTGTCGATCTTAAATTCTACAATTCTATTGTAAATATTATTGTTAACTATCGCATAATCTATTACCGAACTACCTCTTGCTTCTACATACGTATATTCTCCCTCTCAGTCGTCTCTTGATCTTCCGTTTCAGAATGTACCATCCATACTCCGTTACCATTTCTACAAAACCTCTACCTCCATTTCCTATTACCTTATCTTTTCTACATCTATCCTTTCCATCGTTCTCTAAGTCCTCTCCTCCTAATTCCCCAATTCTAATATTAAAATTACCTCTTATAATTCTTTCCTTCCGTACATTCCTCCTTAATTTTTTCTATCTTTATATCCAAATTTTTATTACTTGTTCCCTGTATACTGAGACTATATCTATTTTTTCCCCATTCATCGTTAACTCTGATACGATTACTCCTTCCTCTTTGCTACTAATCTGTCTTCCTTATTCTCCGATCTTTTTCTCTTTCCAAACCATCGCTTGCCTTATCTCTCTTTTTTTCTCTCCTAGCATGTGTTTTAGATAGCCTATCCTTCACTGCATCCCAAGCTTTTTCGTTTAATCATGTCTTGCATAAACTCACGAAATCATATCCTGTGACATAACTCCAAAAATCCAGATCCTTTCCTTCTACACCTGCTCCTATATTCCAAAATCATATTTTTCTTTGTTTATTTCCTGTTTATTTCCTTTTGCTCATTTATTTAATCCCACTGCCTTGTTTTTTCCTTCCATTCTTAACTTCTGTCTCTTTCCTTTTCTAATTATCTTCTTCTTAAATTACTATTTCTTTCTTCTTGACTCATGCAAAATTTTGCTTTTGATTTTGATTTTCTGTTCTTATTTCCCTTTTCATCTTCATCTGCTTCTGTTTCCAAGCTTTCCTTATCTATCTTATTCTTCCTCTTTTCTTCAGCTTCCCTCTCAACATTTCATGCCTTCCATATTCCATTTATTTTTTACCTAATCCAATCTTTATATTTTTTCTTCCCTCTTTCTGTTCCTTACCATTTGTTAATCTTCTCCTAAATTTTTCTTTCCTCTTAACTCAAATCATTTTCAATAAAAATTCTACCTCTTTTTAATTTATACTTATTCCTCATTATTTCACTCCTTTCCTCTTCACTTCCTATTCTAATCACTCTAATCTGTTCCATTTATCCTCGTGAAGGCTATGTTACATTCTACCCCCAATTTTTCTTTTATAAACCCTTTGATCCATTTTCTCCTTTCTCTCCCATCTATTTCTATCCCTCCCCCCCCCTTGGTATATCTGTTCCTTTTATTGTATAATTATATTTTTTTTTCTCTCCACTTTTTCATTATCTGAAACCTATTTCTTTAAAATCCCATTTCTTTAAAACGTTTACCTTCCTGCAGCTTAAATCCCCCTCCTTATCATAATCATTTCCCTCGCTTGCCTTGCCTAAACTTTTTCTGTCCTCCAAACTCTCTATCTATTTTTCTATTATTTTCTGACAAATCCTTCTTTATTATTTCCAATTCCTTCATAACTTCTTCAAATTTCTCCTCAAATTTTCTAATTTCTTTATCCACATCTTCTTGTATGTCTTATTCTAACTATCTTTCTTTCCACTACATCTCTCATTTCTTTCCTCATCTCTGTACAATTCTTCCTAATCTCTTCATTTACTTCTATCTTTACTCTTTCCATTATACTTTTCTCTTCTGTCATATCAAATGTCACTTTTTTCGAGCCTACCTTTGATTTATCTTCTGTCAATAAACGCTTCTTGTTGTCTACTTTGCCCTTTCCTACTTTATGCATCTCTCCTTCTTTTCGCCGTTTTACGTGCCGTTATTCCGCGCTCTAACTTATTCTTCCTCACCTCAATGTATCATGCTCGATACTTTCTAACACATGCACCAAAAGTCTCTCCTCCAATTGTTCGCTTACCTCTCGCTTCTAATTAGCTCACAATTAAGCTCTCACTGACCCTATTTCGTTAAACTCGCTTATTGCTAAGACACACTCACATATATGCTGCACTCACATACCCTCTAACCAAGTCTCCTCTAATATGTATATAATATAGGGACTAATATGTACAATATAGGGACTATACAGGATGTCTCAAAATATTTGTGACTATTTTGAGACTATATGGAGCATCAAAATATTTGGAACTATTTGTATGTGCAGATAGAGCGGATAAATTGAATCGAAAGGTCCTCTATCATTTTATAATTTTCGCAATTATTACCCAATGAACAAAATGTCTAAAATCAATGCATAAGATAACTTTAAGACATCTTTAAGAATTCTTCGAAAAACATCTTTAACATGTCATAAAGAACTTTGAAAAATATTTTAAAGTTGTCTTATGCGTCGATTTTACTTATTTCGCAATTTTTAGAAATTATTTTGAAAATTGCAAAATGATACAGGACTTTTCGACTCAGTTTAGTCTACTTTATCTGCACACGAAAATAGTCCCAAATACGAGATATCCTGTTTATCATTTAGGTCCGATTGCATCAACGTGCACATCATTCTTTTTCCTATGCGATTTTATAGGAGCCTCTTTTCATGAATGCCATAGATTCCTATGTAAAACCGTGTAGAAAATTTCCTATGTTATTCTATATATACATACTGCGTAAATACTCTAGATACCCTATAAGAAATTTCAAGAAAATAAGCACAACAGAGAAACAGAGAAACTATCAAAGCTGTGTGACTCAGGATAGAAGGATATGAATTCGGAGGAGAAATTAGGTCTGAGTTCGAGACGAGAAGTGCCCTGATATTTTTTTCTGTTGTCATCAATTGTTTACACTATACAAGCTCCTACAGAATCTTAAGTTTGCGCACAATGAAAGGAATAGGGAACAGGGAACAGAGAATAAGAATTCCAACCTATCAAAAATCATGTATTGTGGAATACACAATTTCTGATAGATTGAAATTCTTATTCTCTGTTTCCTGTTCCCTATATCTTTCATTGTGCGCAGCCCCTTATATAGTCCTCTATCATGAAAAACTCATGAGAATTTATAGCAAGATAGGAACCTCCTCCCTGTCGAATTTACCATGGGTATCCATGGTTAGGCAAACCTATAGGAAAACTCTCCATAGGAATTTGCAGCAGGGATCGCTGACCTTATGGTGTTTACGTTCGAATAAGAGGAAGTCTTGGGTACTTCTTGAGCTAGAAACTCCAACATTTGAGGAGCTGATGGATAAAGCGATATGTCATGGCGATATGTCGATAAAAAGTCTAGAGAGCATAAAACGTGGGTATACTTGACTAGCGAATCTGCTAAGGAGACCAGATATAGAAATATATTATATATATTTATATCTGGTTATGTATATATTAGGTGTACAACTTTGCTCCCGCCGTTTTCCTATAGATGGCTTTAGCGGTAAGTGGTGTCGAAATAAATAGATCATAGATATCATACAATAAACTTGGGCATCTGTCAACATAACACCATAGAAACATTAGTCGATTTGTGTCTGCATCATAAAGTTATACGTAATATATGTATAATAACGTCCATTATTTATTTAATATATAACAAATTTATTTAATATATAATTAGGAATGCAATCCTCTTCGTAAATTAATAAATTGATTTATAAAAAGATATTTATTTTTTTTTAAATTCAGTACAGTTTTTATTTAATACAACATTAATCTTATATTAAGTATTAAAATTTTTATTTAACACTATAATAAAAAAATACGCAATGTTTTTTTTAAAGATATCGATACAATAATATAAATATATATTAATAATAATATTAATTTAATACTTATAACGTTTAAAATATTAAAACGTAACTTTTATCATATAACTCTTATCACATAATTCGTGATATTAAAATTAAAGCATTTTTTTAGTATAAAATAATTATTAATTAATTATGAATTAGTTATGAATTAGTTATGAATTTGCCCTTATAACGAAGTACTTCCGTATAATATAATTATAAAATATGTTTATGAAAATAATATTTTAACCTCAATTAACTGTCAATTATTAACCGTCAATTAGTGCGCAAAAGGTTTCGAGTAGAAATGCCAACCTCATTTTCAGAATGCAACGTTGCCAAGTTATCGATAATCATTGAACATAAAACATTAAATTACTTGCATTTTCTAATAATAGAATATTAATATTATGATTTATAAAATTAAAAATTAGCAATCAATGTTATCTTTTAATTTTAATAAATCATAAATTAGCCTTTCTTATTATTAAAAGATTAAAAGATTTATTGGGTTGGTATTACTAATGAAGAACAATAGCGTATCCCTCATCACCTATCCCACAAGTGATCGATCATACATCCATGACAAAAAGAAATCGAACGGAAATGCATGAATATGTATAAATATGTATAAATATACATAAACACGCAAATAAATATTTATAAACATTTATATATGAAATATGTCCATAAATGAAATATGTTCTTTTTTTTTGTAAATTTCTTTAAACTTAATTTTTTCTGAAACAAATAGTGCGAAAATTACTTTTTTAATTATTTTTAATTTTTTATATTACTATTATTATTTTTATTATACTAAAAAATAATTTTATAAAAGAAAGAAAGAAAGGTATATGAACATGTATGAACATATTTTATATAAAATTATTATATTATGTATGTTTGTAAATATTTACATGTTTATGTATGTTTATACATAATTATACGTATTTATGCATGAAAAATTTTTTACCGGGAAGCTGTTGCTTTAGATAAGCGACGACTATAATGAGATTTTAAGGCGTAAAGTTTAAGCTTTAAATCCTAAGCTGTATTTCTTAAGGGCTGGCTCATCTCATCAATCTCATTGAAAACATTCTTTAAAATCTCATTGAAGACAACCTTAATTTGATCTTGACGATGGACATCCAATAAAACCAGTAAATACATCTTATTAAACTCTATCACTTTTGTCTAAGACATTTTTTTCAAAAATGCATACTTTCCGAGATATTAAATTGTTTCCAGATTTTTAATATATTTTTAATATATTTTTAAATGCTCATTACTCGGCTTTTAAAGCCCATAAGCGAGAACGGCTTTACAGGTATTCACTTGGTAAGCTCCTCTAACATCGCTGCAATTTTGTGAAATCAGAGCAGAGCATATAATCTCTCCTTGTGAAAATCTCTCCTTGTAAGCTTACGTCATATATATACAATCGGAATATTAAAAACCGTCGCATCAAAGGCATTAAAAAAGTTCTTTACGAGAATCATTGCGAAAACTATATAAATATCAGATTATTTGAAAAGTTCTAGGTATTTTTAAGAGATGATATTGCAACTCGCTCAAACGTTTGCACATTTTATATCGTGGTATACTGAGAAAAAAATCTGTTTAGTATTTGTATACTATAATTAATAGTATAATTGTAATATTATAATTATGATTATGATTATGATAATATTAGTAACAATAATTATACAATAACAATATGATTTATAGAGTCCAGAACTTTTACCGAAACTGAAAACGAACACACTCACGTTTCAATTTTGACTGAATCTATCATATAGCTCTTCTTCATAAATATTAATTTTAATACGTGTAATTAATGTTTTAATAATTAAATTATGATATTTATGAAAAAAAATACTTATATTCTTTGGTCAAAATTGACACACAACCAAAATTTCAATTTTCGATTTTAACCGAAATTTAATTATTGTTTCATCACATAAAGTGTGATATTTATAAAGAAAAAGTATATGATATATAGACATGTCTATACAAATGGCTTTTATAGGATTCCTATTTTTTAATTTTAGTTTCGATTTCAATTGAAATTGACATATAGTCGAATGTTTCGATTCAGTTTCGGCAAAAGTTTTTGTCGGATTATAAAGATTTATTCTGAGCAATGATTATAAATAAAATACAAATATATAAATCAATTTACAAGCTAGTATGTGAAAAAAACATTACGTAAAAACATTAACGTAATGAGAATCGCATAAAGCCAGAAATCAAAGCGAATAATAAGCGCAGCATAATAGCTGATGTACAATAATATACATATGCAATTCTATCAACCAATATATACATATAATTGGCAATTGAAAACGACTACAGTTATAGTTATAGTTATATTATAATCATAAGAATCATAAGAATGGTTGGAATGGTTATTACTACTACTAAAATAAAAAAATAGTAAATATTGCTTAGAAATTCATTGAAATCGATAGAAACACAATAGAAATGAATCGCTTCAATGGGAAACATAAATTCATCTGATTGAAAATTAATAAGATTTTTATCTTCTATAAGAATTGATTTTTTCACTGGAAGTGTCCATCAATCTAATTTAATAAGATAATTGCAAATTTCAGAATTAAATGGGATCTAATCGATCATTTTATTATACTATTTACTATATTATTCAATGGGTTTTAAACAAAAGGTTTACGTGATGAAGTTCAACAGGATTGTATCAGACGAGTGGTGTTCAATCAGTTTTAATCAGAAAATTGCTGTGACCACATTCAATAGGATATCAGTTTTCGTAACATTCATGTTCAATGGGTTTCAATCGGAAAATTGCTTCGATCGAATTCGATAGAATACTATCGATTTTTGTAGTACATACTTTCAATGGGTTTTAAACGGGAGATGTCTGCAGCCAAGTTCATTAGGATTCTATCAAAACACGATCGACAATCATTGGAATGTAAAATATGTACCGAGATTAATAAGATTTTATCGGATTTTATAAGATATTATTTCAATAGAATTTAATTGGAAAACATTATTATTCGAAACGAACGAAATTCCATTGGATTTTATTATACTGTACGTCTTTAATGGCTTTTAATCGGAAATTAAACAAATTTAATGGAATTTTATTGGATTTCGTGCATTATGATTTCAATGAGTTTTAATTAGTTTAATTAGTCACTTTTACCAAATTTAAGATTTTATCGGATCTTTTATAATAAGCGCTTATATAATTAATGCATTTTATCGAAAAGTCACTAGTACCGAATTTAATGGGATTGTGGGGGATTAAGTTATGCGTACAACGATTTAATCGGAAAATTGCTTATAGCGAGTTTAATGGAATTCTATCAGATTTCATGTGTTTTGAGTTCAATGTTTTAATCGGAAATTCACTTTGACCGCATTTTATGGGATTTTATTGGATCGTGCATTATAAGACGAATAGCTTTTAATAAAAAATTCATTTATATTCAATTTAATTGGATTTTATCGTAAGATATGTGTTCAATACGATTTAATTGAAAATTCTCTTATGCCAAGTTTAATTCTATAAAATTTTGTACGCTACGTGTTTATTGAATATTATTGGAAAATTCAGTTGTATAATATATTCATGGGTCTCAATCGGATTTCATATGTATCAAGATCAATGGATTTTAATCGAAAATTCACTTATACCTATTTATACTTATATTTTATTAAGATTCTATTAGATTTAATTGGAAACTCCTTTATACGAATATGAATAGGATTATATCGGATTTTTTACGCTACTTATAAAGTGGGTATTAATGAGAAATTCAGTTTTATCAAGTTTAATAGAATTCTATAGGATTGTGTACGTTTTCAATAGGTATCACAAATTCACTTTTATATAATTTAATAAGATTCAATCGGAAAAGCATTTTTTTTATTAAAATTCGTGAGACACATAGCATACAGAACCGAATGGATTCTATTAAATTCGGTGAAATTGAACTTCCGATTAAAACCCATTAAACTCGTAACGTACAAAATCCGATAAAATCTCATTTAACTTGGTATAAGCGATGTTCCGATTAAAACCTATTAAATGCTTATCGTAAGAAATCGATAGAATCCTTTTAAATTCGGTGAAATTAAACTTCCGATTAAAACCCATTGAATTATAACATGCAAAATCCGATAGAATCCCATTCAATTCGGTATAAGCGATTGAAACCCATTGAACTTATATTGTACAAAATCTGGCAGTACCTCATTCAACTCGATAGCGATGAGCGGTGAGCGATTTTCCGATTAAAATCCATTAAACGCATATATGATAAGAAAATTGATTGAATCCTAATAAAATGCTATTGAACACATATCTTCTTAAAATCGATCCTCTTAGAATCTTATTAAAGTGTGTTTCCGATTAAAACTCATTAAATGCATATCATAAAAAAAATCTGATAGAATCTTATTAAAATGAGTTTCCGATTAAAACCCATTAAACACATATCATATGAAAACCAATAGAATCCCATTATGTCATTGCGTGGCTTTCCCATTCAATCCCATTGAACGAAATAAAATTCGTTTAAGCGTATTGTGTGCGAACCTCAATAAAATCCCAAATTAAACTTTAGAAGGAATTTACCAATTGATTCTTCTTTTCTGCAAAGGGAATCAATCGGAGTATCAAATTGCTGTTGCGCATTTCGGATTCAAATCCAAGAAATTTTTTAATCGGTTTCAATGAGAATTTTTAAGCGGGGTAATTACAATTATGTAGTTATTTTGGAGAAATAACCAGGTAAATATGAAACCGGAATTTTTTTACACAGAATACACATTTATTGCATGAAAATGATAAAAATATTTTATTCGAAGTATTGCCCATCGGTAGCTATACATTTTTTTCATCTGTTTGACAATTTGTGAATGCCACGCCAAAAAAATTGTTGCTTTTGAGCCAAACCAGTCATCTAGT
>Ga0157363_1001329_pt1 | contig 20524 bp, 19 predicted proteins | sample AttsexASBM1_FD_111477 | JGI IMG/M metagenome (GOLD analysis project Ga0157363, IMG submission 111477) | Fungus gardens microbial communities from leaf cutter ant in Ribeirão Preto, State of São Paulo, Brazil - Atta sexdens ASBM1 | ecosystem: Host-associated > Fungi > Mycelium > Unclassified ... | reverse complement strand
CCATATTTTCGTTTATTTGGTGCATTTTCTCTCTGGCAGCTTCTATTTGCTCCTCAGTTACACCATGTTCTTTCAAGGCTGGTTTAATTGTATCTAAGTTGCGATTTACAGCAAATTTCAAGTTTTGAGCATCGCGAGTTACTTGCCGCCGATCATTTCTACCGCCAAATGTTTCACTAATTTTCCTGTGGACTTCTTTAGGAATAACAATTGCGGCTACTCGGCTTGTAAGAATCTTAATATCATCATTATCCATATCGGGATAGTTAAGCCTATAAAATTCCTCCACAGCAGCCCTTGAAGGCATATGGTCAGCCTCATACTTGCCCTGCCGTGAACGCCCTTTAAAATCACTATAAAGCTCAACTTCCAGCAGTTCTACCGGTGGCTTGCTGAGGTAGATGTAGATCGGCGGATGTCTGTTCCCCGGAAATACCAGAATGTAATCCCGAAAATCCTTCTCTTCCGGTACTGGCGTTGTGGTAATAGTTACGCCCTGAATATCGGGATGTTCAAGCCCCGGTATTGTTACAGTACCCGCTTGCGGGCTGTTATTACCTGTATTCCAGCTATCTTGCGATCCTGGCGTATTTGCTGGCGTCCATGTAATTAGCGGTTTATCGCTTGGCTCATCACCCCAGAATTCATAGCTGCCATCTATCTGCTTTTCGAGCAGACGGACGCGAACCCGATCACGCCCGCTTTCTAGACTGGTATGATAGCCAACGGCTTTTAATCGTCCCGTTTCATCGTCAGTGATCCAGTTATATCGTACTCGGGTTGGTACGGTTCCCTTGTTGTGGGCGACTTCCAGTAATTTTTCAGGGGTTAGCAGATCGCTTTTGTCGCCCTTGAGTTTTGACTGAATAATCGCCCCCATCACAACAAACGGCAAATTCATTGCAAGCGAACCGCTCCAGATTTCAGGGCCGGAAAAGCGTTTCATCCTATGCGTAAGGGCTTTGGCTGCATCCTGATTCGCTTTTGCTGTAGCCCCTCCTGCTGCTGTTGCCATCCCTGCTTCTGCTGAACCACCCATAACAACCGGAGGTGGGAGAAGTGGCACTGCTTCCGCTTCGCCAAAGAAGATACCTGTTATTTTATCGAACCATGATTTTTCTTTTGGTGGTTCTGGTATTGGGGGCGGTGAAGTTTTCTTCTTTTTCGCGGCTTGTGCGTGCTGTTCTGGCTCAGGGACTGGCTGCGATGGCCTGGATTGATAGAAGCTCATCTCTCCTACGTTGTCCTGCGGCTCCTCTGCTGTTCCTGCATCAGTATTGCCAGTGCCGCGAAGTACTGATTTAGCGAAAACAGGCACAGCAGCCATTGCCACTACGCTTGCAATAGCAGGAACAATATTTTCACTATTATCACCTGAAGTCCTGCTTCCCTCGCTTCGTGATTCATATTTCATAGCCAGGTCACTTGCAACGATGAACTTCGCCTGGCAAGGGCAGCTACTGAAACTATCAAGCGTTCCTGCTATCAGCTTTATAGAATTACCCTCAGTATCTTTCATGAAGCTAATTCCGCCAATAATCCTGTATGTGCCCTCATGCTTTCCACAAGTTACAGGATCGCCCATCCGTGCAACAGGTCGTGAATAAGATCTGCGATCGGGATTCCCGCCAATAATTGTCCCGCCACAGGTGGTTTTATCGTTAAGACAGAGGATGTATCCGATCGCCATGGTTACCTTTCCCTCCAGGTGCTAAATTCTTTTCCTTCAGAGGCAACCACGTACTGCCACATCTCTGTTTTTATAGCCATATCAGCATTTACTCCTTGCATCCACATGCTATCGAGGGCTCCCCCTCGATAATCCCTGATAAATCCTGTTGATATCACAGGTATAATATCCAAAAAGTAATTTAACTTAAATAAATTTGGATAAAAAATCGCCACACCTTGCGAGAGAAGGTGTTCCGGGCAACAAGCATATAAAAAAGGCCGCTTTCGCGACCTTATGCCAGTAAAGGCATTTATTGAGAACGATTAACTACCCTGGATACTGGCTGGTACAGGCTGCCGTGTTACTGTAGCCAGTAGTAATCAAGATCGGTAACACCGATTATTAAGCCCCTAATCTACACGGTTGATCTGAAGTCGAAATCCTACACTCTTCTTGTACGATAAACCTGATTTAACATTGTATTTATAATTAAACACGCTTTCCTCTCCAAATGATCTGAGATAAGGAGAATTTACTTCTGGATTTCTTTCAAAAAAATGAACTTGTTTTCGGTAATAAAGGGATTTTCAGTTTTCCCGTCAGATACTGCTGCTATTTACGAAACTGAATAACAAAATAACAGCACTGCTACAGAAGCCTTTCCTTTTTAATATTCTTTATTAAATAATCGCGGCACTACTTGCCAGTAGCTGGCACAATCCCGCGACGGAAAGCATTACGACCAAATAAAAGCTGGTATCAGCAGCGAAGGTATCGCCAAAGCGGGCAACAGTAAAGGCAGACGGCTGGCGGAATGGGTGGCGTCAGAAGGTTTGCAGATGCGCGACGTGCTGGCGTTCGGCGATAACTACAACGACCTGAGCATGTTGGAAAACGTCGGGCTGGGCGTGGCGATGGGCAACGCCGACGAGGCGATAAAAGCCCGCGCGCATCGGGTTATCGGCACTAATCTGGAACCGGGCATTGCCGAAACGATTTATCGGGAAGTGCTGTAATCGCCTTCAATTTTTACTGCTGAACCTACTGCTGTTTAGCCAGGCGTTGGCAGCAGTCCGCTCGTTTTCGCCTGTATGGGCGATGCTGTTATATCCTGAAAGGGTTATCGCGTCTTGTAAGCCAGTCGCGCCTGCCGCTAAAATCAGACAACTTTCTGATAAAAGGGATTTTTTAGCCAATGGCTTCGATACTGAAATGCCCGCGCTGCAAGACGGGCATGACTGATTCCACATCAGCCAGCGGCGAGGCGGCTAGCGATTTATCCGCATCCGGGCGTGACCAGAGCAAAGGCATACGGCCCGCCAGAATCTCCGTAGATAACGCGCCGCCTAACGCTGGCGGCTGCGGCGAGTTGGGGCTGATGCTAATCATCTTTTTTAGCTGCGATTATCTGTTAATCAATCGTGGCAGCGATACCGGCACTAACCTGTTGCTGCTGCTGCTCTCACTGCTTTTAACCACGGCGGCTGGTGCGGTCATGTCCTGGGTCAGAAAAGGCGAACGTAAAGCGCGCCGCGCTGCAAGACGCTGTGTTCAGTGCGGCGATAACTATTGATAGCGGCATGCGTTCAAAAAGAAACGGTCTTTTTTGTTACCAGGGGCTGTTCAGGCGGCGATCGCCACGCTTTTAATCTGGGCATAAAGCCACATGCCCGGTTTAATCATCAGCTCATCGCGCGCCCAGGGCGTGATGCGCGCCCAGAGTTCGCTCTGCCCTACCAACAGTTTCACCTCAACCTGATTATCGATATCCAGCAGCTCGCTAACCTGCGCCGGGATAACGTTACGGATAGTGCTGTTTAGCGGCGGCTGCAGCACCAGCGAGACGTCGGCGGCCTGAATGCGAATGCGCAGCGGCGTTTTCAGCGGCGCGTCGATACGGTTGACCCAGATATGCTGGTCGCCCAGCGACAGCGCGGTCATGGCGTAATGCGGATGCTGCTCCAGCACCTGTACCCGCAGCACGCTGCTCTGCTCGGCGCGCGGCAGCCACGGACGCATGGCGCTGCTGGCCCAGACCTTCTCCAGCGTGCCCAGCGCTTTGACCTCGCCCTTATCCAGCACCAGCACGTTATCGGCCAGCTGAATAATCTCATCCAGGCTGTGGCTGACGTAGAGCACCGGAATATCCACCTGTTTCGCCAGTTCCTGCAAATAAGGCAGCAGTTCGCGCTTGCGCGGCAGATCCAGCGAAGCCAGCGGCTCGTCCATCAGTAAAATTTCCGGCGCGCTGAGCAAAGCCCGACCAATCGCTACCCGCTGCTTTTCGCCGCCGGAAAGCGAGAAAGGATAACGTGTCAGCAGCGCTTCGATGCCCAACAGCTTTACCAGCATATCGAACTGCGGCCGCATGCTTTTCGCCATGCCATATTCCAGATTGCCTTTAACCCTGTAGTGAGGGAAAAGGCGCGCGTCCTGGAAAACGTAGCCAATCCGGCGTTTCTCCGGCGGCAGATTTACCTTAGATTCCGTATCAAACAGCAGCCTGTCGTTAAGTGAAATACGGCCCTGCTGCGGCGTGGTCAACCCGCCGATAGCGTTAATCAGCGACGTTTTGCCGGCGCCGGAGACGCCGAAAATAGCCGTGATGCCCTTTGGCGGCAGTTTCGCGTTGACCTGTAAAGTGTGGTCGCCCAGCCGCTGGCTGAAGTTAAGCTCTAGCATGGCAGGCCCAGCCTTTTACGACCGCGACGCGCCAGCCACTCTGACAGCCACAGCGAACAGAGCGCCAGCGCGATAGCGATCAGGCAGAGCCTGGCTGCGGCGTTTTCCGCACCTGGTGTTTCAATCAGCGTATACATAGCGGAAGGAATGGTGCGGGTTTCGCCGGGAATATTAGAAACAAAAGTAATGGTCGCGCCGAACTCGCCCAGCGATCGGGCGAAGGCGAGCACGGTACCGGCAATAATGCCGGGCAGCGTCAGCGGCAGCGTAATGGTGAAAAAAACCCGCCAGCGGCCTGCGCCCAGCGTGCGAGCGGCCAGCTCCAGCCTGCCGTCGACGCCTTCCAGCGCAAGGCGGATTGCCCGCACCATCAGCGGGAAAGCGACTACGGCCGAAGCCAGCGCCGCGCCGCGCCAGCTAAAGGCGAAGGTGAAGCCGAACCAGTCATAAAGGTACTGCCCGATAAAGCCGCGCCGGCCAAAGCCGACCAGCAGCAGATAGCCGACCACCACAGGCGGCAGCACCAGCGGCAGGTGGATGACGCTGTCGAGCAGCGTCTTGCCGGGAAAACGGCAGCGCACCAGCACCCAGGCCGTCAGAATCCCCAGCGGCAGGCTGAACAACACCGCCGTAGTTGAGACTTTCAGGCTGAGCAGCACCGCCTGCCATTCAGGATCGCTTAATATCACAGAGGCGTGAATCCGTAATGTTTGAATACGGCCGCGGCTTGCGGCCCTTTCAGATAGTTATAAAACGCGGCGACGCTGGCGGAGTCATGCCCCTTCACTTTCGCCATCGGGTATTCCACCGGCTTGTGGCTGTCGGCCGGAAAAATGCCGACCACCGCGACCTTGCTGCTGGCTACCGCGTCGGAACCGTAAACGATGCCGTAAGGCGTTTCGTTACGCTCCACCAGCGCCAGCGCGGCGCGCACGCTGTTGCCCCGTGCCAAAACAGGCTCCAGCGTTGACCAGGCGCCCAGCGACTGCAGCGCTTCTTTGGCGTAAATGCCCGCCGGCACGTGATCGGGATCGCCGACCGAGAGACGCTGGCCTTTCAGCAGGCTTTTCCAGTCGGTGGTTTTGGCAAGCGTGACCTGCTGCGCTTTGGCTTCCACAGGCGCGATCAGCACCAGATCGTTGCCCAACAGCGTTACGCGGCTGGCCTCATCAATACTTTTTTTCTGTGCGGCGTAGTCCATCCACTGCTGATCGGCAGAGATAAAGAGATCCGCAGGCGCGCCCTGTTCAATCTGGCGCGCCAGCGTCGAGGAGGAAGCAAAAGAGGAGACGATCTTCACCTCTTTCCCCTGCTCATAGCTTTTGGCGATATCCTGCAGCGCATTGGTTAAAGACGCGGCGGCAAAAACAGTGATGTTTTCCGCTGCAACGGCCTGGCCCGTCAGACTTGCCGTCACTAAGGCACCGATAAAGAAATGATGTAATTTCACAGACATGCTCTTCTCCGAAGGTATCGTTATGTAGCCATCACTATAACGATTTAACAACCGGTGTCATAAGGATTATCGGCAAAAAAGGGGAGAAGTTGAGGTGACACGCAAAAAATAGCGCCCGACAGGATCGGGCGTATCGGGAAGGTCTTTCAGCGGCGCTCGTTTGCCGGCCGATCGTTACGATGACCGACTTTCGAAATGATGTTAAACACTTCGCCCAGGCCATAGATCAGGCCAAGAATAATCGCCATCACCACGGGAACCATGAGGATCGCTTCTGCAAGACCGATAAGTAATTCCAGCATGGTATTCTTCCTCACTGAATAAAAGAAGTTATTGTATCTGTAGCGGAAAAAAGTGCACTGACCTTTTGTGCGTTTTACCTGTTTTTACGTCTGTCGCCTGCAACCGTGTACAATTCAGGAAACCCTTTTGCCAGGAGCCCCTATGCAGGCCGAACTCTCCCTGATCCTGAAACTACAGCAGCGGCTTTTCGCCGATCCCCGCCGTATCGAATTGCTTAAGCAGATTGCCGCGACCGGCTCCATCAGCCAGGGCGCGAAAATGGCCGGTATCAGCTACAAAAGCGCCTGGGACGCCATCAACGACATGAACACGCTGGCCGACCGCACGCTGGTGGAACGCGCCACGGGCGGCAAAGGCGGCGGCGGCGCGCGGATTACCGCCTACGGCGAGCGGCTGATTCAGCTCTATGCGCTGCTGGAGCAGATCCAGCAAAAAGCGTTCGACGTGCTGCAGGATGACGTGCCGCTGGGCAGCCTGCTGGGCGCGATCGCGCGGTTTTCGCTACAGACCAGCGCCCGCAATCAGCTTTTCGGCACAATCGTGCAGCGCGATGCGCAGACGGTGCAGCAGCATGTGGAAGTCCTGCTGGCGGACGGCGCGACGCGCATCAAGGCGGCGCTAACCGAACAGAGCGCGAACCGCCTTGAACTGACTGCCGGCAAAGAGGTGCTGGTACTGATTAAGGCGCCGTGGATAGAGGTAACGCAATCCGCTTCCAACGCCGATAACCAGCTTGCCGGCACGTTGAGCGAGTTAGTAAAAGGCGACAGCCACAGCGAAGCATTAATTACGCTGCCGGGTGGCGAAACGCTGTGCGCAACCTTAACCAATTCTCGTACGGAGGAGCAAAATCTGCAGCCAGGCATGACGGTGACAGCACATTTTAATGCCGATCGCGTGATTATCGCCACGCTGCTCTGAATAGGGCCGCAGGGTTTGACAGCGCCGATGCCGGGGATCAATAGTGAAGGCAACAATGCATAAAATGGAATAAACAATGTCTACGTTGCAAATTTCGCAAGGCACGTTTCATCTCAGCGCAACCCGAAACCTGATCCTGCCTGACCTGACTATTCAGGCAGGCGAAAGCTGGGCCTTTGTCGGCGCCAACGCCAGCGGCAAATCTTCGCTTGCGCGGGCGCTTGTGGGCGATCTTGCCGTCGCCAAAGGCATTGTGAATAGCAGCTTCAGTCATCCCATCAGGCTCTCGCTGGAACAGCTGCAGAAGTTGGTGTCCGAGGAATGGCAGCGTAACAATACCGATATGCTTAGTCCCGATGAGGATGATACCGGCCGCACCACGGCGGAAATTATTCAGGATGAAGTGCGCGACGAAACGCGCTGCCGTCAGCTGGCGGAGGCGTTTGGTATCACATCCCTGCTCGATCGCCGTTTTAAATATCTTTCGACCGGTGAAACGCGTAAAACGCTGCTTTGCCAGGCGCTGATGGCGCAGCCGGATTTGCTGGTGCTCGACGAACCTTTCGATGGCCTGGACGTCGGTTCGCGCGCCAGCCTGGCGCAGGTGCTGGCGCAGCTGCATCAACAGGGCCTTACGCTGGTGCTGGTGCTGAACCGCTTCGATGATATCCCTGATTTTGTCGATCGGGTCGGCGTGCTGGCGGAGTGCGAGCTGACGCATATCGGCCCGCGCAAAACGATTCTGGCCGAAGCGCTGGTCGCCCAGCTGGCGCATAGCGAAAGCTTACAGGGCATGGCGTTGCCGGAAGCGGACGACGTGTCGGCTAAGGCCGCTCTGCCACGTGAGATGCCTTTGATAGTGCTGCGCGACGGCGTAGTCTCTTATGACGATCGTCCCATCCTCAATCATCTTAGCTGGACAGTGAAACCTGGCGAACACTGGCAGATTGTTGGGCCGAACGGCGCGGGCAAATCAACGCTGTTGAGCCTGGTCACGGGCGACCATCCGCAGGGTTACAGCAATGATTTAACGCTGTTTGGCCGCCGTCGCGGCAGCGGGGAAACCATCTGGGACATCAAACAGCATATTGGCTATGTGAGCAGCAGCCTGCATCTCGATTATCGCGTCAGCAGCAGCGTACGCAACGTGATCCTTTCCGGCTATTTTGACTCTATCGGTATCTATCAGGCAGTTTCCGATCGTCAGCGCAAGCTGGCAGAACAGTGGCTGCAGCTGTTGGGGCTGCACGCTGCAGCGGATACGCCCTTTCATTCGCTGTCATGGGGACAACAGCGGCTGGTGCTGATCGCCCGCGCACTGGTCAAGCATCCTGCGCTGCTGATCCTGGACGAACCGCTGCAGGGTCTGGATGCTATCAACCGTCAGCTGGTACGCCGTTTTGTCGATGTGCTGATTGGCGAAGGCGCGACGCAGCTACTGTTTGTGTCGCACCATGCGGAAGATGCGCCGCAGGCTATTACGCACCGTCTGACTTTTGTGCCCGATGGCGACAGCTATCGCTATCTGCAGGAAGCGCTTTAAACCATAAGGTTTACTCGCCTGTTTAACCCGGCGCCTGTTGACGGCGCTTTTTTATGCGCGCTACAGCCTACGCTGAGCATTTGCAGTTACTGCTTCGGCGCATCATCAATCTCTTTCCTGATAGCAGCCTTTGAATATCTTTATCTTTTTTCAGAAACCCTCAGCTTCTCTTCTGGAGCCAGGCTAAAGCTGACAAAAGACTGGCGAACCAGACAGGCGGTTTGCACTCCTTCACAGTCAGGTATGTTGGCACTAAAACCTGACTACTTCGCCTGTCGGCATTCGGCCTGTCGTCTTCTACCTGGCAATAACCTGTCGGAAGATTTATCTGAAAATCCGCCTACTAAGCTGTGACCGCGTGTGCCAGCAATTTAAACATCCATAACCCCGAAAGCGTGTAACCGCTACCACTTAGAGACGCTTCAAAACGGCACTCTATGGATCAATCAGCCGTGGAACCGGCCTCTTCAGAATTTTCATCTTGTGTAAACGATTCCATTTATTCACACTCGATCACGTTTTATCGCTTCGCGCTGTGCTATTTTTCTCTCAGGCTTGCAGGCATTACCAAAGTTATCAGGACTTACTATGCAGAAATTTAATCCGGTCGATCATCCTCATCGCCGCTATAACCCGCTGTCCGATCAGTGGATTCTGGTTTCCCCGCACCGCGCCAAACGTCCCTGGCAGGGCGCGCAGGAGACCCCTTCTCAGGAGCAGTTGCCGGCGCACGATCCGGACTGTTTTCTTTGTCCTGGCAACACGCGCGTCACCGGTGATAAAAATCCCGATTACGCCAGCACCTATGTGTTTACCAATGATTTCGCCGCGCTGATGACCGATACGCCGGACGCGCCGGAAAGCGACGATCTGCTGATGCGCTGTGAAAGCGCGCGCGGCACCAGCCGGGTAATCTGTTTTTCACCGGATCACAGCAAAACGCTGCCTGAGCTTTCGCTTGCCGCGCTGGAGGATGTCGTTCGCACCTGGCAAGAGCAAACGGCCGATTTAGGTCAGCACTATCCGTGGGTGCAGGTTTTTGAAAACAAAGGCGCCGCGATGGGCTGCTCTAACCCGCATCCGCATGGCCAGATCTGGGCCAACAGCTTCCTGCCCAATGAAGCTAAACGAGAAGATGATCTGCAGCGCGCTTACTTCGCTAAAAATCAGTCGCCGATGCTGGTGGATTACACGCGCCGCGAGCTGGACGACGGCAGCCGCACGGTAGTGGAAACCGACCACTGGCTGGCCGTTGTGCCCTGGTGGGCCGCGTGGCCATTCGAGACGCTGCTGCTGCCAAAAGCGCACGTCAAGCGCCTGAACGATTTAACCGATGAACAGCGCGCCGATCTGGCTGTGGCGTTAAAAAAGCTCACCAGCCGCTACGACAATCTGTTCCAGTGCTCATTCCCCTACTCGATGGGCTGGCACGGCGCACCTTACAACAGCGAGGCCAACGATCACTGGCAGCTGCACGCCCATTTCTATCCGCCGCTGCTGCGTTCCGCCACCGTACGCAAATTTATGGTCGGCTACGAAATGCTGGCCGAAACCCAACGAGATTTAACGGCGGAGCAGGCTGCTGAGCGTCTGCGCGCCGTCAGCGATATTCACTTCCGCGAGACCGGAGCATAACCATGAGTTTAAAAACCCTGACCCAACAGATTTTCAGCGAAAAATTTGGCTATGCCGCGCCGCAAACTATCCAGGCGCCGGGTCGCGTTAACCTGATCGGCGAGCACACCGACTATAACGACGGCTTCGTGCTGCCCTGCGCTATCGATTATCAAACCGTGATCGCCTGCGCCAAACGCGACGATCGCCAGATCCGCGTTATCGCCGCGGATTATGAAAACCAGCAGGACATCTTCTCGCTGGATGAAGAGATCGTGCCGCACGAGACGCAGATGTGGTCCAACTATGTGCGTGGCGTAATCAAGCACCTGCAGAAACGCTGCCCCGATTTCGGCGGCGTGGATATGGTGATTGCGGGCGACGTGCCGCAGGGCGCGGGCCTGAGCTCTTCCGCCTCGCTGGAAGTGGCGGTCGGCACCGTTTTCCGCCATCTTTATGAGCTGCCGCTGGATGGCGCGCAGATTGCCGTTAACGGCCAGGAAGCGGAAAACCAGTTCGTCGGCTGTAACTGCGGCATCATGGATCAGCTGATTTCGGCGCTGGGCGAAAAAGATCATGCGATGCTGCTCGACTGCCGCACGCTGGGCACTCGTCCGGTTCCTATGCCGGAAGATATCGCCGTGGTGATCATCAATTCTAACTTCCGCCGCAGCCTGGTCGGCAGCGAGTACAATACGCGCCGTCAGCAGTGCGAGGCGGGCGCGAAGTTCTTCAATAAGAGTTCGCTGCGCGATGTAGAACTGGCGCAGTTCGAAGCGATGGAGCACGAGCTGGAGCCGCTGGTAGCCAAACGCGTGCGCCACGTGCTGACGGAAAACGCCCGTACGCTGGAAGCGGCTGAAGCGCTGGCGAAAGGCGATCTGGCGCGCATGGCCGTATTGATGGCGGAATCGCACGCTTCCATGCGCGACGATTTTGAAATCACCGTGCCGCCGATCGATGCGCTGGTAAACATTGTGAAAACCACTCTGGGCGATCGCGGTGGCGTGCGTATGACTGGCGGCGGCTTCGGCGGCTGCGTAGTGGCGCTGATGCCGCTGGATCTGGTCGACGAAGTGAAAGCCGCCGTGGCGGAGCAGTATGAAGCGCAGTCCGGCATCAAAGAAACCTTCTACGTCTGCAAGGCTTTTGAAGGAGCAGGCCCATGCTAAATCATTCCCATGCGCCGGATGGGCAACCGTGGCGCATTACCACGCTGCGCAATTCGGGCGGCATGGTAGCGACCTTTATGGACTGGGGCGCCACCTGGCTTTCCGCGCGCGTGCCTATGAAGGACGGCAGCGTACGCGAAGCGCTGCTGGGCTGCGCGACGCCGGCAGATTACCTTAACCAGACGGCCTATCTTGGCGCCACGGTCGGCCGCTACGCTAACCGTATCGCCAACGCCACTATCAGCGCCGATGGGCAAAGCTGGCAGCTGGCGGCCAATCAGGGCGAGCATCAGCTGCACGGCGGCCCGCAGGCGTTTAATAGCCGTCGCTGGCAGATTGTCAGGCAGACCAGTCAGGAAGTGGAATACCAGCTCGAGTCGCCCGATGGCGATCAGGGCTATCCCGGCAACCTGACGGCTACCCTGCTCTATCGGCTGGAAGAGGACAATACCCTCGCCATCAGCTATCACGCGACGGTGGACAAAGCCTGCCCGGTTAATCTGACCAACCATGCCTATTTCAACCTGGACGCCGAACATGGCGACGCGCGCCATCACCGTCTGCGGCTGCGCGCCGATCGCTATCTGCCGGTAAACAGCGAGGGCATCCCCAACCGACCGCTGACCGACGTCGCCGGAACCGGTTTCGACTTTCGCGAAGTGAAAAGCGTGGCACAGGACTTTTTGCTGGATGAAGACCAGCGCGCGGTTAAAGGCTACGATCACGCCTTCCTGCTGAACGGCGGCGATGAGACGCAGCCGGACGCCGAACTCTGGTCGGCCGACGGCAGACTGAAGCTCAGCGTCTTTACCACCGCGCCTGCGCTACAGTTCTATTCCGGAAATTATCTGGAAGGCACGCCGGCTCGCGAACAGGGCGTCTATACTGCCTTTCAGGGGATAGCGCTGGAGAGCGAATTTCTGCCCGATTCGCCCAATCACCCGGAATGGCCGCAGCCCGACTGCTGGCTGCAGCCAGGTGAATCGTATCAGTCCGCGACGCGCTACCGCCTGACGCCGCTTTGATTAAGCGCATGAAAAACGTGCATCGCGCCTGCGGCAGGCTTACCTGCCGCGAAAATTTCCGCTATGGTAATGGCCAGTTAAAATTGCGTCGGCAATTTTCGCTTTCCGTTATCTTAGAAACGTCAGATTATTAAGGAGTTAAGCTATGGCTGTAACTAAGCTGGTTCTGGTACGTCACGGCGAAAGCCAGTGGAACAACGAAAACCGCTTTACCGGATGGTACGATGTTGATCTCTCCGATAAAGGGCGTACCGAAGCGAAAGCGGCGGGTCAGCTGCTGAAAAAAGAGGGCTTTACCTTCGATTTCGCTTATACCTCCGTGCTGAAACGTGCCATCCACACGCTGTGGAACATTCTTGACGAAGTGGATCAGGCCTGGCTGCCGGTTGAAAAATCCTGGCGTCTGAACGAGCGTCACTATGGCGCGCTGCAGGGCCTGGATAAAGCGGAAACCGCGCAGAAATATGGCGACGAGCAGGTCAAACAGTGGCGTCGCGGCTTTGCGGTAACGCCGCCGGAGCTGGACCGCGCCGATGAGCGTTTCCCTGGCCACGACCCGCGTTACGCGGCGCTGACCGCTGAACAGCTGCCAACCACCGAAAGCCTGGCGCTGACCATCGATCGCGTGCTGCCTTACTGGAACGAATCCATTCTGCCTCGCATGAAGAAAGGCGAGAAAGTGATCATCGCGGCGCACGGCAACTCGCTGCGCGCGCTGGTGAAATACCTGGACGACATGAGCGAAGAAGAGATCCTGGAACTCAACATCCCAACCGGCGTGCCGCTGGTGTATGAGTTCGACGAAAACTTCAAGCCGATCAAACACTACTACCTGGGCGACGCGGACGAAATCGCTGCGAAAGCGGCTGCCGTGGCTAATCAGGGTAAAGCGAAGTAATTTATCTTTACGGATAAACTAACGCAAAAAATCCGCCTGCGGGCGGATTTTTTTATGCGTGCAACAGTCGGCTTGCTGAGCAAAAAAACGGTTTTTAACCGCGACGCGCCTTCACCGCTTCCGCCAGCTGGCGCAGCACGGTTTCGGTATCGTCCCAGCCGATGCAGCCGTCAGTCACGCTTTTGCCATAGACCAGCGGCTCGCCGCTCTCCAGGCTCTGATTGCCTTCCACCAGATGGCTTTCGATCATCACGCCGATAATCGCCTTTTCACCGCCAGCGATCTGCTGCGCGACATCGTCTGCTACGTTCAGCTGCTTTTTAAACTGCTTGCTGCTGTTGGCGTGGCTGAAGTCGATCATGATCTGCGGATCCAGTCCCGCTTTCAGCAGGCCGTTTTTAACCGCCTCCACATCCTGCGCGCTGTAGTTCGGCTCTTTACCGCCGCGCAGAATGATATGGCAGTCGCCGTTGCCGCTGGTTTCCACAATCGCAGAGTGACCATACTTGGTAACGGACAGGAAACAGTGCGGCGCGCTGGCGGCGTTGATGGCGTCGATAGCCACCTTGATAGTGCCGTCGGTACCGTTTTTAAAGCCCACAGGACAGGAAAGACCGGAAGAGAGCTCGCGGTGAACCTGAGATTCAGTCGTACGCGCGCCGATGGCGCCCCAGCTCATCAGATCGGCCACGTACTGCGGCGTAATCATATCCAGGAACTCGCCCGCGGCTGGCAGGCCGGTATCGTTGATATCCACCAGCAGCTTACGCGCAATACGCAGCCCATCGTTAATCTGATAGCTGTTGTCCATATGCGGATCGTTAATCAGCCCTTTCCAGCCGACGGTAGTACGCGGTTTTTCGAAGTAAACGCGCATCACCACTTCCAGCGAATCGCTCAGCTCTTCGCGCAGCTTCAGCAGGCGTGCGGCGTACTCTTTAGCCGCGACGGTATCGTGAATCGAACACGGGCCAATAACCACCAGCAGGCGATCGTCCGTTTTTTGCAGAATATGGTGAATGGCCTGGCGGGTCGCGGCGACGGTTTTGACCGCCGTCTCCGTGGCAGGAAATTTTTCAAGCAGCGCAACAGGAGGTAAAAGTTCTTTAATTTCTTTGATTCGTAAGTCGTCGTTCTGATAATTCATAATTATTCCAGATAGTTACTGAGCCGTACTGCACACCAGGCGCATCTGAACCAATTTATCGCGTGCGCTGATAGCTGTAAATCGACTTTGCACAAATTATTATCGCTTCAGGTTGCTGTTTCCGCGCTTTTTACTACACTTTTAACTGTTAATATTTAAAAAAAGGCATAGAGATCACCAGCTTCAACGCTTTGTGTTCGCTGCGCCCGGGAGATTAACTCCTTTTGTATTATGCAAACCGCTTTTTTAGCAGGGTTTGGTTCGCCAAAACGCAAAAAATTAACGGAGTAAGATGATGAAAAAGTTTGCAATCGTTTTCCTGACAGCAGCAATGACTCTGGGTAGTGCTTCCGCTATGGCGGCAGGCAGCAATAACGGCGGCGCCAATCAGGCGGCCGATGCGGGCGCGGCAGCAGGCAGTGCCAAAGAGAACATCGCCCCAAACCATGTTGATAACAGCAAAATCAACAATACCGGCGACGCGACTACAGGGTCGCACCATAAAACGACTCACCACGCCAAAAAGAAAATGACGGCGGATGAGATCGATAAAAACGCGCAGTGTAAAGATGGCAAATGCCCTGACATCAATCAGAAGGTCGGCCCTGGCGCGGACAGAAAAACCGACGGCACCACGCAGTAAACTGGCTGCCCGTGACGAGAAGGAGAGCTGAGGCTCTCCTTTTTTATTGGCTATTTTAAGCAAATTTTACGCCTCACCAAATGTTAAAAAGACTCGTCTCCGGTTAAAGCTAAGCGCATAATCCCGGAGTATGAAAGGCTGTTTTTAGAAGATGGAAGCTTATGGCGCACTCGCACTCTCATAGCGGCGGAAACCGCAATCGTTTACTGGCCGCTTTTGTTGTAACGGCTGTTTTTATGGTCGCGGAAGTTGTCGGCGGCCTGCTTTCAGGCTCGCTGGCGCTGCTGGCCGACGCTGGTCATATGCTCACTGACGCCGCCGCGCTGTTAATGGCGCTGCTGGCCGTGCAGTTTGCCAACCGTAAACCTAACGCCCGCCACACTTTTGGCCTGCTGCGGCTGACCACGCTCGCCGCCTTTATCAACGCTATTGCGCTGATAGTGATTACCGCGCTGATCGTCTGGGAAGCGATACGCCGTTTTATGCATCCCGAGCCCGTAGCCGGCGGCTTTATGCTGGTGATAGCCGTCGCCGGCCTGCTGGCTAATCTGCTCTCGTTCTGGCTGCTGCATCACGGCAGCGAAGAGAAAAACCTCAACGTTCGCGCTGCCGCGCTGCATGTGCTGGGCGATCTGCTGGGTTCCGTCGGCGCTATCGCCGCCGCGCTGATTATTATGTATACCGGCTGGACGCCTGTGGATCCGCTGCTGTCTATTCTGGTGGCGGTGCTGGTATTACGCAGCGCCTGGGCGTTACTGAAAGAGAGTTTTCACGAGCTGCTGGAAGGGACGCCGCCGCAGCTGGACGTGGAGAAGCTAAAGCGGTCGTTAACGCGCGATATTGCAGAAGTACGCAACGTACATCATGTGCATCTGTGGCTGGTCGGCGAAAAGCCGGTGATTACGCTGCACGCGCAGGTTATTCCGCCTTACGATCATGACGCCCTGCTGCACCGCATTCACGATTATCTGCATGAACATTATCAGATTGAACATGCAACGGTGCAGATGGAGTATCAAAGCTGCGACGACGGCGACTGCGAACTGTCATGGGGAAGGCATGAACACGACGGCGAACATGCCCACCACCATCACTGATTAAGCCAGCGCCCGCCCGCGGGCGCTTTTAATCCACAGCCAGGAGCCGTTCAGCGCTATCAACGTCAGAATGGCGTACTCCAGCGACATGGCGTAAACGCCCTGACGAGCGAAGATCATCACGCTGATGACATCGATCACGACCCACAGCAGCCAGTTCTCGACATATTTCCGCGTCATTAAAATCATCGCCACCACCGACAGCACCAGCAGACAGGAATCCCAGAACGGGAAAGCGTCCGGCTGAAGCTGCGGCATAGCGACCGCGAGGCCCAGCGCCTGCATCAGCCTGACGGCGATTTCCGTCAGCCAGGCGAAGACCGGATCGATATAGCGCGTCATTAAGGCGATCGCCACTACGCTAAACAGCGCCCAGCCCAGCGCTTTCGGCAGGCCCAGCCAGCGGATTTGCAGCGCCTGCTGGTTGTCCGTGGTTTGTCGCGTCCAGGCGTACCAGCCATAGACGTTGGCGCCAAAAAAGAAGAGCTGCAGCAACAGGCTGGCGTAGAGCTGGATCTGAAAAAAGATCACCGCGAAAAGCGTAACGTTGATCAGGCCGAAAACGTAGTTGATGTTTTTTTCCTGACTGGCCAGCCAGATGCAAAGCAGCCCGGCCAGCGTGCCGATAGCTTCGATCCAGGAGAGATCGTAACCGCCCGCGCCAAGCGGAATATGAACCAGAATATTTTGCGTGCTGAAAAAATCCATATTGGCACCTTGTTCCTGAAATCAGGCGTTATTTTAGGGATGCAGCAAAGGTTAGCATACGATTTAAGGGGCGTAACGCACCTTCACGCAGGGCTGCGTCCACCTGAATCTCGTGTTGCTCGCCGCCCTGTTCCAGACCCTGTGCGATAGCCTGCAGGCCATTCATCGCCATCCACGGACAGTGCGCACAGGTACGACAGGTCGCGCCCTCGCCCGCCGTTGGCGCCGCCAGCAGCTCTTTATCCGGGCAGGCCTGCTGCATCTTGTAAAATATGCCGCGATCGGTCGCCACAATCATCTGCCGCTGCGGCAGCGTTTTGGCCGCCTGAATCAGCTGGCTGGTGGAGCCGACCGCGTCCGCCAGCTCAACGATTGCCTGCGGCGATTCCGGATGCACCAGCACCGCCGCATCCGGGAAAAGCGCCTTCATGTTTTTCAGCGCCTGCGTCTTAAACTCGTCATGCACGATACAGGCGCCCTGCCAGCACAGCACGTCCGCGCCAGTCTGTTGAGTCACGTAGCGGCCAAGATGCCGATCCGGCGCCCAGATGATTTTTTCGCCCTGGCTATCCAAATGTTCAATCAGCTCTACAACGATGCTTGAGGTCACTACCCAATCGGCACGCGCCTTCACGGCGGCGGAAGTATTGGCGTAAACCACCACGGTACGATCGGGATGCGCGTCGCAAAAGCGGCTGAACTCCTCGATCGGACAGCCCAGATCCAGCGAGCACTCCGCCTGCAGCGTCGGCATCAGGATGGTTTTCTCCGGGCTGAGAATTTTGGCGGTTTCCCCCATAAAGCGCACGCCCGCCACCAATAGCGTCGAGGCTTTATGCTGGCTGCCGAAGCGCGCCATTTCCAGCGAATCCGCCACGCAGCCGCCGGTTTCTTCCGCCAGCGCCTGAATTTCCGGATCGGTGTAGTAATGTGCCACCATCACCGCATCGCGCTCTTTAAGTAGCTTTTTGATTTTATTACGATAAAACTGCTTTTCGTCGACGGTTAAACGGGCGGGCTTCGCCGGGAAAGGATAAACGGCGGCTTCAGGATCGAACATCAGGCTCATACGCGGCTCTCGTTTTGTTAACTTAACCCGGCCGGCGGATAAGCGACAAAACTGCTACATATCCGCCCGCGTTGTTTTATATGCTAAACAAGATAGCCGAATCATTCGCCGCTGTCGCGCTGTTTTTCACGGTTCAGGTGAGGCGAAACTCTTCCGGCGCTTCCAGTTTCAGCAGCAGCGCTTTGGCGTCCAGGCCCCCCGCGAAGCCGGTCAGTTTGCCGTTGGCGCCGATAACCCGATGACAGGGCGCGATAATAGAGACGGGATTTCTGCCGTTGGCGGCGCCTACCGCGCGTACTGCGGCAGGATGACCGATTTCACGGGCAATATCGCTGTAGCTGCGGGTTTCGCCGAAAGGAATAGCGACCAATGCCGCCCAGACTTTTTTCTGAAATTCCGTTCCGACAAAATCGAGCGGCAGGGTAAAGCGCTTACGTTTGCCGGCAAAGTATTCCGTCAGCTGACGTTCGGTTTCCTGCAGGATCGGATGCGAACCTTCCTGCAGCGGATCGGGCAGCCGATAACGTTTGGGATCTTCGTTTTCCCACAGCACGGCGGCAAGTCCTCTGTCGCTGGCGATCAGTTTTAATATGCCGACCGGCGATGGCATAAGTTTGTAAAAATGCAGCATCTTTCTCTCCTTCACCCTGCTCTGTGTGAGGATGATTATCCGCGTTCCTGGTTTTCGCGCCAGCCGTTTTCGGCCATTGGGTTAAATTAATCAGGCGTCCGAAAATGGCTGGCAAGGCCGCCTCAAGCGGCATACTCTGCCAGAAAGTCAGCCGCAGGAGTAAATATGATTGACGCGCAGATAGCCTATCGGGCACTCACCTCACGTGACAGCCGCTTTGACGGTCTGTTTTACGTGGGCGTTCTCTCCACCGGCATCTATTGTCGTCCCGTCTGTCCGGTTAAGGCGCCGCTGGCGAAAAACTGTCGGTTTTTCGAGAGCGTCGAGGCCGCAGAGAAGGCGCATTTTCGCCCCTGCTTACGCTGTCGTCCCGAACTGGCGCCGGGCTGTGCGCCGCTCGACAGCAGTCGGCGCGTAGCCGATGAGCTTGTCCGACGTATTGCGGAAGGCGCGCTGGAAGAGGAAGAGAGCAGCCTGGAGAACCTGGCCGCGCACTTTTCGCTGAGCCTTCGCCAGCTGCGGCGTATCGTGCAAAAAGAGCTGGGCGTGTCGCCAGGTGAATTGCGACAGACTCGCAGACTGCTGTTAGCCAAACAGCTGCTGACCGAAACCGCATTGCCGATCACCGAGATTGCGCTGGCCAGCGGTTTTGCCAGCCTGCGCCGGTTTAATGATGTTTTTAACAAGCGCTATCGTATGCCGCCAGGCCGTCTGCGTAAGCAGGCGCAGAACGGCACGCTCGCCCTCAGCGAAACTTCTGTGCTACAGCTTCACTACAGACCGCCTTTCGACTGGCCTTCCCTACTCGCATTTTTACGCGCGCGTGCGCTAAAAGGCGTGGAATGGGTTACCGAAAGCAGCTACGTCCGTACGGTTCGTCTGGGCGACTGTCAGGGCTGGATTCGGGTAAGCGCGGCGGAAAATGCGCTTTCCGTCGAATTTACCCATTCACTGACGCCGGTTTTGCCTGCGCTGCTAAGGCGATTGCGTAATCTGTTCGATCTGGATGCGCATCCGATGCAGATCGCCGAACAGCTGGGACAGGACGCGCTGCTGCGCGACAGCCTGCAGCGCAATCCGGGATTACGCGTGCCGGGCGCGTTCGACCTGTTCGAGATGAGCGTTCGGGCAGTGCTTGGACAGCAAATTATGGTTAAAGCGGCTACCACGTTGGGCGGTCGTTTTGCTGAAGCTTTTGGCGAGGCTTACGTCACGCCTTTTCCTGAACTGACTCATCTTGCGCCGACAGCGGCGACGGTAGCGCAGGCCTCCTCTGACAGGATTGCCAGTCTGGGAATTATCGGAACACGAGCCAGAACGCTGCAGAGTCTGGCTCAGGCCTGCCTACAGGGAAAGCTGGCGGACTTCGCTATGCAGCCGGAAGAGGCGCTTGCCATGCTTACCAGCCTGCCTGGTATTGGCGACTGGACGGCGCACTATATTGCCATGCGTGCGCTGCGTTGGCCGGACGCTTTTCCTGCCGGAGATGTCGTGGTGAGGAAAAATCTGGGCGGCGTGACGGCAAAAGAAGCGGAATACCGCTCGGCTGCCTGGCGTCCGTGGCGCAGTTACGCGGTGATGCATATCTGGAAAAATTTAACGCCGGTGAAGTAGCCATGGTCAGGCGGGAACGCCGCTATGAGCGTCGCGGGCAGGTTCGAACCCCGCCCGAATTTGCATAGCAAAAAGGCGCCTTTGGGGCTGGTGGGTCGTGCAGGATAACTCGGCTAACGCCTCGCCCTCCGGGTCGTTGCTTTCAGCAACGCTGTCTCCCGTTGGTCGACCCGAGCCTGCTGCAGGTTCGAACCCCGCCCGAATTTGCATAGCAAAAAGGCGCCTTTAGGGCGCCTTTCTACACTGGTGGGTCGTGCAGGATTCGAACCTGCGACCAATTGATTAAAAGTCAACTGCTCTACCAACTGAGCTAACGACCCGAAGTGGTG
>Ga0157363_1001327_pt1 | contig 20524 bp, 16 predicted proteins | sample AttsexASBM1_FD_111477 | JGI IMG/M metagenome (GOLD analysis project Ga0157363, IMG submission 111477) | Fungus gardens microbial communities from leaf cutter ant in Ribeirão Preto, State of São Paulo, Brazil - Atta sexdens ASBM1 | ecosystem: Host-associated > Fungi > Mycelium > Unclassified ... | reverse complement strand
GCATCAAGGCGTCGGGCCTGGGCCGCGAAGGTTCCAAGTACGGCATCGAGGACTACCTCGAAATCAAGTACCTGTGCCTGAGCATCTGATCATCGTGTAAGGCTTTACCTCTGCCAGCGAGGCGCGAGAGCGACGTCTCGCTGGTTTTTTTCATACCCGCAGTACCTGGTGGCCAGGGCCCTGCCGCAGTCGATCAACGCATGCTGCCGCAGTCGAATACCAGCCACCCCCGAATGTAAGCGCCACGCTGCCGTGGCGCGATGAGGGCATTATGAGCAAGACCAACGAATCCTTGATGCAGCGTCGTGTCAACGCCGTCCCACGCGGCGTCGGCCAGATCCACCCGATCTTCGTCGACACCGCCGAGAACGCGACCGTGATCGACGTCGAAGGCCGCGAGTTCATCGACTTCGCCGGCGGCATCGCCGTACTGAACACCGGCCACCTGCACCCGAAAGTCGTGGCCGCCGTGCAGAAGCAGCTGACCAAGGTCAGCCACACCTGCTTCCAGGTCCTGGCCTACGAGCCGTACGTGGAGCTGTGCGAGAAGATCAACGCCAAGGTGCCAGGCGACTTCGCCAAGAAGACCCTGCTGGTCACCAGCGGCTCCGAAGCGGTCGAGAACGCCGTCAAGATCGCCCGTGCCGCTACCGGCCGTGCTGGCGTGATCGCCTTCACCGGCGGCTACCACGGCCGTACCATGATGACCCTGGGCCTGACCGGCAAGGTCGTGCCGTACTCGGCCGGCATGGGTCTGATGCCCGGCGGCGTGTTCCGTGCACAGTTCCCGAACGAACTGCACGGCGTCAGCATCGACGAGTCGATCGCTTCGATCGAGCGCATCTTCAAGAACGATGCCGAGCCGCGTGACATCGCTGCCATCATCATCGAGCCCGTGCAGGGCGAGGGCGGCTTCATCACCGCACCGAAGGCCTTCATGGAGCGCCTGCGCGCCCTGTGCGACCAGCATGGCATCCTGCTGATCGCCGACGAAGTCCAGACCGGTGCTGGCCGTACCGGTACCTTCTTCGCCATGGAACAGATGGGCGTCACGCCTGACCTGACCACCTTCGCCAAGTCCATCGCCGGTGGCTTCCCGCTGGCCGGTGTCTGCGGCAAGGCCGAGTACATGGACGCCATCGCCCCAGGCGGCCTGGGCGGCACCTATGCCGGTAGCCCGATCGCCTGCGCCGCGGCCCTGGCCGTGATCGAGGTGTTCGAGGAAGAGCGCCTGCTCGAGCGCAGCAAGGCCGTGGGCGAGCGCCTGATGGCCGGCCTGCGCCAGATTCAGGACAAGCACCCGATCATCGGTGACGTGCGCGGTCTGGGTTCGATGATCGCGGTCGAAGTCTTCGATGCCAAAGGCTCGCTGACCCCGAACGCTGCCGCCGTCGGCCAAGTCGTGGCCAAGGCCCGCGAGAAGGGCCTGATCCTGCTGTCCTGCGGCACCTACGGCAACGTCCTGCGTATCCTGGTACCGCTGACCGCACCGGACGAGCAGCTGGACAAGGGCCTGGCGATCATCGAGGAATGCTTCGCCGAACTGGCGTGATGTAACCTCGAAGTGAACGACCCGCCGTGGTGCGGGGTTGCCCCTGGGGCAGCTCCGTCACCACGGCGGGTTTTTTTGTGCCAGCGCTCCGCGGTATGCCTACCGTTCAGGAAGCGGCGTGTCGATTTTCGTTCATCACCCCATCTGGCACGCTATGGTTGTCAAAACCAACGTCATCCTGGCACGCCGAGGTGCGTGCCCGACACACCGCACAGGAGGTGCCCATGCCCGTCACCCAGACGCATCCGCCCGGCGTGCTGATCGTCGAGAGCGACCCGTGGGTGCGCGACATGCTGCGCGACATGTTGCTCAGCGTACGCTGCGATGCCCGCCTGCACGTGTGTGCCGACGGTGATCAGGCCCTGGCCGCGATGGCCCGCCAGCCTGACCTGATCATCGCCGCCCGTGAGCTGGCGGACATCGACGGGCTGGATCTGCTACGCACCGTACGTACCCGCAGTCGCACGCCTGCCTTGCCCTTCATCCTGTTGAGCGAACGCACCGACATGGCCAGCGTGCGCGAAGCGTTGCCCTTGCACCCCACGGCATACCTGCGCAAACCGCTGGATCTGGAGGGGCTGCGCAGACGGCTCGAGGCACTGCTGCTGGAGGTCGGTCAACAGGTCGCCTGCCCGGTGCCATTGCTGCAGGAAGGTCTCGATGTCCGCACCTTCCTCACCCAGCAGCGCACGACTGCCGAGGGTGCACCGGTGTTCCTCGACCTGCATCAGGTGATCAAGCGGGCACTGACGCCTCATGGCCTGGACCTCACGGTCGTGGCGCCGCTCGTGGAGGCCGATCCCCAGATCACCGCCGTGCTGGTGGCGGCCGCCAACAGCGCTTCGCTGCATCGTGAGGCTGGCGTGCAGAGCCTGTCCGAAGCGCTGACCGTGCTGGGCGGCACCCAGAGCATGAATCTCATGCTGGGCATGAGCCTCAAGCGCGGTGTGCGGCTCAGCGACCCGCTGCTAGTACGGTATGCCGAGACCTATCGGCACGCCGCCGTGGCCCTGGCCGAGCAGGCGCGTGCCCTGGCCCGTGTCTTGGCGCTCGAGGAAGGTCCGTGTCAGTGCGCCGGGCTGCTGCATTGCCTGGGTGAGCTGGCGGTGCTGCGCAGCCTTCAGGAATGGCGGTTGGGTGGAGGCCAGCTGGAGGACGTGGATGTGGCCCAAGCGCTGCGCGATCAGGGCGCGGCATTCGGCTCGGCGTTGCGAGCCCGGTGGCGCCTGCCGCTGGGCCTGCGTGAACTGATCGCCGCGACCTATCAGCTGGGGGGTGGGGTGTACTCCAGGGCGCTACTGGTCATGCACCTGGCCCGCGAACTGATCGACGTACCCGCCGAGCACGGCCTGGAGCAGGTCGCCCAAGGGCGCACGGCACGTCTGTTAAAGTTGGAAACTGCGGCCCTGGAGCGCGTGCGTGTCCGTCTCGCCCCGGCGCCTGCCTTGCAGGACGTCGAACCTGTCGCTGACGCGCAGAACCCGTCGGCTCAGACAAAGCCGCCGGCGATGACCGTGGACGATCTGCCGGACGATGATACGCCGTTATTGGGGTAGCGCGGTTGGCGTCGGGTGAAACCCAGGTGGCTGTCGCCTCAACCCGTGACGATCTGGTTCTTGCCCTGACGCTTGGCCTGGTACATGGCCGCATCGGCGCGCGAGAACAGGATGTCCAAGGCCTCGTCGGCTTCGCCAAGACCGGTCAGGCCCTGGCTGATCGTGACGCCGAAAGCCCGTTGCCCATGGGTGAAGTGCAGGCGTTGGATCTCACGCTGCAGGCGCTCGGCGATCTGCTCGGCGACCTGCGCCGTGCACCCTGGGAAGACGGCGGCGAACTCTTCGCCCCCGATACGTCCGAACAGGTCACCCCGGCGCAGCACCGAGCGGCCGCTGTCGGCCACGCGCTGCAACACCTGGTCGCCCTGCTGGTGACCGTAGCTGTCGTTGATCTGCTTGAAGTCGTCGATGTCCAGCAGCAGGAATGCCAAGGGCGAGCCGTCCTGACGTGCCGTTTCGAAGGCCTGGCGCGCGCAATCGAAGAAGTGCCGGCGATTGCTACTCTGGGTCAGCACGTCGGTGGTCGCCAGACGCTGCAGCTCCCCCTCCAGGCGCTTCTTTTCGGTGATGTCCTCCGCAATACCGACGATGACCGGCCGCTTGCCACCTTCCTGCTGGCTGATGAAGCACTTGTCGCTGATCCAGCGCATTTCGCCGACGCCGTTGATGATGCGGTATTCGCGGTTTTCCACGGCGCCCGTTACCAGCACCTGGGCCAGGCTGCTCTCGGCATAGTCCAGGTCGTCGGGATAGACACTGTTGCGCCACTCGTTGAAGTCCGCCATCACCAGGTTCGGCGGTCGCCCGAAGATGCGCTCATAGGCCGGGCTGACGTACAGCACCTGACGGGTCTCCCAGTCCAGGGCCCACAGCACCGCATTGACGCTCTCGAGCAGCGAACTGAACAGCCGTTCACGTTCGCTCAGGCGCGCGACCTCACCCTGTGCATGCAGCAGGGCCAGCAAAGTCTTGGCGGTTTCGGACTTTGGATCGGGCGAGTAGGGAGGGGTGTCATCGACCATGTGCACGAAAAAGGCTCTCGGCGGAGGTGCGTGCGACCCGTGATCGGCCCGCCACGCGGGCTATGGCGGTTTGAGCGGAAAACCGTGACGAAGTTCCGGTTTTGCCCGGCCGCGTGCCGACGAACGCGAAGGCCCCAAGACGTGACAGGCCGCACGTATCGGACAAATCCATTGTCATACGGGGAGTCAGGACGACGTTCACTCTCTATAATGCCGCATCCTTTTCAGGGGTTCGTCCACCGGTTATGTCTGCTTCACATCGTGACGCCTTGCGCATGGCAGCGCTCTACCTGACCTTGTCGGTCATCTGGCTGACAGTCTCCGACCAGGTGTTGCGCACGTTCCTGGCCGACCCCGCCAAGCTGGCCGTGGGTCACCAGATCAACGGCCTGCTCTGGGCTCTCCTCAGCGCGCTGCTGATCTTCGTCTCACGTGCTCGTCTGCTCGACTCCATCGGCCTTGGCGTGCAACTGCGCCGCGAGGACCGCGAGCATCTGCGCATGGCCTCTGCGGTGTTCGACAGTACCCTGGAGGGTGTCCTGGTGACCGACCGGCACGGCGTGATCGTGCATGTGAACCGGGCCTTCATGCGCATCACCGGTTATGCGCAGGACGAGGTACTCGGGCAGCGACCCAACAAGTTCAAGTCAGGGCGCCATGGCGTATCGTTCTACCAGGCGATCTACGCGACCCTGGCCGACACGGGTGAGTGGAGCGGGGAAATCTGGAATCGCCGCAAGAACGGCGAAATCTACCCCCAGTGGCAGACCATTCGTGCCGTAAGCGACGACGAAGGTCAGCACAGCCATTACGTGGCGGTTTTCAGCGACATCAGTACGATCAAGCACTCCGAGCGTGAGCTGGCCTACCTGGCCCACCACGATCCGCTGACCGGACTGGGCAACCGTCTGCTGTTCACCGACCGTGCCGAGCATGCGCTGGTCGCGGCACAGGCCGAGAAGTGCGGCTGCGCCTTGCTGCTGCTCGACCTCGATCACTTCCAGAGCATCAACGATGGCCTGGGGCATACCACCGGCGACACCCTGCTCAAGCTGGTCGGTGAGCGGCTGACCGAAACGCTGGGCAGCGGCATTACCTTGGCCCGTCTGGGCGGCGACGAGTTCGCCGTGTTGCTGGAGAACTGCCAGCAGCTCGGTCAGGCGGCGACCCTGGCGCAAACCCTGGTGGAGCGCCTGAAGGCGCCCTTCGATTTCGACGAACACCGGTTGTTCATCAGTGCCAGCATCGGCATCAGTCTTTACCCCAGCGATGCGTCGAGTGCCGAACAGCTGCTGCGTAACGCCGACTCCGCGCTGTTCAAGGCCAAGCGCAACGGGCGGGCGTGCTATGCCCTGTACACCGAGGAACTGACCACTCACGCCCAGCACCGGGTAGAGACGGCGAGCGAGCTGCGCCATGCACTGGAAAACGACGAGCTGCGGGTGTTCTACCAGCCGGTGCATGCCCTGAGCGATCTGCGCCGGGTAGGTTTCGAAGCCTTGGTGCGCTGGCAGCACCCTCAGCGGGGCATGGTTTCGCCGGGTGATTTCATTCCGGTTGCCGAGCGCATCGGGCTGATCGCCGAGATCGATGCCTGGGTGCTCGACCAGGCCTGTCGGCAGATGGTGCGCTGGCAGGCCGAGGGCCGCGATCTGGCGTTCGTTGCGGTCAATCTGTCCAGTCGGCTGTTCGCCGATCATACACTCCATCGCCAGGTCGACCGTATCCTGCGACAGACTGGCCTGGCCCCGGCCATGCTCGAACTGGAGGTGACCGAGAGCGCGATCATGGACGAGCCGGAGGTGGCGCTCGAACAGCTGCACCGTCTGCGCGAACTGGGGGTCAGGCTGGCCATCGACGACTTCGGCACTGGCTATTCTTCGCTGCTGCGGCTCAAGCGGATGCCGGTGCACAAGCTCAAGATCGATCAAGGCTTCGTCGCCGGGCTGGGTCATGACGATGACGATCGCGCCATCGTCGAGGCCGTCATCGCGCTGGCGCGCAGCCTGGACATGCAGGTACATGCCGAGGGCATCGAGCAGGCCGAACAGGCGCAGTTCCTGGTGCAGCACCAGTGCGAGCTGGGTCAGGGCTACTGGTTCGGCCGGCCGCAAGCGGTCTTTGAGCTGCGCTGGCCCTAGTGTGGTGTTTAGCAAGTAAAGCTCATATTTTTCGGCCTAGCGCATGGGCTACACGGTCAACGCTTGCCAAGATGTCATCAGCCTTGCGATGCCAGCGAAAGGGTCGAGGGTTGGCGTTGTGAGTGGATAGGTAGTACTCAATAGACTCCTCAAGATCCTTCGCGCAGGTATGTGCCTGGCGCTTGGACCACTTTTCATTCAGCGTCAAAAAGAGGCGATTTACCAGGCTCAACCACAAAACTGAAGTAGAGATGAAATACACGTGATAGCGCGGAGGCGCTGTCGACCACGCTTTCACGTTATCAGTCATATGCGTCGTGTGAATGGTCGAAAACAAGGCGCCCGCCGAAAGCCTAAAAGTCTTTCCGAGACTGAGACCTTAATATAAATGTTATGTGCAGACCCCAAAAAAATTGACTTGCCAGGCTATTGGTTCTTGTATGATTGCACATTACCCTCTTTAAAAAATAAGGAGCGGAGAGCTTTTAGTGCGCGCATGACAAACTTGCTCGTCACGCTTCTGTAGCCTTTTGATTAGAAGCTTGAGGTTTTCGCCGTTATTTCCGTTATTGGCTCGCCGTCAAGCATCAGGCCATTGCTCACCCGAAACCATCTTAGTGAATAAGCCAGCCACTACAGCTAGGCTTAGCTCGGCAGCTTAGCGCCTTGCCGCCACACGGAACCCGTTATTTCAGAAGGCCGAGAATTCTATAAAACGTGGATTGCAAGAATCGAATTTAGATCACTAAATTTTGTACGGTGTTGAGTGGGCTGGCACTGCTGTATGCTCGTATGTTAAGGTTTGAGCTGTTGCCCACAATGAGCAAGGAGCCAAGCATGTCATTTGATGCATTTATGAAGGTTGAAGGTGTAGAAGGCGAGTCGCTTGATGGCAGTCATCAAGGCTGGGTAGAATTACTCTCTTACCATTATGACGCCATCCAGTCGATCAACCAAACAGCTAGCTCAAGCGGGGGCGCGTCTGCTGGAGGCGTATCGCTTGGTGACTTTCAAATTAGCAAATACGTAGATCGCGCCACCCCAAAATTATTTGAGCTGTGCTGTCGTGGCTCACATATCCCCACCGTGACTATTCGCATCCATCGCGGCGGCACTGAGAAGTTCAAATACCTCGATATCGTTCTTGAACAAGTTATCATTGCGACTGTGAGCGGCCAAGGTGCAGAACAGTCTGGATTTCCAGTTGAGATTGTCACTTTAAACTATGGCCGCATCAAATTCGAATACACGCAACAACGACGTGCTGACGGTAGAAGCGCAGGCATCGTTTCAGGTGGCTGGGACAGGACCGCTAACAAGCCTTTCGCATAAGGATATGCAGCATGTTCGAATCTGATGACGGAGATTTTCGAATCATTCTTAGCTTTGCGCAACTAGCGGCTATTTTGACGCAAGAGTCGCTCTCTCCTGCAGAGATGATGTCTAATCGTATATTCGGAAGTCTTCGATTAGTTGGAGGTATCATTGAGCTAGCCGGTGCCGGTGTGCTATGTGCACTGCCGGAACCAACAATGATCTCAAAAGCAGGTTGCGTTGCAATGGGTGTACATGCAGCTGACCAGATGTCAGCAGCTACGACACAAATAATTACTGGCAGAGAGACCAGCTCCTATGCCTTCAAAGCCGGGGCAAATGCTGCCGAAATCCTGGGGGCTTCTCGGTCTACGGGTCAGGTCATCGGCTTAGCTACTGAATTCGCGGTGCCTCTTAGCACCGCCTCGCTTTACAGCGCTTTTCGGACATCATCGATTAGAGCGGGCCGTGTCTCTGTAGTCACTAGTGAAAAACCGCTCCAAGCTTCTAAAAAATTGGGCGGTGGTCACACCATCTTCAAACATGTGGGTAAAAATATTGAGCATTTGAAGGCCCGTTTCGCCTCGAAAAAGGTTTATGTCGCATCTACATTTTACGACCTCGAAACTGCAGAGTGGGCTGTTAGTCAAGCTCTTCAAAGAAACAGACTTAAAATACTCATGCAGTCCAAGGCAAAAATTATCCTAAAGGATAAGCGGTACGAATTTTCAATGGATCTAGAAAGAACGATCGGCTGGGGTGTTAGACGAGACGCACCCGACGTTCCAATAGAAATGTCAAGAATAAATATCGTCATAAAATTTACCGAATATAATTACATGCCTTATTTTTTGGTAACTGCTTTCCCATCACTTTAAGGGTAAAGTCATGGCATATGGATTGATGAGCGATTTTCTCTATGAAGTAGGAGACGGTGTTGGAGAATTCTTAACAGACGAAGAGAAAGTAAATTTTACGCCCTCGACGCTAGAAGAAATCATCAAAAACTATATTGATGAGCGCAACTTATTGAATGTGTTTTTTCTGAAGAGGCAAATAAAAAGCTACATATCAACTCATATGTCTGCGGAGGGATTGATTTATGTGCATCCTCCTTTCGGGCAAGAGACCTCGTTTATCGAAGATTATTTTGAAGGTGATTTGTATACTTTTTTAACGAACGTTATGCGATTGCTCGACAAGGAGCTAAAGACTCGCTCGAGTCGTTTTTTATCGACAATCTTCAAACAAAAATAATTACCTTATGTATATGCGCATAGCCTCCAGATTTTTGACACTAACATGTGCTTGCCGCTTGATCAATTTTTCGCTAGGCGTTGAGAAAAACTGCTCAACCGGGCTCAGCCAGAATGGCGAGGTAGGCGTGAAGTGGATGTGGTATCACGGTCGCGCTGCAAGCCACGCCCTGAACTTATGAGTCGCCTTGTTGCCCATGCTCAGGCGAACCCGCATGTTGGCCGGTACGGGTACATCCCTCTCAGAAACGTAAGGGAATCAGTACTGTAATGTTGGCTTTGAGTCAACCGATCAATTCACCGATAGCCACATTCATGGGGGCAAACAGTGAGTTCGCCCCGTGCCGCTTGAGGTCATGTGGGCAGGGTGCAGGTTTGCCAAGAGAAGCGGTAAGCTCCCTTAAGCCTGGGTACCCAGAAACTTGCGCAGGAACTGCCGCGTGCGCGCTTCCCGTGGCGCGGCGAACAGCGCCTTGGCCTCACCCTGCTCGACGATCCTGCCCTGGTCGAAGAACACCACGCGGTGGGCGACATCACGGGCGAAGCTCATTTCATGGGTGACGATGATCAGGGTTCGTCCTTCGTGCGCCAGGTCGCGAATGGTCGCCAGGACTTCGCCGACCAGTTCAGGGTCCAGCGCGGAGGTGGGCTCATCGAACAGGATCACCTGCGGTTCCATTGCCAGCGCCCGGGCGATGGCGACGCGTTGCTGCTGGCCACCGGACAGGCGTTTCGGATACGCCTCTTCCTTGCCGGCCAGGCCGACCTTGGCCAGCAGCTGGCGACCCAGTGCCAGGGCCGTGTCACGCGCCAGCTTGCGTACCACGGTAGGCCCTTCGATGACGTTCTCCAGGGCCGTGCGGTGCGGAAACAGGTTGAAGTTCTGGAACACGAAACCGACCCGCTGGCGTAGCTGGCGGATGACCCCTTGCTGCGCCTTGAGCGGACGTTCGGCATCGATGTGCAGGTCATCCAGGCGGATGCTGCCGGCGTCCGGTGTTTCCAGCAGGTTCAGACAGCGCAGGAAGGTAGTCTTGCCCGAGCCGCTCGGCCCGATGATGGCGACCACCTCACCGGTCTGCACCGTCAGGTCGATGCCATTGAGCACGGTATGGCCGTTGAAGCGTTTGGTGAGGCGCTCTACCGCAATCATGGCTCAAGGCTCCAGGTCATGACGGTTCACCCGCCGCTCGAGACGATGCTGCACGTGGGCGAGCACGCTGGCCAGCACCCAGTAGATCAGTGCAGCCGCCAGGTACATCGTGAAGACTTCGAAAGTGCGCGCGGTGATCAGCTGCGCCTGGCGGAACAGTTCGGGCACCTGGATGGTGGCGGCCAGGGCGGTGTCCTTGACCAGCGAGATGAAGCTGTTGCCCAGCGGCGGCAGGGCCGTACGCGCGGCCTGTGGCAGGATCACCCGGCGCATGGCCTGGGCGCGGGTCATGCCGATGCTGGCGGCGGCCTCCCACTGGCCGCGCTCGATCGAGCCGATCGCCGCGCGCAGGATCTCGCAGGCGTAGGCCGCCATGTTCAGCGAAAAGCCGATCAGTGCCGCCGGCAAAGGGTCCAGTTCGAGCCCGACCTGGGGCAGGCCGTAATAGATCAGGAACAGCTGCACCAGCAACGGCGTGCCGCGAAAGAACGACACGTAGACCCGCGCCAGCCAGTCGATCGGCCGTACGCGTGACAGTCGCATCAACGCCAGGCCGAAGCCCAGCGCCAGGCCGAACGCCATGCCACCGACGCTGAGCACTACCGTGAAGCCGGCGCCCTTGAGCAGGAAGGGCGCCGACTGGATGACCAGTTGCAGACTGTCTTCGATCATTGCGTCACGTCAGCGCCGAAATACTGCGTCGACAGCCTGGCCAGGGTGCCGTCGGCCTTGAGTGCCGCCAGGGCCTTGTCGATGGCCGCGAGCAGCTCGGGCTCGCCCTTGCGCAGTGCCACGCCGGATTCGAGCCGCGAGAAGGCCTCGCCCGCCAGCACGGTGTCCTTGGCCTTCTGCGCATATTCCAGGGCGGCCAGGCGATCGACCAGGATGGCGTCGATGCGCCCGTTGCGCAGGTCGGCGAACTTGCTTGGGTCGTCCTCATAGGTGCGCACGTCCGCTTCCGGAACTTCCGCTCTGAGCCACTGCTCGTAATTGGTGCCGAGGCCCACACCGACTTTCTTGCCGGCCAGGTCCTTGGCCGACCGGATGTTCAACGCTTCGGCCTTGCGTTTCAGGACCAGCGCCTGGATGCCCGACACCGTGTAGGGCGTGGAGAAATCGTACTTCTTGCGGCGCTCTTCGGAGATCGTCACCTGGTTGATGACGACATCCAGACGTTTGGATTCCAGGGCGGCCAGGATGCCGTCCCACTTGGTGGGCTGGAGCTTGGCTTCGACGCCCAGCTGCTTGGCGATGGCGTTGGCCAGCTCGACCTCGAAGCCGGCCAGCGTGCCGTTCTCGTCCGCGAAGCTGAATGGCGGGTAAGTACCTTCCAGGCCGACCTTGAGTACGCCGTTTTTCTCGACCGTTGCCAGCGCTTCGCCAGCATGAACGTGGGCAACGGCAGCGGTGCCGATGAGCAAGGCCAGGCTGGCACGGATCATCGGTTGGGTGAATCGCATCATGGTACGGCTCCAGACATGACGGGAAGGGACGTGTAGAAGGGTAGGCGAAGATTGCCTAACCGTCGGAACGGCGCGAGGGATCGCCGTGAACAACCATTGGCAAAGGTGCGAAGCGGCGCGCCGTTTCTTGAAAACCTGACCGCTGATGAGGACATCACCGTGAGCGACAATCCAGTAACCGAGCTGTGGCACCTGCAGCAGATCGTTGGCGAATTGCGCGGCGCCCGTGCACAGTGGCGTGCCAGCAATGGCCGTAGCAGCGCAGAGCGGGGCGGGCGTCAGCTGCCTTCGCGCGAGGCCATGGCCCAGATCCTCGAGCAGTTGCGGGGGGCGCTGTTTCCCATGCGCCTGGGGCCGGTCGACCTGCGCGAGGAAAGCGAGGACTACTACGTGGGCCACACGCTCGACAGCGCACTGACGGCGCTGCTGGCCCAGGCGCGCCTGGAGCTGCGCTACGCCGCACGCCAGGACAAGGCCGAGCTGGCGGCGGCCGATGCCCGTGCCCTGGCGGTGGTCCAGAACTTCGCAGCGGCCTTGCCCGGCCTGCGCGTGCTGCTCGACACCGATGTGCTGGCGGCCTACCACGGCGATCCGGCGGCGCGCAGTGTGGACGAGGTGCTGCTGTGCTATCCAGGCATCCTGGCGGTCATCCACCATCGTCTGGCACATCATCTTTACCGGGCCGGTCTGCCCCTGTTGGCACGCATCAGCTCGGAACTGGCGCACTCGGCCACCGGGATCGACATCCACCCGGGCGCGCAGATCGGCCCCAGCTTCTTCATCGATCATGGCACCGGCGTGGTCATCGGCGAGACGGCCGTCATCGGTCAGCATGTGCGGATCTACCAGGCGGTGACGCTGGGGGCCAAGCGCTTCCCGGCCGACGAGTCGGGGCAATTGCAGAAAGGCCACGCGCGCCATCCCATCGTCGAGGACGAGGTGGTGATCTATGCCGGCGCGACCATTCTCGGGCGTATCACCATCGGCCAGGGTTCGACCATCGGCGGTAACGTCTGGTTGACCCGTAGCGTGCCGGCCTACAGCAACATCACCCAGGCCAACCTGCAACTCGACTGTCAGGACAAGCAGGCTTGAAAAGGCCTGGCAGAAAGCCATGTCCGGCCGTCATATGCCCTCTCGAAACGGGCTTGCGCGCTGGCATGACGCGGTTCCGCCCGTCATGGCCAGTTCGCGTTGACGCACGATCCATGTTTAACTTGAACGCTTGTTCAACTAAAACGCTGGTCCGCTGCCGGTGTTCACTCGGAGGTTTCCCTTTGCTGAACCCGTTCGATCCGTATTCACTTTTCCATAACGAGGTGCACCGTCCATGAGTGCATCCACTGGCCTTGCACACGACAACGTCCGCATGAACCCCCCGGTGTTCTGGTTCGCGGCAAGTTTCATCCTGCTCTTCGGTCTGATCGTCATCCTCAACCCGCAAACCGCCGGCGAATGGCTGTTGGCCGCGCAGAACTGGGCGGCCAATACGGTCGGCTGGTACTACATGCTGGCGATGACCCTGTACCTGGTCTTCGTGGTGGTCACCGCCTTGTCCGGCTACGGCAAGATCAAGCTCGGTGCCGACCACGACGAACCCGAGTTCAGTTACCTGTCCTGGGCCGGCATGCTGTTCGCTGCTGGCATCAGCATCACCTTGTTCTTCTTCTGCGTGTCGGAACCGCTGACGCACATGCTGCAACCGCCGCAAGGTGAGGGCGGCACGGTGGAATCCGGGCGCCAGGCAATGCAGCTGCTGTTTCTGCACTGGGGCCTGCACGGCTGGGGCGTGTTCGCCTTCGTCGGTATGGCGCTGGCGTACTTCGCCTACCGGCATAACCTGCCCCTGGCGCTGCGCTCGGCGCTGTACCCGCTGATCGGCAAACGCATCAATGGGCCGATCGGCTACGCGGTGGATGGTTTCGGCATCATCGCCACGGTGTTCGGTCTGGGTGCCGACCTGGGCTTCGGCGTGTTGCACCTGAACGCCGGCCTGGACTACCTGTTCGGCATCGACCATAGCCAATGGGTGCAGGTCGGGTTGATCGTGGTGATGGTCGGCGCGGCCGTGGCCGTGGCGGTTGCTGGTGTGGAAAAGGGCGTGCGGGTGATGTCCGACATCAACATGTTCCTGGCCTGCGCACTGCTGCTGTTCGTGCTGTTCGCCGGTCCGACCCAGCACCTGTTCAACACCCTGATCCAGAACGTGGGCGACTACCTGGGCGCCTTGCCGAGCAAGAGCTTCGACGTGTACGCCTACAGCGAAAACCGTGACTGGCTGGGTGGCTGGACCGTGTTCTACTGGGCCTGGTGGATCGCCTGGGCGCCCTTCGTCGGGCTGTTCATCGCCCGCATCTCCCGTGGCCGCACCATTCGTGAGTTCGTCTTCGGCGTGCTGTTGATTCCGCTGGGCTTCACCCTGGCGTGGATGTCGATCTTCGGCAACAGCGCCATCTACCAGGTGCTCAACCATGGCATGACTGCGCTGGGCCAGTCGGCCCTGCAGGATCCGTCCATGAGCCTGTACCTGCTGCTGGAGACCTACCCCTGGAGCAAGACGGTGATCGCCGTGACGGTGTTCATCAGTTTCGTGTTCTTCGTGACCTCGGCCGACTCCGGCACCGTGGTGCTGTCGACCTTGTCGGCCAAGGGCGGCAGCCCGGACGAAGACGGCCCCAACTGGCTGCGCATCTTCTGGGGCGCGATGACCGCGCTGATCACCAGCAGCCTGCTGTTCGCCGGTAGCATCGACTCGTTGAAGTCGGCGGTGGTGCTGACGTCGCTGCCGTTCTCGCTGATTCTGCTGTGCATGATGTGGGGGCTGCAGAAGGCGTTCTACCTGGAGTCGCAGCGCCGCATCGCCCAGTCTCACTCGCTGGCGCCGTTCGCTGTGACTCGACGTGGACGAGGTGGCTGGCGTCAGCGCCTGAGCCAGGCCGTGCACTTCCCGTCCCGTGACGAGGTCTATCGATTCATGGACGATGTGGTGCGACCGGCCATCGGCGAAGTGACCGAGGTATTCGAGCAGAAGGGCCTGAGCCTGATCACCCAGGACGATCCGAGCCATGACAACGTCAGCCTGAAGATCGGCCATGGCGAAGAGCAGCCGTTCATCTACCAGGTGCAGATGCGCGGGTACTTCACGCCCTCGTTCGCCTTGGGCGGGATCGGCAGCCAGGAGCTCAAGAACCGTCGCTACTACCGTGCCGAGGTGCACCTGAGCGAGGGCAGCCAGGATTACGACCTGGTCGGCTACAGCAAGGAGCAGATCATCAACGACATCCTCGACCAGTACGAACGGCACATGCAGTTCCTGCACATGGTGAGGTGAAGACCGACCCCTGGTCTCATAGCCCCTGCAGGCTGGCCATGGCCTGCAGGGCAGGGATCACCCTCCGAATGGCACGTCCCCCAGGATCGTCGCCCGCTGCATGACCCGCCGCTGCGGCCGATAGTCGTCCACTGCGTAATGCTGGGTCACGCGGTTGTCCCAGAACGCCACATCGTGCTGGCGCCAGCGCCAGCGAATGGTGTGTTCCGGGCGCGTCGCATGGGCGAACAGAAATGCCAGCAGTGCCGCACTTTCCGACACATTCAACTCATTGATCCGTGCCGTGAAGCCTTCATTCACGAACAATGCCTTGCGCCCGCTCACCGGATGCACGCGCACCACCGGATGGGACAGCGGCGGATACGTGCGGCGTGTCTGCTCCCATCGTTCCAGGGCTTCGGGCGTGGTACCGAATCGTTCGAGGGGGAACGACCGGGTGAAGTCATGCGTGGCCGTCAGTCCGTCGAGCATGCATTGCAGCGGTGCGGACAGCGTCTCGAAGGCCGCAATGCCGCTGGCCCACAAGGTATCGCCACCCCAGGGCGGCAGGTGCTTGGCGCTGAGCACGGCGCCCAGTGCCGGAGTAGGCAGGAAGGTCACGTCGGTGTGCCAGATGGCGTTGTCGCGCACGTCCGTCAGGTCGGTGTCGAGCACCATGATCTGTGGGGTGTCCGGTACGCTCGGGTAGATCGGATGAACGTGCAGCTCGCCGAACAGGGCGGCAAAGCGGGCGTGCTGATCGGGCTGCAGGGGTTGATCACGGAAGAACAGCACCTGATGGTCGAGCAGGGCACGTTCGATGCCGTCACGCTGGTCGGCGGTCAGGTCGCGGCTCAGGTCGACACCGTCGATGCGGGCACCAAGCGCCGGGCTGAGGGGAGTGATGGTCAGGCTCATGAGGGTCTCGTCGCAGGCGCCGTCGTGTCGGCGTGGTCATTCGGATCAGCGCTGCTGGCCATGCCAGGGCACCAATGTGCGTTGCAGGGCGCGCAGGCCCATTTCCAGAGCGAAGGCGATGGCCGCGATCAGCAAGATGCCCAATACCACCACATCGGTCACCAGAAACTGCGCCGCCGACTGCACCATGAAGCCCAGGCCTTGCGTGGCTGCGATCAGCTCGGCCGCTACCAGGGTCGACCAGCCCACACCCAGGCCGATGCGCACGCCCGTGAGGATATCGGGCAGCGCACCAGGTACGATCACATGCCGGATCAGTTGGGCACGCGTGGCGCCCAGGGACTGTGCGGCCCGCAACTTGGCAGGGTCGACCGTACGCACGCCAGTGGCCGTGGCGATGGCGATGGGGGCGAAGATCGCCAGATAGATCAACAGGACCTTCGACAGCTCGCCGATCCCGCACCAGATGACGATCAAGGGCAGGTAGGCGAGGGGCGGAATGGGGCGGTAGAACTCGATCAGCGGGTCGAGCAGACCACGGGCGATCCGATTGCAGCCGATGGCGATACCGATCGGAACGGCGGTCAGGACCGCAGCCAGCAAGGCTACGCCGATGCGCCCCAGACTGGCCCCCAGGTGCTGCCAGAGGCTGACATCCATATAGCCTTGGGTCAGCAGCCCCCAGCCCGTGTGTACGATGTCGCCAGGTGAAGGTAGAAACAGCGGCTCGATCCAGCCACCGGCCGTGGCCAGCCACCAGAGCGACAACAGGCCGGCCAGGGTCAGCGCACTGATCCAGCGTGTCGACAGCGGGCGTCTGGTCGCGTGTGCCGAGGGTGCCTGAACGGCAGGCTTTTCAGTGACGGGTATCTCTACACTGCTCATCGGGCAGGCTCCTGTTGGCGAGCGGCTTCACGTTGGGCGAATACCTGTGCCAGCACCTGCTCGCGGGTGTCGATGAAGTGTGGGTCGGACTTGATCGCCCGGGCAGGCTCGCCTGCGGCGTAGCGCTGGCTGAAGTTCAGGCGCAGCCGCTGGACCACTCGACCGGGATTGGGTGCCAGCAGTACCAGTTCGGTGGCAAGGAACACCGCTTCCTCGATGTCGTGGGTGATCAGAAATACCGGTTTGGCGGTACGCTGCCAGACCTGCAGCAGCAGCTCCTGCATCTGCTCACGGGTGAAGGCATCCAGGGCGCCGAAAGGTTCGTCCATCAACAGCACGCGAGGGTCGGCCGCCAGGGCGCGGGCCAGCCCGACACGTTGACGCTGGCCGCCGGACAGCTGCCAGATCCGTCGCTCGGCAAAGCCTGCCAGGTCCACCAGCGCGAGCATCTCGTGCGCGCGGGCTTCACGGGCGGCGCGGGGCATCCCTGCCAGTGCCAGACCAAAGGCCACGTTGCCGAGCACGTCTTGCCAGGGCAGCAGAGCATCGTCCTGGAACACCACGCCACGCTCGGCGCCGGGGCCATGTACAGGCCGGCCATCGAGGGTGATACGGCCGTCACTGGGTGCGACGAACCCGGCGATCAGGTTGAGCAGCGACGTCTTGCCGCTGCCGGACGGACCTAGGGCGACGACCAGCTCGCCAGGTCCCAGGGTCAGGTCGATGTTTTCCAGCACGGGAGTGCTGGCACCGGGGTACTGTGCGCTGATGCGCTCCAGTTCGAGCAAGGCCATGGCGGGCTCCGGTCAGTGAGGCAGGTAGTCGGCGCTGACGTAGGGCGAATAATCGGGCAGGACCGCCTCGACCTTGCCCTGCTGCTTGAGGAAGGTGGCCGTGTCGGTCAGTGCCTGGGTGGTGGGTGCGCCAAGTTCATGGATCTGCTCTGCCGCCAGTGGGTAGACGTTGCCATTGAGCAGAACCGGGATATCGGCGGGCTTGGCACCAGACAGCTTGGCCAGTTGACTGACGTGGTCGGTGTTGGCGAGCCAGGCGTGTGGATCCTGGCGGTAGTCGGCGTAAGCGTCGAGGGTGACCTTGGCGAAGGCCTTGACCACGTCAGGGTGCTGACGGGCGAAGTCCTTTCGCACGATCCAGGCATCGAACGTTGGCGCGCCGTGCTTGGCCAGCTCTCCTGAGGTGATCAGTACATGACCGTTTTCCTTGGCCACGCCCAAGGCCGGATCCCAGACGTAGGTGGCATCGATATCGCCACGCTTCCAGGCAGCGATGATGGCGGGCGGCGCCAGGTTGAGCACCTGCACCTTGGTCGGGTCGATGTTCCACTGCTTGAGCGCGGCCAAAAGGCTGTAATGACCGGTCGAGACGAACGGCACGGCGACCTTCTTGCCGATCAGATCCTGCGGTGTCTTGATGCTATCGCGTGCGACCAGTGCTTCACCGGCACCGATCTGTGTGGCGATCAGAAAGGTTTCGATGGGCAGCCGGCGGGTGGCAGCAGCAGCCAGCGGGCTCGAACCCAGGTAGGCGATCTGCACATCGCCCGATGCCACGGCAGTGATGACGTCCGCGCCGTTGTCGAACTTGCGCCAGTCGATGGTGCTGTGGGTGGCCTTCTCGTAAGTGCCTTGAGCCTGGGCGAGTTTGGCGGGGTCCACGGTGGTCTGGTAGCCAACGGTCAGGTCCGCGGCGTGCGCGAGCCAGCTGGCGCCGGCGAGCGCCAGGGCGGTGAACAGGCGCAATGGGGTATGCGGGATCATCGAGCGACTCCTCGTCGGGCAGCAGGGGAAATTGCCGATGAGGCTAAATGATCTAAGAATCGCTTAATAAATAACTTTTTGGAACTAGCTTAGGAGATCTCGCTAGGGCCGCAGCGCAAAGCGCTACAAGACGGCATGGCCGGCAGGCACCGTGAGGCTTGCTTTGCCCGACCAGCGGTTGCCCATTTCACATTCCTTTCATCTGACGGGTGCGCGCCCATTGCTGATTTCTAGCGACTTATGCTGCGCACTGCTATACCTTTCCCTCGCAAATGCCCCATGGTTATTCCATAAAAATATTAGATTTTAACAAAACGGTCATTTTGGATTTATAGGATTGTCACTATCCTAGTCCGCCGCGCCTTAGACCAAAGTCGCGAAATGATTAGTAACGATTGACTTGGACGTCACTCATTGGTGCTAAATCGCCGATCGAGCAGTAAGCGGGGCAACAGACCCCTGCGCTGACGACTGACAAGAATTAGAACGTAAAGGAGCAATACATGCACAAGTCCAGCCTGGCCTTGGCCGTGGCCCTGGGTGTCTTCGCCCAGCAAGCAAGCGCTGCCGGTTTCGTCGAGGACAGCAAGCTGTCCCTCAGCTCTCGCACCATGTACTTCGACAACGACAACCGTGAAGGCGCCAATGACAACCGTGAGTCGGGCCAGGGTTTCAAGCTCGACTACCTGTCCGGTTACACCCAGGGCGTCGTCGGCTTCGGTGTGGACGTCCAGGCGCTGTGGGGCATTCACCTGGACGGTGGCCGTGGCCACCACCCGAACAACAGCACCTTCTTCCCGAGCGACAGCGACGGTTCGTCCGTGCATGACTGGGCGCGTATCGGCGGCAACGCCAAGGCCCGCTTCTCCAAGACCGAGGCCCACTTCGGTAGCGCCCTGGCGCCGAACCTGCCGATCCTGGTATCCAACGACGGTCGCCTGCTGCCACAGACCTTCGAAGGCGGCACCATCCAGTCGAAGGAAATCGACAACCTGACGATCAACGCCGGTCAGCTGACCCACGCCATGGGCCGTGCGTCGAGCAACCGTACGGGCCTGTCGGTCGCCGGTGCCACCGAGGACAGCAACAAGTTCCGCTACGGCGGTGCTGACTGGAAAGTCACCAAAGACCTGACGCTGCAGTACTACTACTCGAACCTGGAAGACTTCTACAAGCAGCACTTCCTGGGTCTGGTCCACGTCCTGCCGATTTCCGACAACCAGTCGTTCAAGACCGACCTGCGCTACTTCGACAGCAGCAGCGATGGTCGCAACGGTGACGCGGGCTACCGCTTCAACCAGAACGGCGGCTACGGCAAGACGCCAGGCGAGGTCGACAACAAGACCTGGTCCGCGATCTTCACCTACACCCTGAGCAGCCATGCCTTCACCCTGGGTCACCAGCGCGTCAACGACGACGGCGGTTTCGTCTGGCTGAACCAGGGCAACGTGACCGATGGCAACGGCCGTGCCGAAGGCGCCGGCGGTTCCAGCTTCTACCTGTTCACCGACAGCATGATCAACCAGTTCGCCCGAGCCGGTACCAACACCACCTTCGGCCAGTACGCCTACGACTTCACCAAGATCGGTGTGCCAGGCCTGAAAGCCTCGGTCACCTACCTGCGTGGCGACGACGTGCGTAACACCAATGGCAACGGCACCTACAGCGAATGGGAACGCGACGCCCGTATCGACTACGTGGTGCAGGAAGGCGTGTTCAAAGGCCTGGGCACCAGCCTGCGTCATGGTGTGTACCGTGGCAGCGGCGGCAGCTCGCTGGCCGATCAGGACCAGACCCGTCTGATCTTCAACTACACTTACAACTTCCTGTAAGCCGTAGTCGAAAAAGCCTCGTTCATGACGAGGCTTTTTTTATGAGTGATATTTCATATGCCCGCAGGGAATAAATAAATCCCTATTTATTCTTTTTATTATTCACCAAAAGCCCGCACAGTGACGTCATCAGGTCCACAGCACAGGAGCCCCACCACCATGAGCCTCAAACTGGGTGACATCGCCCCCGACTTCGAGCAGGACTCCAGCGCCGGCAGGATTCGCTTCCACGAATGGCTCGGCGACAGCTGGGGCGTGCTGTTCTCGCACCCGGCCGACTTCACGCCGGTATGCACCACCGAGCTGGGCCTGACCGCCAAGCTGAAAGACGAGTTCGCCAAGCG
>Ga0157363_1001326_pt1 | contig 20525 bp, 19 predicted proteins | sample AttsexASBM1_FD_111477 | JGI IMG/M metagenome (GOLD analysis project Ga0157363, IMG submission 111477) | Fungus gardens microbial communities from leaf cutter ant in Ribeirão Preto, State of São Paulo, Brazil - Atta sexdens ASBM1 | ecosystem: Host-associated > Fungi > Mycelium > Unclassified ... | reverse complement strand
AGTAGACTGATTTTCACAAACTAAGTTGCACTGGAAATATCCAAATGATGGCTATTCACACATATGTAGGGTATATACAAAAGTAATAACAGATTACTGAGATATCAGACCATTAATAACTATAAGTTTCATTGGCTATTATCTTAGGAATGACTAAATAGATTCCCATAATCAATGTTGTGTTGAAAAGTACTCATCAAACAGTTTCTAATAATATATTATACATTATATAGAGATTGGTATTTATAGAGATACAAGTATATTAATGTAATGATATAATTAGTTACTTTCTAAAATTAGTCTGACATCTGCTATAACAAATGAAAGCCCTACCAGATATGAGTTTTGATCATGTGATAGAAACAGCTTATACACAGACTATCACTATTTTATATAAATACTTTTGTATTTGAGAATTAGATCTCAGACTTAACAACATTATTTATTCTTATTAATACTACTCATCACCTATTATCACTATCTTCTTATAAGGAACCTCTGAATCAATCACTATCAAGATATCTAAGTTCAAGTATCACAATCAGTGAGTAGCTTATTTTGTGATAAAGTTCATCATTTATATACTATAAGAATAATATGCTATAGCCATATATTCTAACATTATAGTTTTAGTACCTTTTACTATCTTCTATTGCTTAATATAAAACTAAAAATAAACTAAAACTAAAAAGAATTTAGAACAAAAGAAATAAAATCTATAGAAATAAAATAAAATTCAATTAGATATAATAAAACTATTAAAAATAATATTATTGATTTTCTGCAGGATAATTGTTGTGATAACTACTTAGCTTATAAGCATAATTGGTAGTTGCTCAATCAGTAAATCATTTGAGGTTTTTATAAGAGAAACTTGATAAGGAGTTCTTACTATATTTATACTTTATATATTAGTGTATTGTTGTAGTAACTACTGTGGAAATGGCTGAGGTGTACACTTAGTAGTAATCTCAATACTTGGTCTTGTTTAGTATCATAGTATACTTGAACCTTTATATTTTATTTTGATTTTATTTATTATTTATTATTTACTTGTGTTTTATTTTTGATTAATGGAGAGGCATATGATTGCAGTCACATGATGTGATATTATATATCTAGAAAGTAGTAAAGAAATCTAGAATAACAAGTTAAAAGACATAGTTATAGTATACTCATCTTGTGGTAATAATATAGTAAAATTATAGACAATACATATACTTTAGAGTAGAATTATTCATTGGTAGCACAGACTATGTAATATTATATAAGACTACTTAGTGGACTATTTGTTGTGGCAACTACTAGACACAAAGTCCAATAATTACATAAGCAAGTAAAGCTTAAAGTAGGCTATCAATATAGGAATCACAAGAGAACTTGACAAGGAGTCTCTGCTGCATTGCTATCCAATTTATATAAATTACAGGTGGTCCATGCTACTAATAATTAACCCTACCCTAAAGTCCATGCATCGTCCATAAGGTAGCCATGCAGTTAACATGCACCTTGACATTATCCATCTAGACTGCTCTAGACTTTTATGACCTCACATCATGTGACAAGTCATGTGACTGCAGTATCACATGCATTTTCATTGTCATCATTAAATATAATAAAAGACAAGTAAATCCAAAGTAAAGTCCAATATAAAATCCAGAAGAATATATAAAAAAATATTACCACTTCACTGTATCATAACACTATTGACCATCTTAGTTAATGGTTGCTACAATAGTAGAGCTCAACACTTCTCAGAAACATTACAGTATATGGTCTTCTCACTTCTTATTCTTTATTATTCTTAGTATGTAATAAGTATAGTTAATCACTACAAATTTCATATAGCTAGACCTTAGGCTTAAATGGTAGGTATTATGACTTAAGAATTAGTGACTAATCAAAAGAGGAACCTTGTATGGGGTTTACATAAGAGAACTCAATGGAGTTCCAAGTATAGTATAGAGTATTTATTTTGTTGATATATAGTATAACATCATCATTTCAGAATCTTTTCCATCCTTTTGTATGATGCTTGATTATGTGACTATTACTGTGACATGTGATGGATATGTGTGACAGTTTGTGATAGTCACATGTGATGTCACACTAATCTTTAATCTAAGTCAGAAAATAAGAAAATAAATAGAAAAGAAAAAAGAAAAGAAAAATAAAATGAAAATAAATAGAGTCTACCATCTTCAACTCTGATAGTAGGTAGTAGTTACTAGAAGAATAGTACTATTGTGAATGGTATTGACTAAGCACAGACCAATACCAAGATATACTCATTGTTTAATTGGGCTGTGTTCTAGTAATATACTTATTTTTGATTAGTAGCCTTATGCTAAGAGTTTATTGTGATTTTTTCACACAGAGAAAAATAATATTATCTCATAAGGAAATATCTAGAATAGAGGTTCCCTTCTTAGAGATAATAGCCAGTGTTTATTAGAGTAGTAGTTAGTATAGTAGTAGATAGGTAGTCAATAGATAGTATAAGACTGGGTAAGAAGAGTACCAGCTAGTGTTGTAGCAACCACTAGTCACAAAGACCAATAGAAACACAAACAATAAATCTCAAAGGTAAATATCAAGTAGGGATCACAAGAAAACTCGACAAGGAGTCCTTGCTATATTGTTACTCTATTTATATAAGTTATACATGGTCTGTGCTACTAATAATTAACCCTACCCCAAAGTCCATGTATCATTCATAAGTGCACCATGTGTATACCATAAGGTAGTCATGCTGTTGACATGCTTCTTAACATCATCCTTCTAGTCCATTCTAGTCTGCTCTAGGCCTATGATCTCATATCATGTGATATGTTATGTGACTGCAGTCATGTGCCTCTTCATCATCAATAAAAAAGAAAAAGAAAAAGATTAGTCCTCATGCACATCATAAAAGCTAGCACTTACAGAAAAAACTTATGGAACTATTTAGTTGTTGACATTATGGTAACAGAAACATATAATGGGTTGAATGCAGATGAGATGATAAAAGAATTGAGGCAGAAAGAACAAGGAATGTAGCAGATGTTAAAAATGTGAAAATTATAAAAAGATTGCAGAAAGAGTTAGAGAGATTAAATAATATCAAGAAAGAAAAGAAAAGAGTAGCAAGAGATGAAGTAAAGAAAAATAAAATAAAATAAAACAAGTGGGAGAGGATTGAGACAATGAGAACTATAAAGAAGAGAGAAGCAGAGAAGGAAAAGAGATGATAGGAAGAGTAGGAAAGAAAAAGGGAAAAAAAATAGAGAAAGAGCAATACAAGAGAGGAAGTGTTTTGTTTGTAGAGGATTTGGGTATATTATCCATAACTGTAGAAATAAAAGGAAAATAGAAGAGTAGAGATTGGGAGACCAGAACATTAGCCCTCAAGTGATAGATTTGAAAAGTAATAGTAAAGATAGAATTGAGACAGAAGAGTTAGGAAAATGGAATTACAGTAGAAGTATTATTGAATAGTAGAACAACAAGATTGATAATGAGCTTGGAGTTTGTGAGAAAGAACAAGTTTAAGAAGAAGCTAGCAAGGTCAATTTATGTAAGAAATATGGACAATACCTTTAACTATAAAGGAACAATCAAGTATACAGTAAATGTAGAATTATTTTATAAGGAACACAAAGAGAGAGCAGAGATTGATGGAATAAGAGGTCAGAAGTAGAGTGTGATATTGAAAATGCCATGACTAGCATGCCATAATTATGAAATTGATTAGAAGACAAAGAAAGTGAAAATAACAAGATATCTAGATGAATGTAGGAAACAACAGAAGACAAAGTAAACAAAGCCAGAATAGCAGAATGTTATAGTACGAGAGTATGGACAGACTTTGGACTAGGGTTAGGGTTAGGACCTTAGGTAATTATTAGTCTACAACAGACAAAGGGTTAGGAGATAGGCACGTGACCTGGAAGTCATGTGGAATAGTCTAGAGCGGTCTGGAAGGACTTAGAGTCTAGAAGGATCGGGAAGAGTCTAGAGTAGGAGTTAGGGTTAGGAGATGACGTCAAGGGACAAGGGTTCCTCATGGTGCACACATGATGTACGCATGTACGACGGAGATTAAGAGTGATGACGTAGGACAATGGAGTAGGATAGAGGGTATGACATCAGGGCACATGTAGGAAGCATGGTGGCCTTATGGAAAACACATGTGGATGAGTAATAGGACATGAGGATGGAGCATGGACTTTAGGGTCGGTAATATAATGTTGTAGCACGGACCAAGTCAGAATAGTATATATAGTGGTAGATAGAGTAGGAGCTCCTTATCGAGTTCTCTTGTATCAACCCAGTATAAGGTTTAGTCTCTGAACCAACTCTAAGGTTTTGAGTCTACAACACAGAAGCAAAAGAAAAAGAAACAGAAAAAAGAGAAAAAAGGAAAGAATTCAGGAAACTGACAGTAAAGAAAGAGATAGAAATAGTGAAGATAGTAGAGGAGGTATATGAAGAAGAAGAAAACTTGATAGAGATTAGAATAGTAAAAAAAATTATTCCTAGAAGGTTCCATAAGTATTTTAAGATGTTTGAGAAGAGAAATTCAGAAATAATACCAATAAGAATGTCAGAGTTGTGAATAGTAGACTTGATTTTGATTTATTTTCTTTCTCTTTTATTTTTCTTTTCCATTATTCCTTCTACTCTATTTAGTTTTCATTTTCACTTTTCTTTATTTTGAGCTTAGATAAAGGGTGTGATGTGATGTGTCACATGTCACATGTCACATAATCACATGACATAGAGAAGGACATAGAAGATTCTGGAACAGATGATATTATACAGTATAATAATAGCATATTGGCCTTATAGAATGTATATGGGCTTTATAGTAGGTTAGTTATAGTATGTGCACAGACCATGGTCTGTAGTATATAAGGTAGATTAGTTTGTACTTAGAACTCTATTGAGTTCATTTGTGTTACTCAATACAAAAGTTGTCTTTCTTCTTTACTCAAGAACTTAAGGTCATAACAAAGGATGCCATAGAATTATGCCATATATCTCAGAGAAATATTTATGCTGAAAAAAGGAGAAAAATGTATTTCTTGTTTAGAATAGAAAGAGAGGAGATTTAGATGCTCTTGAAGCATTAGTTGAAGAAGGAATATTTGACTATCAAAGTTACCATAGATATTACTAGTAGTCTTTGTGCTGAAGAAGATATTTGAACAGTTAGAAAATTAAGAACAATTACCCATTGTTACTGATTTTAGATTTGATAAATAACATAGAAAAGAGAAAGGTGTTTACAAAGATGAACTTGAGGTGGGAGTACAATAATGTGAGGATCAAGAAAGAAGATGAGCTGAATGTAGTATTCTCAATGCTAGAAAATGCTTATGAGATAATAGTAATATTTTTTGGACTTATATGTTCACTAGCAACTTTTTAGGTTGTAATGAATAACTTGCTGAGAGATTTGATGGAGACAGGAGATGTGATGGCATTGATGATATAATGGTGAAAGGCAAAAGAATATGATGATATTGTAGAGGGAATATTAAGAAGAATAGTAGAGAATGATTCATTTGTAAAATTAGAAAAATGTGTATGGAAATTTAGAGAGATTGGGTTTTTAGAAGTTGTGATAGGACCAGATAAGGTAAAAATGAAAAAGGAGAAAGCTCAGAGAGTAGTGGATTTGCTAGTACTAAGGGGAGTGACAGATGTGCAGAAGTTCTCAGGATTGGCAAATTATTACAGACAGTTTGTTAAAGACTTTGTAAGAATAGCAAAGTCCCTTTATAAGATGATTGTTAGAGATAATTCACACTCACTGAGATTATTCACAAATATAGCATAAAAGACAGAAACAAAGGGTTGACTTAGTAATATAAGTATCAGGGAGACCAGTGGCAGAAGTCTAGCAGAAAAAAGGTTATGTTAGGGTGCAACAAGAACTATGTACTAAAGAATTCAAAGAGGATGATATCAGCTTTAGAAATTAAGAGAAGGTATAAATTTAGGAAGAATATTAAAAGGAATATACAAGTAGCATCTGCTTGCAAATGTTTTTCCTAGCTAACATACTCCTAAACAGTGAATCTTATACTATGTAACAAGTTTCTTTGGAAAATCTAGTGAATAGATTGCAAAGCTCCTTAAGAGCCTCCAACAATACTATCTATCTCAGATGATGCACCCTGAAGATATCTCTCAAGTCAAACCTTATAACTAAGGATACTAACTGATACTCGTCTTACCAGCCTTTTCCAGACTGCTAGAACTCTCTGAAACTTGTCCAAAAGTGTCAGCAGATACTAATGATGCTCACTCAATAAAATAGAGGTTTAGACTGCTTTCAAATGGGGGTATTTGGATGGAGGAGGTTCTCTCTTTTACTTCTCTTTACCTGTGGCTGATGTATTAGTCTAAAAATACAGAGAATAGAACTAGAAAATGGAGACTGAAACCATAGTGAAGCTCTCTGAGGTCTTGTGAGTATATAGCTATTTCTTCATCTGCAACCTGACATCAATTCAATGATCAGTTCCTACTTGTAAGAGCCTATTTCATTCTTCCTTTACTGTTTCATGGCTGCCTCTTCTCACTCTATCATTCTGGACTTTGTCAGCTTCCAATCTAGTATGTTCTTGTTTTATTCAACTGTCCAAATATGTCCATAACCTGGTAAAACTCTCTTGTAAGTACATGTACTTCATAGCTAGTCATTTGTGAGTAGTGTTACTTATCCCTAAAGATCTGGTTTGATTTATGGCTACTACACTACCTCTTAAGTTGGTGTTTACTAAAGAGAATCTGAGGCATCATCTAAGAGTGTAAGATTTTCTCACTAATACCTCTAAAGAGATCTTATATGCTTAAAAATCCTAGAAGATTACTTGTTTTTGTGGAAAAGCATTTTCTAGTGTAATACCAGCATAACACCAGAAGTGATGCTATGTAAATAATTGATCTTGGCTTCTAAGCTCCTTCTCTTCTGCATTTGTGGCTGATCCATGTTCTGTGGTTCTTTCTACATTCACATCCATCTACTTATCTAATTTCCCATGCTCTGGACCTCTTCAAGCTACATACTAATATTCCTGACCATCTAGATATGTTATTAAACTTTCTTTTCTGCACTCCCTTGCTCTTCTGCAACACTCTGTGGTCTTCTGAAGTCTTCTAGTGTTATCTGCACATCTACTTATCCACTTTTCCATGCTTCAGAAGTACCTGCTAAGTACTTTGGCTCTTTTTCATTTCATTTCTCCATTTTGAACTGTTCCTGATTACTTAAGTATCATTATTCCTTGCTTATGTAATTGGAATTCTGACACATTAGAATGGACCTATTATTATATAGAGTAGTTATTGCTTTCAGGAATTCCCATTTCATTCTCTTAGAATTTTCTAGAGATGAGTGTGTAGTTCAGTAATTTCTTGGACAATAGACTTAGAATTTCCTGGAGATTTGAAGTACTCGGCCCTTCCACCCAGTTGCCCTAACATTTTAGTTATTGTGTTGATTGGAATGGAGTGTAATTTGCACCAGAAGAGAATGAGAAGAGTGTAGATATTGGATGGTATGTAATAATGACAAGCAAAGATGTGAAGTAAAATTAGAGAGAAAGACAGTAGAAGGCATTTGAAAAGTTAAAAGGGAAGTTTATAATAGAACTAGTCTCGGTAATACTAGACTTGAATAAGAAAATAAGAGTGGAAGTAGATGCATCAGATTTTGTTATAGAATGAGTGTTGTCAATCAAGTATGAGGATAGGAAGTGGAAACTAGTTGTGTATATTTCAAAATTTTTGAATGAAGCAGAGAGAAACTATAAAATTCACAATAAAGAGATGTTAGCAATTATTAGGTATTTAGAGATATAGAGGCATTTCTTAGAAGGAGCCAAGGGTCAGTTTGAGATTTGGACAGATTATATTGATTTTACCTTGAAGCATGTAGCTGGAAAGAGTATGGATTGAACAGATAGTTTGAGTAGGAGGGAAGATTGGCCAGAAAATATAGAAAAGGATAATGAAAATTAGGTAATGTTGAAAAAGGAGTAATTAGAGGTTAGAGCAATGGAAAAAGACAATTGTTAATTGATAAAGCTAAGAAAGAGATTATATAAAAGATTAAAAAAATCAAAAGCAAAGAATGATAAAGTAGTAAAAGCAGCAGAATAAATGAAAAATGCAATCATAAAAGTACTGAGGAATAATGTGGTAGATTAAAGATAAATTAGTGTTGAAATTATATGTTCTGAAGAATGAAAGTTTGAGGTTGGAGATTATTTGGTTGCATCATGATACACTGATAGCTGAATATGAAGGGCAGTGGACAATAGTAGAATTGGTCACTAGAAAGTAGAAAGTATTGGTGGCCAGGAGTTACAAAAGAAGTAAAGTGATATGTGGAGAGATATGATTAGTATTAAAGGATAAAGAATAGAACAAAGATGCCAGCAGGAAAGTTAAGACCAAATATAGTACTGAAAAAACTAGAGTGGACTTTATTATGAAGTTACTGGTATCAAGGGATTATGACTCAATTTTGGTAGTATGTGATAGGTTTGCAAAAATATTCCACTTTATAGTAATAACAGAAGAAATATTAGTGGAAAGATTGACAAGGTTGTTTAGAAATAACATGTGGAAGTTGCATGGGTCGTGTTGTGGCAACCACTTATCACAATGACAAATGATAACACAAATGAGTAAATCTCTTAGTAGGATATAGAGTGGGAAGTTCACAAGAGAACTCAACAAGGAATCTTTGCTAAATTAGAGTCCTATATATACAAGACATGCTTGGTCCGTGCTACCAATAATTAAGCCTGCTCTATTGTCCATGCTACAACCTCATGTCTGCCTCCTTCCTATTATCCTTCCACCTATTCCAATTCTTCTCTAATTTTTTCAAATATTCTTCATCAAATTTCTTATCATCCCACCCATATAACAACTTCGCCGTATATTTCCCTGGTAACTCTCCTCTTCTGAACTTTTCAGCTTCCAGATTCAACTTCATCTCTTTCCCTTTCTTCATCCTTATTCTTTGTATTTCTTCTTCAAATCTTCTCTTCTCAAACTCTTTTACCTTCTCCATCGCATTTTTCAAATTTTCTACTCTCTCCCACATGCTTTCTTCCACTGTATACCCTTTCCATCTCACTAAATACTTTGTCTTACCTCTTCTTTCTTGCCTATCCAAAATCTCTTCTACTTCATATTCCTTCTCACCAGCTACCTTGACAAGAGATGGTAGTATCTTTTTCTATCCTTCTACCTGCTCTCTATACTTTACTATTCTTCTTACATTAACCACTGGGTATATCCTTAATGATGCCAGTAATCTCAACTCTACTGCATTTTCTGACACAATCTTCTTGACCACATATAGTTTTATAAATTTCTCCATCAACTTCTTTGTTACTCTCTTCATCAACTCTGCTGAAAAATCTTTTGTACTAATCAACACCCTATGTTATGAACTAAAACTCTTAGAGTGGAGTAGTAGAACAACTCTTGTATTGAGTAACACAAGAGAACTTGATAGAGATCTCTTTACAAAGTAGTTTACCTTATATACTACTACCAATGGTCTGTGCTCATTACTGTGCACCCTACCCTAAACAACCATGTGTAGAACATGAGGTCAACATGTATGATCCATATTGTATGACGTCATTTGTTCTAGAATCTTCTACTTCATTCTTCCAAGTCTCGTGATCAATGTTGTAACCACACCACCAGGTTGTGACTTATGTGACAGTGTGACCGATTACTTCTAATCCTAACCCTAGTTGTTCTAAAAATAGAAAATGAAAATAAAAGAAAATAAAAGAAGAAAAATAAAAATGAAGTCCATTCTCAGCGATCTTGACACCCTATCTCCTATCTTATACTCTTCTGCCTCTTTCCTACTTTTATCCACCTGTCTCTTTATCTCTTCCTGTGATTTCACCAATGCTGCTCTTGTCTCCTCATGCTTTTCCTTCATCTCTCTCACAAACTCTTCTGCTTTCTCATTCTTTCCCTTTTTTCTTATGTCAAAGCCCATCCTCAGTTCTCTCCCATAGTTCACTTGGAATGGTGACATTTTTGTTGCTGTATACATCTTATTATTGAATGCAAATTCTGCCATTACCAACCATTCAGTCCAATTGTTCTGCTTATAATTAACATACATTCTTAAATATTGCTCCAGCTTTTGATTTATCCTCTCTATTTGTCCATCTGTCTGTGGGTGATATGCCATAGACAACTTTGTTTCTATTCCCAACATTTTGTTCAACTCCTTTGTCAACCCTGCTGCAAACTGTGGCCCTCTATCCGATATCACACTCTCTGGCAACCCATGCAACTTCCACATGTAATCTCTAAACAACCTTGCTAGTCCTTCTGCCATCGTTTTTTCTGTTGTCGCTACAAAGTGGGACATTTCCAAGAACCTATCATATACTACCAAGATCGAATCATAACCCTTAGACATTGGTAACTTTATAATAAAGTTCACTGATATATGTTGCCATGGTTTTTCTGGTACCTGGTTAGGCCTCAATTTTCCTGTCGGCATCTCTGCTCTATTCTTCATCCTCTGGCACTGATCACATCCCTCTACATATTGCTTCACTTTTTTTGTTACTCCTGGCCACCAATAATTTCTAGTGACCAGTTCTACCATCTTTCACTATCCTCCATGTCCCGCTATTGGCATATCGTGATGAAGCTGAATAATCTCCACTCTTAACTTCTCATCTTTCGGCATATATACCTTTCCCTCTTTCAATACTAACCCTTCCTCTATCTGCTATTCCTCATCTCTTAACGTCTTAACCCCTGCCTTCTTCATTTCTTCTACCGCTTTTATCACTTCTTCATCCTTATCTCTTACTTCCTTTATCTTCTTCATTATCTCTTCCTCCGGTCCTTCTACTAATTGCTCCATTGTTCTAACCTCTAACCATTCTTTCTTCAACATTACTTGGTTTTCATTATCTCGTTCCACTCCCTCTGCCCAATCTACTCTTTTACTCAAACTGTCCACTCTTCCCATACTCTTACTAGCTACATGCTTCAAAGCAAAATCAAATCTTGACAAATATAATGACCATCTTGCCTGTCTTCAATTTAACTTCTGAGCCTTCATGAAGTACTCCAAGTTCTTATGATCTGTCCAAATTTCAAACTGATCCTTGGCTCCTTCTAAGAAATGCCTCCAAGCTTCTAAACACTGAATTATTGCCAACATCTCCTTATCATGAATTTCATAGTTTCTTTCAGCCTCATTCAACGATTTGAAAATATAAGCCACTGGCCTCCATCTCTCATCCTCACACTTCATCGACAATACTTCTCTTGTAGCAAAATCTGACATATCTGTCTTCACCCTCATTTCTTTGTCCAAGTCTGGTGTGACCAAGACAGGCTCTGTTATAAACCTCTCTTTTAACTCCTCAAATGCTTTCTATTGCCTCTCTCCTCAATTCCACTTATTTTCTTTTCTCGTCATCTCATGTAATGATCTTGCTATTTTTGCAAAATCTTTGACAAACCATTTGTAATAGTTTGCCAACCCTAAAAACTTCTGCATATCCTTCACACTCTTTGGCACTGGCCACTCTATCACTCCCTGAACTTTTTCTTTCTCCATTTCTACTCTGTCTTCCCCTATTATTACTCCTAAGAACCCTACTTCTCTGACTTTCCATACATATTTCTCTGGCTTTACAAACAAATCATTTTCTTCTAATCTTCTCAACACTTCTCCCACAATTTCATTGTGTCCCTCCTCTATCTCTGTCACTACCATTACATCATCAATAAACACTGCTACCTTTTCTTCCACTACTAAGTCTCTTAATAGATCATTCATCATTGCCTGGAGCATTGCAGGTGAGTTTGTCAACCCAAAGAACATTACTATAGGTTCAAATGACTCTTCTGGCATTGAGAATGCTACCTTCCACTCATCCCCTTCCTTTATCCTCACATTATTATAACCCCATTGCAAATCCATCTTTGTAAACACCTTCTTCTTCCCAATACTATCTATTAAATCCAAGATCAGTGGTAGTGGGTAGTTGTTCTTGATTGTCCAACTGTTCAGATATTGATAATCCTGCACCATCCTCTTCTTCCTATCTTTCTTCAGCACAAAGAACACCAGTGATGTTTGTGGTGATTTCGATGGCCTAATGTACCCTTTCCTCAACTGGTCCTTCACAAACTCCTGCACTTCCTCTCTCTCTATTCTTGATAATGGATATATCTTCTCCTTTTTTGGTACAAAACCTTCTCTGAGATTTATGGCATGATTCCAGACCTTTCTCATCAGCATCCTCTCTGAATCCTTTTTTTCAAACACCTTCAAATACTTATGGAGCCTTTATGGGACCATCTCATCTGTTGCTCTTAACTCTATCAAATCTTCTTCATCATTCTCCTTTTCTGCCATTATTCTTGCTATTGTTTTTTCTTCCTTTATGGTCGGCTTCCTTTTTTCTTTTTTCTCTTCCTGTTCTTTCTACTTCTTCTATCCTGGCTTTGTCTGCCTTTCTACTCTCCACTTCTTTCCACATTCGTCTGGACACCTCGTCATCTTTACCTCTCCTGTTTTCCAATCTATTTCTGGGTTGTGGCATTCTAACCAAGGTATACCCAATATCACACTCCACTTCTGGCCTTTTATCACATCTATCAACATCCACTCCTTATGTCCTTTGAAAAATATCTCTACCTCCACTGTATCTACGATTGGCCCCACATAGTTAAGTGTGCCATCCACATTCCTCACATATACCGGCCTTTCCAACTTTGTCCTTTTAAACTTGTGTCTCCTCACAAATTCCTCACTCATCACTAGCCCTGTCACACCACTATCTAACAATGCTTCAGTCACCACTCCTGTCAGGATTGCAAGAAGTGGACTTTGTTTCTTTTTATTTTCTTTCTCATTTTCATTTTCATTTTGTTTTATTTTTTATTTTTCTATTTTTAGAACACTGGGGTTAGGGTTAGAAGTGATCAGTCACATCAGTCACATCTGATGGTGTGGTCACAACATTGATCATGGGACTAAGGAGAAGGAAGTAAAAGGTTCTAGAACAAAATAACATCATACAACATGGACACCACATGTTGGCCTTATGTTCTACACATGGTCATTTAGGATAGGGTGCACAGTAGCTAGCACAGACCACCTGTAGGAGTATATAAGGTAGACTATTTTGTAAAGAGCTCTTTATCGAGTTCTCTTGTGTTACCTAATACAAGATTACCTCATAAATCCAACTCTAAGGGTTTTGAGTTATAACAACTCCCTCTTCTCCTTCCTCCTGCTTTAACCCAATCTTCACCATCATCTCTCTTAACAACTTCTCCTTTTTCTCCTTTCTTTCTACCTTTGTCTGTCTCATCTCTACCCCCCTCTTTGCTTTTTCTTCCCTCAATATTTTCCTTCTATCTTTTACTACTTCTTTGCTGCTTTCTTCCCCTCTCTGTATCACTCTAATTTTTAATACTTCAAATTTATTTGAGGACACCGGTATTGGTTCCTCTGCTCCTGTATTCCTGCAATTACTGGCCATATGACCAAATCCTCCACACTCAAAACATTTCCTTTCCTCTATTGCTCTCTGTCTATTCTCCTTTCTTTTTCTTTTCTATCTCTCTTGTCATTTCCACTCTCTCTCAGCCCTTTTCTCTTCCTTTATTCTCATCTCTTCTACCCTTTTCTATTCTTCATCTACTCTCTTTCTTTCTTCTACTTCCTCCTTTTCTTTTCTCCTTTGCTCTTTCTCCTCCCATCTTTCCTCATACTCTCTTCTTTCTTGCTCCTTCTCTTCCTATCTCCGTCTTTGCTTCCTTTTCCTTTCTTTCTCTTCTACCTGCAACTCCATTATTTGTTTTTGTAATTTTAACATCATCCCATTATTCTTCATTATCTTGTTCATCAATCTAGCCACTTCTTCTTCACCATATTTTCTACTCATTTCCTCCATATTCACTTGACTAATATCTGCCATTTTTGTTTCTTTTCTCTTCTTCTAAAATCTATTCTCTCATTGTCTTGACATTTGACAACAGTATCACTTTTTATCACTGTGGCCTTGTTTTTAGTGACTCCGATCTTTCTTTATTCTCTCGCTGTCAATTCTAAACAGCAGCAAATTCTCTGTAAGTGATAGTGGGCACTCTTCTTGTTCCACCTACACTGTCTACTGTCTTACTAACTACTGCCCTAATCAAATTTCTGGCTAATATTCCTAAGCAGGAAATTCCTAATATAGGTGTTTCTTAATGGACTATGCCACTACTCTGTGTGGACAGGTCACAAGTGGATCCTGTAGCACGAGTCTACTATGCAAAAATCTGACTACCATGTCCACACAAGGTAATACGACTGATATATATATGTGAACAGCCATGCAACTGACCAGTCAAACTTTGCCTGCCTGACTAGTATACCTCTTTACACCTAGGGTCTGGCTTATGTTTCTTCTTGATGTTGAGCGTGCTGCTCGCAGTCAAGGATGATAAGAGAATAAAAGAAAATAGGAGTCTGTATGATGCAGAGTTCCAAAAGGTTGTCGAGTTCTACTGTTGTGGTAACCACTTATCACAATGACAAATGATAACACAAATGAGTAAATCTCTTAGTAGGATATAGAGTGGGAAGTTCACAAGAGAACTCAACAAGAAGTCTTTGCTAAATTAGAGTCTTATATATACGAGACATGCTTGGTCCGTGCTACCAATAATTAAGCCTGCCCTATTGTCCATACTACAACTTCATGTCCGCCTTCTTCCTGTTGTAGCAACCACTCACCGGAACGGCACTTGTAGTATGCTTACTTCAGCAAAGCTCACAGAAGACTATTTAGTAGTAGAGACTACAAGAGAACTTGACAAGGAGCTCTTGCTGCATTGCTCCTCTATTTATATAAATACAATATAGTCTGTGCTACAACAACATCTACCTGCCCTAATGTTCATACATCGTCCTCATGTCCTATTACTCATCTACCATAAGGCTACCATGCCATATACATGTACTCTAACGTCACACTCTTAATCTCCATCATACATATGTGTATCATGTGTACACCATGAAGAACCATTGTCCCTTGATGTCACTCCTAACTCTAACTACTATCTAAACTCCTCTCAATTCTTCTAGACCTTAAGTCCTTCTAGACCGCTCTAGACTATTCCAACTTTCTATCACATGACTTCCAGGTCACATGCTCTTTCTCCATTGTAGACTAATAATTAATTACTTATCTATGTCTGGCTAACCCTAACCCTAGCCAAAGTCTGTTTACACTCTTGTCTTATAACACTTTCTTACTCAAGGCCACCATGTTGTATACATGTATCCTGACATCATCTTTCAGATCCTTCCACCATGTTCTAGGCCTATAATGTTACATCATATGACCTGTCATGTGACTGCAGTGTCATGTGCTTCTTCATTATCCAAAAGAAAGATAAAAGAAAATAGAAAATAAAATCAATATAAAATCAGAAAAAATAAAAGAAAAGAAAAATAAAATTGTTAGTGTTCAAGCATCCCATAACAGGTTGTCTAAGGGTGTGATTTTGGACAGAGGGACACAGTTTGCAGTAGAGTTGATAAAGATGTTCAATAAGATGTTGGGAATAGAGACAAAGCTATTGACAGCTTTTTATCTGCAGACAGATAGACAAACAGAGAGGACAAATCAAAAGTTATAGCAGTACTTAAGGATGTACATTGATCACAGATAAGGAAATTTAAAGTTAACTACAATAGAGAGTTAAGTATGGGCTTTGAGATTATGAAGAAGGAAAAGAATATGAAAGCAGAGAAGTTTGTGAAATAAATAAAGAAGATATATAAGGAGGCAAAAGTAGTATCAAGGAAATTCTAAGAAAAAATGAAGAAATATGCAGATAAGAATAGAAAGGAGGTAGTGGAGTATAAAGTAAGAGATAGAGTATTGTTGAGTATGAAAGATTTGGTATGGCAAATAAGGAATAGAGAGACAAAGAAGTTGACAGAGAGGTTTGTAGGACTTTATAAAATTAAGAAGATTATATCAGAAAATACAATGGAGTTGGAGTTACCAGTGTTAATGAAGACTTACCTAGTGGTTAATGTGAGCAGGATAACAATGTATCAGAAGCAGGTAGAGAGACAGAAGAAGATTCCACTTCCTTTAGTAGAAATAGATAGAGATAAGGAGAATATGAATAAGGAAGCAGAAACTATTGAGTCTAGAAGTAGAGGTGTTTAAGAGGAGTAAACTATTGGAGAAGTATATTGCAAAAATATTGTTTTGGTAAGACTATTAGACATGGTTACTAGGAGGCAAAAGCTCATGGGCTTGGGAGATATATAGAGTATGAAAACTCTGTATAATAAGCTCTGTGATGTGGACTTCCTGAAATAACCTTAGCTTTAGCTTATTTATTATGCTGTTTGTCTGCTATATAATCACAACTTTAGAAGATGGAACAAAGTCTGAAGAAGATGAGTGCTGACAATGGTATGTCACTATTGAATACCAGAGATTGAGTTCACTTAGATATTGTTGTAGCAACTACTAGTCAAGATGGCTAATAAATTACTAAAGCAAACTTAAAAATAAAGTATCTCATGGGGATCACAAGAGAACTTGACAAGAAGTTCCCAATGTATTTCTATACTATATATACTAGTACAAGTCCTACTCTAAACTACATATATCATCCATGAGTTCACCATACTATTACTATAAAACAAACATACTACAACTATATCTTTGACATTATTGTTCCAGTTTCTTCTACTATTTTCTAGACCTATGATATCACATCATGTGATACATCATGTGACTGTGGTCATGTGCCCTTTCATTGTTCAAAAGTAAAAATAAAATCAAAATAAAATATTAGAATTCAAGTGTACCATAACAAATATTCAATTATTGGACTAGCAAATTACAATGTAACTACTAGTCTTATATACCAGGATTTTATAAAAGATATTTGGGGTTTTAGTATATAGCTCTAAGCAGAGGTTTCAGTAATGAAATACTGAAAGGGTCAAATAGAAGAACTCTACTATAGAAGACTGAGTACTCAAAGAGTTCAGGATTATTACATTACTGCTGTAGGGACATGTTGCAGAAAATATAGCTATTATGGAAGATGAGCTTTGTACTAGAATTAAAGAAGATATCACTATTGTAAAAGATGGTCTTCTGAATGGTTAGACTTAGTATATGACAAGTATAATGGAAAGTTTGAAGATAAGTATTTGAAAAAGTTAGAAAGAAGTTGAATATGATAAAAAGGGAAGCAAGTTTCTTCAGAAGCAGAATCTTAAGGAGAAGTACTATTATGGTTTTTTTATTTAAAATCAACAATTTATTACATGGGGTGCGAGGGCAGACCATGGTAGCTACTTTGTAACTACATACATAAAGAGCAAACTACATGAGAGTAAAAACAGAAAAGAAAGAAAGAAGGAACAAGAAAAAAAGAAGAGAAAAAGAAACAATAGAACGAAATCTTGAATGATCGCTACCAGACCCTCTCAATTATCAAATTGCATTGTTAAATGCAAAAGTGCTACTATTAAACTTGAGGAAGAAGATGAAGTGACTCAGCAAATCTCTTCTCAGATTCCAATAGTTGTTAAATCTCTGACACTTGTGGAGAATGTGATGTCTGGATTCGATAGGGTAAAGACTGCATGGACATTTAAACTCTTCTTTTGGGAAAAACTGCAGCTTGTATTCGCCTGTAGATACATGGTTTATAATAGCTCTTGTCGCTCTTGCACATAGTGAATTGGAATGACCTATGAATTTCAACCACAACCCTCCATTGATATAGAACAGTTCAATGGGATTGTTGTCATTGTCAACAAGATTAAGAAACTGCCAACCCTTTTGATCTAAAGCTTGGAATGTCATTTTCCAGTTTCAAATTAAATTATCACATTCACTTTTCTTGCTCAAGTTCCAAGATAACTTGTATGAGAACATCAGAATTTGTCTATATTGTTTGGTGTCACTGTCAATGGATATGAACAGAGGCCAGTTGCAGCAAGTAGGATATTCTTAAAACATAATAGAGTTTCTGTTGTTGGCACTGAAGAACTTCCTAAGTTCTTTAGAGATGGTAGCTGAATGCATTTGGAAAGGGTGGATAGAAGAATCAAAGATCTTCTTAATAGTGTAGAGAGAGTCAGTGACAACGACAATTTTTGAAATTCCTAGTAGATTAACAGCCTGATTGATGCCGCATCTAATGGTGAAGAGTTCAGCTTCAGTTGAGGTAATGTTAGCTGCATAATGAATCGTTTTGACAATAGGTTTATCATGGACATGAATATGAGTGATGGATGTGGCTACATTATTCTTGATACTACTGTCAGAGATGATAAGTGCATGTGAGTGGTCCAGCAAAGACATGATAGCAATGTTATTGAGCTGGTGGGCACAATTTTCAAGATTGTTGTTATTACTTTTGGTAAAAGAATGAAAGAAAAAAACAACTGGGAAAAACATCAATAATATGAAAACCAGGATAAAATTCTGTATTTAAAGGATCAAATGAGGAAAAGACTTCATTGTACTGATTGTCCATGTTAATGATAGTGCCCTTGATATTTTCTCTTTGACAGCGAGTAAGTGAGTCAAGAGAGAGAGGATGGTAAGTATGATCATTGGATGGTCTTGACTCCAGGAGAGAACACAAGATGTAGTTATGAGAAAGAGTGTGTGCTCTTAATAGAGCTCGACCACTGATTTTGCGGAGGTGAAGGTTAATAGGGATAAGGCCTGCAATAGCTTTGACCCCAAACAATGGAGAGGTTTGGAATGTGCCAAGAATCCAGATGGCAGCTCTTTGTTGCATATGATTGAGTATCCTGAGTGGATATGACAATGGCACTCTATTGTAAAACCATAATTGGTATCTATACAGGGCGATGGGAAGGATACAACTTCTGTATAGAAGTCGTTTCTGTTGGAGAATGAGGCTATGGGTGGAGTTTCCAAGGACTTTTATGCACTTGACAGTTGAAATTGTCTTGTTTGTATAGAAGTCGATGTGATAATAGAACAACAGTTTCCTGTCAAAGATGAAACCTAAATATCTCCATGTGTCTTTAGGCTTCAATACGGGGCCGCCGACTGCCAATAAGTCAAGAGGGGGAAGATTGAAGACTCTCTGGGCTCTGGAAAAGTAAAAGACTTCTATCTTTCCATGTTCTAGTACGAGGCCAAACTTGTTCAAAATAGAAGAGGTGACATTATAACTACAAAAAAGGAGGGAGTTTGAAACTGTCAAAGATTTGCTCTGGGCAATGAATAGACTATTGTTAACAAAGGATAAGATAGAAACTGGGATTTTTAGGTTTTTTAAACATTTTTCAAGAATGTGAAAGATAGGAGAAATATATAGGGCAGACAAAATGGGGAAGAGGGCAGAGCCTTGCTCCACACCAATGTCAACATTAAATAACAGAGAGGAGAAATCGTTCCAATAGTATTGCGTGTTTCTACTTACTAGATAGTTTGAGAAAAATTGAATAACTCTGGAATAGCATCTAGCCTTTCTTATAATGAGAGGAAGAAGTTGGTGATTTAGAGATGGAAAAAACTGGGTGATGTCAAATGCCAGAGTGCTTGTCATGTTGTTTTTGGTTCATCCTGAATAGATGAAGTGAGTAAGAGTAACACCAGCATCTGAAGTAGATCTTTGCTTGAGACCTCCCAATTAGCATGGGTGAATGAAATTGTTCAAGATCAGAGAGAGTTGGAGGCATTTGCTGATGACCTTTTCGATGAGTTTTTTTAGTGTATTAAGAAGAACGATAGGTTGGAATGACTTGGGGGAATTGTAGCTCTCCTTGTTCAGTTTAGAGATAATAATCGTTGTTGAAGATTTGAAGTGTGACAGCCACAAACCTAGCTCAAAACACACATTAGCAATACTTATGATGTTACCAAGACATGCTTTATTGTTGATGATATACTTGAGATGACTCCAAGAGAGCTTATTAGGTTCAGGAGCAGATGAGTTGTTGCATTTGGCAATGGCCTTCCTGAACTCTTCCTTTGAGAATGGTGGCCACTCATCATTTGATTTGTCTGGAATTTCATCTAGAATATTAACATTGACATGACAATCCTGGTGTTATGACTTAAGCTCTGTGTTTAAGCGAAAGATACACTCTTGTATTAAGTAACACAAGAGAACTCGATAAAGTTCCTAAGTACAAGACATCTACCTTATATACCAACTACTGATGGTCTGTGCTACACTCCTTTAGCCCTACCCTAATGACCATGTGTTTGCCTCAAGGTTGACATGTGTTAACCATACTATATAACATCATCATTTCTAAAACTTTCTATATTGTTCCATTGTGTTATGTGAGTGAGTGTGACTGTAAATGTGACCTATTATATCACATTTTGTCTTTTTTTTTTTTTTTTTTTTTTTTTTTTTTTTTTTTTTTTTTTTTTTTTTTTTTTTTTTTTTTTTTTTTGTTTTTTTTTGTTTTTTTTTTTTTT
>Ga0157363_1001325_pt1 | contig 20536 bp, 19 predicted proteins | sample AttsexASBM1_FD_111477 | JGI IMG/M metagenome (GOLD analysis project Ga0157363, IMG submission 111477) | Fungus gardens microbial communities from leaf cutter ant in Ribeirão Preto, State of São Paulo, Brazil - Atta sexdens ASBM1 | ecosystem: Host-associated > Fungi > Mycelium > Unclassified ... | reverse complement strand
TCATCATCCAGTCCACCTGTGCCCCCACCAATGATAATCTGATGGAGCTGGTTGTGATGGTCGACGCGTTGCGTCGGGCTTCTGCTGGTCGTATTACTGCTGTTATCCCTTACTTTGGTTATGCCCGTCAGGACCGCCGCGTGCGTTCTGCTCGTGTGCCTATCACCGCCAAAGTGGTTGCCGATTTCCTCTCCAGCGTGGGTGTTGACCGTGTTCTGACGGTTGATCTGCACGCCGAGCAGATTCAGGGCTTCTTCGATGTCCCGGTTGATAACGTGTTCGGTAGCCCAATCCTGCTGGAAGATATGCTGCAGATTGGCCTGGAAAACCCGATTGTGGTTTCTCCGGACATCGGCGGCGTCGTGCGTGCGCGTGCTATTGCTAAGCTGCTCAATGACACTGATATGGCTATCATCGATAAACGTCGCCCGCGTGCGAACGTTTCTCAGGTGATGCACATCATCGGTGACGTGGCAGGTCGTGACTGTGTACTGGTCGACGATATGATCGACACCGGCGGTACGCTGTGCAAAGCAGCTGAAGCGTTGAAAGAGCGCGGCGCGAAACGTGTCTTCGCTTATGCGACTCACCCCATCTTCTCTGGTAACGCGGTCGAAAACCTGCGTAAGTCAGTGATCGATCAGGTTATCGTGTGCGACACTATTCCGCTGTCAGACGAGATGAAAGCCCTGCCAATCGTGCGTACCTTAACGCTCTCTGGCATGCTGGCCGAAGCGATTCGCCGTATCAGTAACGAAGAGTCCATCTCCGCAATGTTCGAACATTAATACATTGCATGAAACCGGGCCCCGCGCCCGGTTTTTATTCCCAACAATCCGCTTCATTTACCGATTAAGCCGCTCTCGCTACAGATATTTTCGCGATAAATTTCGTTAAAATTCGCTATTCTCCCTGCCTTACACTCTTTTCATTCGACACGCGATGCTGCACTTTAGCGGGCCATTGATTAGTGGTATTTTTCTCCACACTTTTTTCTGAGAACTCCGACCACTATGACTCTCGACATTTACACACTATTTGTTTGCGAGCTCTATGTGCTGGGTTTTTTGAGCATTATTTTGGTGTTCGCCTGGGTGGGTGCGCAGTACGATCGCGTGCTGGGGTTCACTACGCTGGCGCTCACATTGACCCTGACAGCGGTGTTTCTCAGCAGTCTGCGCAGTGCTGGATTTGTTTTTCTTCCCATCGCTGCCGGCAACGTGGTGATGATGCTGGCCTATGGCAATCTGCTGAACGCTTTTCGAGCATTCTGCAATAAACCTCTCGGATTCAGCTGGTTAGCGGCTGCATTGTTATGGGCCATTCTATGTACGTTCCCGCAGTTTTACGCCAGCCAACCTAAACGCGTTTTAGTCATATGTCTGCTTTGCATCATTTACACTGGCGCATTGATTCGCCTGTTGTGGCAATCGCGCGATGCACTGCAGGTGACCTTTTGGCCGGCGCAGGTGTTGCTGTGGATCCATCTGCTGTTTCACGTGGCGCGCATTTTCCTGGATGACGCCATCGCTACGCCGGTGCGCGGCGCGATAGCCGGTTCCAGTTTTTCGGTGTACGTGATTCTAGAATCCATTCTGTTTGTGATTGGCCTGACGTTTACCATTCTGGCGATGGTCAATGAGCGCACGCAAATAGCTCACAAACGAGCCTCGCTTCACGATCCCCTGACCAGCGTCTGGAATCGTCGCGCCCTGTTCGAGCAAGCCGACAGATTAGTGGTGCGTAACACGCGAAATCCCCAACCGCTGGTTTACACCGCTGTGCTGTTTGATCTTGACCATTTCAAAGGCATTAACGATCGTTACGGCCATCTGCAAGGTGACCGCGTATTAATCGATTTTTGTCAGGTGGTGCAGGCGTTGCTGCCCGCAGAAAGTCATTTTGCCCGTCTGGGCGGTGAAGAGTTTGCGGCGATTCTGCCGGGCAATAGCGAGGATGCAGAACGGGTGTGTGAGCGTATCCGTCTGGCGACACAGCTGTCGCAGCCCAACGACGTCTGCTATACCGTGAGTATTGGCTATGCTACCGCTAACCATCGCGATCACACCTTCCCGATTTTACTCGGCCTGGCGGACGAAGCGTTATACCGTGCAAAAGCCAGTGGCCGTAACCGCGTCGAACGTTATTTCGTGCAGTTACAGCCGGTGCAGGAAGCCGCTCTCTCTTAATGTGAAGAGTGATTGCGGCGGCAGCGTTTGTCACCGTAATGGCGTAACCAAAAGTAGCGGTCTTCGACACGCTCACGTCCGCTGACGCGTGCCCCCACCAGCCACAGCAGTGCCCCGACAAAGATGCTGAACATAGCACCATGTGCGAGGAACTGCGGCAGATTTAACGCAGGCAGCTGATTAATAATGGAATAGCCGACGCCTAATACCATCGTCAGTAAACCTAAACACATCAGGCCATTACCTAAATAGCGGCATTGTTGACGTTTCATGATTCACCTCCATCCTTATGAAAAAGCAAAACAGCACATATGGTTAACTTGTCATAAGTTTAGGCAATGACTGCCGGTTAAGTTGCGTACAGGATCACACATCCTTCACAATCTCTGACATTTCTTTACGGCCAGAGGCTTGATTTCGATAGAAATTGATAAGTCACGCAGAGGTATCATCTGTACTCAGCACCCTTTGTCATCGCCGCTTGCAGGCAGTAAACTATCGCCCTTTCCGCAGCAAGACAGGATAAACATCGTGAGCAGCATTAAACTGATTGTGGGGCTGGCCAATCCCGGCGCTGAATACGCCGCAACGCGCCATAACGCAGGTGCCTGGTATGTGGATTTGCTGGCCGACCGGAACAATCAGTCATTGAAAGAGGAGCCGAAATTCTACGGCTACACTGCACGCCTGTCACTGGCGGGTGAAGATGTCCGTTTGCTGGTGCCCACTACTTTTATGAACCTGAGTGGCAAAGCGGTTGCGGCAATGGCGACCTTTTATCGCATCGCACCGGAAGAGATTTTAGTGGCACACGATGAACTGGATCTGCCTCCTGGCATCGCCAAATTCAAACAGGGCGGTGGTCATGGTGGACATAACGGTCTGAAAGACATCATCAGCAAGCTGGGCAATAACAATAATTTCCATCGCCTGCGGGTTGGCATCGGTCATCCCGGCGATCGCAATAAGGTTACCGGCTTCGTGTTAGGCAAACCGCCTGCCAGCGAGCAAAAACTGATTGACGATGCCGTGGATGAAGCGGTGCGCTGCACAGAACTGTGGCTGAAAGAAGACAAAATCAAGGCGATGAACCGCCTGCATGCGTTCAAGGCTGGCTAAACCCAATTCCCGCGCCGCAGAAGGCAATTCTGTGTATAATGCGCGAAATTTTTTGAATCTGTCGGCGCTGCCAGCCAGTGCCGTACACTCAGTGAGAAAGGTAATCAGACCATGGGATTTAAATGCGGTATTGTGGGCCTGCCGAACGTCGGTAAATCCACCCTGTTCAACGCGCTGACCAAAGCGGGTATCGAAGCAGCCAACTTTCCGTTCTGCACCATCGAGCCTAACACCGGTGTGGTGCCAATGCCCGATCTGCGCCTCGATCAGCTGAGCGAAATCGTTAAGCCACAGCGTGTTGTGCCGACCACCATGGAATTCGTCGATATCGCCGGTCTGGTGAAAGGCGCATCCAAAGGTGAAGGCCTCGGTAACCAGTTCCTGACCAACATCCGTGAAACCGAAGCTATCGGTCACGTGGTGCGCTGCTTCGAGAACGACAATATTATTCACGTTTCCGGCAAAGTGAACCCGGCGGAAGATATTGACGTTATCAACACTGAGCTGGCGCTGTCCGATCTGGATACCTGTGAACGTGCCATTCAGCGTTGCCAGAAGAAAGCCAAAGGCGGCGACAAAGATGCTAAAGCTGAGCTGGCTGCATTAGAGAAGTGCCTGCCGCATCTGTCCGAAGCGGGCATGTTACGCGCGCTGAAACTGGATGCAGACGAGAAAGCGGCCATTCGCTACCTGAGCTTCCTGACCCTGAAGCCAACCATGTACATCGCCAACGTCAACGAGGACGGTTTTGAAAACAACCCGTACCTCGATCAGGTGCGTGCGATTGCAGAAGCCGAAGGTTCAGTGGTGGTGCCGGTGTGCGCAGCTGTTGAATCTGACATCGCTGAGCTGGATGACGAAGAGCGTGACGAGTTCATGGCAGAGCTGGGTCTGGAAGAGCCGGGTCTGAACCGCGTGATCCGTGCAGGTTATGCCCTGCTCAACCTGCAAACTTACTTCACCGCTGGCGTGAAAGAAGTACGTGCATGGACCATCCCTGTGGGTGCGACTGCGCCACAGGCAGCCGGTAAAATTCACACCGACTTCGAGAAAGGCTTTATCCGTGCGCAGACCATCGCTTTTGATGACTTTGTGACCTACAAAGGTGAGCAAGGCGCGAAAGAAGCCGGCAAGATGCGTTCAGAAGGTAAAGAGTACATCGTGAAAGATGGCGACGTGATGAACTTCCTGTTCAACGTCTAATCTTCAAGTCGATGATTTGACCCTGTTGAATTAAATTCAGCCAAAAAAATCCACGCCTGGCGTGGATTTTTTATTTACCATTAGGTAAATTCTTCCGCGTTGCCTCCGGGCGTGTTGGCCATCACTACACTTTTGTCGCTGGCCTGGCCCATCTTCACCGCTCGCTTTTCCGCAAAAAATCCCCCTTCTGACCACCCTGCTTCAGAGTGTGAACCCGATCATGAAATTGGCTCATGCAGGTTTGAAGTTTAATCACTTTCAATCACCGAGTGACTCTGGCATAAAATTCGCATTGTTATTGACTTAAGACAATGTGAAATCTACCGCAGGTGATAGGCCGCAGTATCAGGTCTACCCGCCTAAAGCCGGAAAGGTTTTGCAGCTGAAATCAGGATACCCGAGCATCATGAGCAACGATTTTGCATTTTCAATTAAGAGCAGCGTTTTCGATGAGAACTACAATCCATCTGAAAATACGCGCATCACCACGAACTTTGCTAACCTGGCACGTGGAACCCATCGCCAGCAGAATTTGCGCAATGCCTTAATGATGATGAACAACCGTTTCAACTCTCTGGCGCACGCGGACAACCCAAAAGGCGATCGTTATGCCGTTGAGCTGGAAATCATTTCTGCGGAAATTGATATTGAAGGCAATGGCAAAACCTTCCCGGTGATCGAAATCCTGAAAACCAATATTGTTGATCGCAAAACTCAGCAGCGTACCGATGGCATCGTAGGCAATAACTTCTCGTCCTACGTGCGTGATTACGATTTTAGCGTGCGTCTGCTGGCGGCCAATAACAATAACTCCGGTTTCAGCCTGCCGGAAGGTTTCGGTGATCTGCACGGCAATATCTTTAAAAGTTTCGTCAACTCGGCGGCTTATCAGGAGCGCTTTAATAAAAAGCCAGTAATCTGCCTGAGCGTATCGAGCAAGAACACCTATCATCGCACTGACTATCAGCATCCGGTATTGGGCTTTGAATATCAGCAAGATGAGCTGTCTCTCACCGACCATTACTTCGGCAAAATGGGATTGCAGGCGCGCTACTTCATGCCTGAAAACAGCGTCGCGCCATTAGCTTTCTATTTCACCGGTGACTTGCTGAATGATTACACGGATCTGGAACTGATCGGCACCATCAGCACCATGGAGACGTTCCAGAAGATTTACCGCCCGGAAATTTACAATGCCAACTCTGCCGCAGGCCAGTGCTATCAGCCAAGCCTGACACATGGCGACCATTCATTAACGCGCATTGTTTACGATCGAGAAGAACGCAGCCGGTTGGCTATTGAGCAGGGGAAGTATACGGAAGAGCACTTCATCAAACCCTATCAAGACATTCTTGAGCAGTGGTCTGCACATTACGTTCTTTGATTAAGCGAAAATAAAAGGTTATTGATTATGAAATTGTTATTGCCTACTTCAACGGCAGGAAGCTTACCGAAACCGGCCTGGCTTGCTCAACCTGAAACGCTGTGGTCGCCATGGAAATTGCAGGGTGATGAATTAGCTGAAGGCAAAAGAGATGCCCTGCTGTTATCCCTGCAGGATCAGCAATTAGCGGGTATTGATATCGTCAGTGATGGCGAGCAAACGCGCCAGCACTTCGTCACCACCTTTATTGAGCATCTCAGCGGCGTTGATTTTGAAAAACGTGAGATTGTGAAAATTCGCAATCGCTATGACGCCAGCGTGCCGAGCGTGATCGGTGAAGTAGTGCGTAAAAAGCCGGTGTTTGTTGAAGATGCTAAATTCCTGCGCCAGCAAACCAAACAACAGATTAAGTGGGCTCTGCCAGGCCCAATGACCATGATCGATACGCTTTATGATGGTCACTACAAAAGCCGTGAAAAACTCGCCTGGGAATTTGCCAAAATTCTTAACCAGGAAGCCAAAGAGTTAGAAGCAGCCGGTGTTGATATTATTCAGTTTGATGAACCCGCATTTAACGTGTTCTTCGATGAAGTAAACGACTGGGGCATTGCCGCACTGGAAAGAGCCGTTGAAGGTCTGAAGTGCGAAACCGCCGTGCACATTTGCTATGGCTACGGCATTAAAGCGAACACCGACTGGAAAAAGACCCTCGGCACTGAGTGGCGTCAGTACGAAGAAGTCTTTCCTAAACTGCAAAAGTCTTCTATCGATATCATTTCACTGGAAGCGCAGAATTCGCGCGTGCCAATGGATCTGATTGAGCTGATCCGTGGCAAAAAAGTGATGGTCGGTGCCATTGATGTGGCGACCAACACCATTGAAACTGCGGAAGAAGTCGCTGATACCTTGCGTAAAGCACTGCAGTTTGTCGACGCCGATAAGCTTTATCCTTCTACTAACTGCGGTATGACGCCACTGTCGCGCCGTGTTGCCAGAGGTAAGTTGGAAGCCTTGAGCGCGGGTGCTGCTATCGTACGTAACGAACTCACCGCGTAATGCTGATCCACTCACCGCCCAACAGGACGGTGAGTGCTTTTACCGGTGCCCAGCGATGTTCAAACGGGCACCGTCTTCAGTCTCCTTTCTGCCTCATTCGATCCTGATAAAACCTCATCACGCCTTATGCGCGTGCGCTTGCCTGTCGGCCAGTAACTGATCGACGAAGGTAGCGATCTCCGGTTTGGTCTGCTCAATCTCCGCAATTTTGCTGGCGAACTTCGGCAAATAGGCTTTATGGGCATACAACAATTGATCCAGCACTTTGATCGCCGTGTCGCCCGCCGGAATCAGCGGATTAATAGTGAAAGCGTGTAATGCCGCACCGTAATCTCCAGTAACGGCGGCTTCAATCACTGTTTCCTCCATGGCTTTCATTAACTGCATCATGCCGCGCGCCGCAGGCGGTAACGCTCCCCAACGCAGCGGTTCTGCGCCATGAGAAGTGATGGCGGCAGTGACCTCCACCACGCAATCAAACGGTAAATCGGCAATCGCGCCATTATTGCGCGTTGAGACCACCATTAATTTTCCGCTGTTATTTTGAATCGATGCAATGAGATCGCAAGCCGCATCGCTGTAATGCGCCCCGCCCCGCTGACTCAACTCTTCAGGCTTGTAGTTAAGATTGACGTCTTTATATAACTCGAACAGCCGCGCTTCGGTTTTCTTCACCACTTCAGCGCGAGTTTCATACTGTTCGAACTCTTCGATGGCATGAGCGAGCATCGGTTCCTGCAAATAGTAATAGCGGTGATAACCACAGGGCAGCAGGCCGAGATGTTTTACCTGATCGTAATTAAAAGGAATCTGATGAATATTTTTCAGCCCTTCATCGCTTGTTTCCTGCTGGTCTGTGGAATAGATTTTATCAATCAGTTCTGCGGTGCGTTCATTGCCCTGCTGATCCCAGACGCGATGCCAGTGGAAATGGTTGAGCCCGGCAAACTTGAAATAGAGATCTTTCTCTTCCGCACCGAGCACGCTGCAAGCCTGAGTGATATGGCCGAACGGCACATTGCACAGGCCAACGGTTTTTTCCCACTTGCCATATTTAATCGCCGCTTCGGTGACCATGCCTGCCGGATTAGTGAAATCCACCAGCCAGGCGTTGGGGCACAATTGACGCATATCCTCGATAATGTCGAGAATCACCGGCACCGTGCGAAACGCTTTAAATATCCCGCCCGGGCCGTTGGTTTCCTGACCCAGCAAACCATTGGCCAACGGAATCACTTCGTCTTTTAAGCGCGCGTCCAGCAACCCCACGCGGAACTGGGTGGTCACGTAATCCGCATCCTTTAACGCTTCCTTGCGATCGAGAGAAAGATGCACCTGCCAGTCGAGTTTGGCAGCCGCGATCATGCGCTTTGCCATACTGCCGACGATTTCCATCTTCTCTGCGCCGTCCTCAATATCGACCAGCCACAACTCGGCAATCGGTAACTGCTCCTGACGCAGGATAAGTCCTTCAATCAACTCAGGCGTATAGCTGGAACCACCACCGATAGTGACAATCTTGATCTTATTTGGCATAAGATATAACTCCGTTTGGTTGCAATCAGGTGAGCAGAAGCGCCGTTTCAGGCAGCATCAGGCCTCACCGCATGGATGATATTTTTCCTGGTTCGGGTTCATGTTATTTATTCAGCCTGCCTGCGCAGGCTGGAAAGGATATTCACTGCCGAAGAGATGACAACTCTGATTTAACCGGGCTACCTGCCCGGGCAATGCGAATTAAAGCGCTTCACCTTGCGAGGCGATGACCTGTTTATACCAGGCAAAACTCTTTTTCTTCGAGCGCGAAAAATCGCCGGTTTGATCGTCATTACGGTTGACGTAAATAAAGCCGTAGCGTTTGCTGTATTGGCCGGTGCCAAAAGAGACACAGTCCAGACAGCCCCAGGGCGTGAAGCCCATTAAATCCACACCATCTTCCAGTACGGCTTTTTTCATTTGCTCGATGTGTTCACGCAGGTAGGCAATACGATAGTCATCATTGACCTCGCCGTTGGCCTCACGTTGATCGACGGCGCCAAAACCATTTTCCACAATAAACAGCGGCTTCTGGTAACGCTCATACAGCGCATTTAGCGTGTAGCGCAGGCCGACGGGATCAATCTGCCATCCCCAATCTGACGCCTGAACGTGAGGGTTTTTACGGCTGCCGGGGAAAGCTTCAAGTGCGCTGTCCATGCGCGATGCACTGGCATACTCCACGGCGTTACTCATGTAATAGCTAAAGCCGAGATAGTCGGTGCAGCCTTCTCGCAGCGTTTGTGCATCTTCCGGCGCCATCTCAATGTGGAATCCGCGCAGTTCCCACTCTTTCAAAATGTACGAAGGATAGGCACCGCGCATGTGCACATCGCCAAACAGATAGCGTTCCTGCATCGACTTTTGCGCGTACATCACGTCATCAGGATGGCATGACCACGGATAAAGCGGCACCATCGCCAGCATGCAACCAATCTTAAATTCAGGATTGATTTGATGCCCCAGCTTCACCACTTTGGCACTGGCCACAAATTGATGATGCAGTACCTGATACATCACCTCTTCCGGATTTTCATGATCGGTAAAAATCACGCCTGAGTTGCTGTAGCCGAATAGCGGTCGACGCCAGTTACGCTGGTTGTTGATCTCGTTAAAGGTCATCCAGTATTTCACTTTGCCTTTGTAGCGCTTCATCACCACTTCGCTATAGCGCACAAAGAGATCGATCAATTCACGATTCAGCCAGCCGCCATATTGCTGCACCAGATGCAATGGCATCTCGAAGTGCGACAGCGTAATCACCGGTTCGATGCCATATTTGAGCAGCTCATCAAACATGTCGTCGTAGAACTGCAGGCCCGCTTCGTTAGGTTGTTGCTCATCGCCTTTCGGGAAGATGCGTGTCCAGGCAATCGAGGTACGAAAACACTTAAAACCCATCTCGGCAAACAGCGCGATATCGTCTTTGTAGTGATGATAAAAATCGGTGGCCTGATGATTGGGGTAGTGTTTCCCCTCGACAATGCCATCGGTAATTTCACGTTCAACGCCATGCGCTCCGCCCGTCAACACATCGACAATGCTCGGCCCTTTACCGCCTTCGTTCCATCCACCTTCTACCTGATGCGCGGCAACGGCGCCACCCCATAAAAAATCAGCCGGTAACTGAGACATAATCCATCCTTTCATGTGATTAACTGCGTCTTACTGCAAGTGGGTTTTCGATAACTCCTGCACCTGACGATGCAGATAGATCAGCTCTTCAACTAAATCGCGGCACAGCATGGCGTTCATCAGATGATCCTGCGCATGCACCATAATCAGGTTGACCGGAATTTTGCCGCACCCTTCATCCGCACCGATTAACGCGGTTTGAATTTTGTGGGCTTCGCGCGCGGCATCTCGTGCACTTGCCAGCAACGCATCGGCTTCCTGCCAGTTGTGTTTTCGGGCCGCTTGCAGTGCCTGCATCGATGATGAACGGGCTTCCCCGGCATGAATGATCAGCTCCATCACCGTGCTTTCCATTTCCTGCATCTCTTGCATTACTTCATCTCCTCAGCCAGTTGTTCCTGCGCCATCTCTTCTTCCTGCGCAAGCAGTTGGCGTTCATACATTTTGAAGAACGGGTAATAAATCAGCGTGGACAAACAAATCAGGAACGCGACTAACACCACTGCGCGCCAGTCCCAGCCGGTTGACCAGGCGGCACCAATCGGTCCCGGCGTGGTCCAGGGTGCCAGCGAAATGACGTGGTTGATCAGGTTGGTGCGGGTGGCGGTCCAGGCGATAACCGCGTTGATCAACGGCGTGGTGATAAAGGGAATAAACAGCAGCGGATTCATCACCACCGGCGAACCGAAAATAATCGGCTCATTGATGTTAAACATACCGGGTACAAAGCCTAGGCGGCCGATGGCGCGCAGATGCGCGGAGCGGCTGCGCAGATAGAGAATCACCAGGCCCATGGTGGCACCCGATCCGCCTACGGTGATGAAAAATTGCCAGAATGGCTCGATAAAGATTTTAGGGATCTCTTGCCCGGCATTTAACGCTTCCTGGTTCAGTCCCAGATTACTCAGCCAGAATGCCTGCAGGATGCCGCCGACAATCGCCGCGCCGTGAATGCCGGCGAACCACAGCAAATGACATAGCAATACGGCGATGAGCACCGCAGGCAGTGAATCGGCTGCTGAGATAATTGGCGCAAACACTGACATGATGGCCTGAGGAATCAACAGACCAAAGTGGCTCTCCATAAACAGGTTCAGCGGGTAGAGCGTCAGGAAAATCACCATGATGGGGATCAGCAGGTCAAAGGACTGACGAATTTTCGGCGGCACCTGTTCCGGCAGTTTGAAACCAATGTTGTACTTCACCAGCCAGTGCATCACTTCCGTGCAGTACAAGCTGATCAGGATGGCTGTGAATATCCCTTCTCCACCCAGCGAAGCGACGGACAATGCGCCGTTCTTTTCCGGTGCAGCCACCACCAAAAAAGTCATCAGCGACAGCAGCGCCGCCATCAGGCCATTCAGTTTGTAGCTTTGCGCCAGGTTATAGGCAATCGCGCCGGTGATGAACACCGCCATGATGCCCATCGTCATGTTGTAGGGCATCATCAGCTGGTCGTTGTACTGCTTCACCATACCCAGCCACCACTGGGCGAAGCCCCATTGGCTGTCCTGACTGAAAGGAGGATGTGAGAACAGCAGCATAAATAAGCCGACAATCAGGAACGGCATCGAGGCAATAAATCCGTCCTTGATCGCCACCACATGCCGTTGCGAGGAGAGTCGCGCAGCAATCGGGCTGATGCGGTTTTCAATCACACCAAATAAGGAGTCAGCCAGTGTACTCATCATGCCCCCTTATTAGCATCAATCAGGGCGAGCGCCGACTTCAGGATCTTTTCGCCATTTAACATGCCGTAATCCATGGTATTAATGACGGTAACCGGTTTGTGATACTCCTGTGCCTGACGTTCGAAATCTGCCAGCTTATATTTGATCTGCGGGCCTAGCAGACAACAGTCATACTCGGCGATTTTTTCACTGAACTCTTCCATGCCAACGGCATCAATTGTGGCTTCTAAACCCAGCTGCGTAGCGGCTTTCTGCATTCTTTGTACGACCATGCTGGTTGACATACCTGCGGAACAACACAATAGAATTCTCACCATGACACCCTCCGTTTTTTTTAAATAATTACGCGCCGAGAATCGTTTCTGCAACCGGTTACAGATTCAATTTGTTCTTTTTGTGATCCATAACTCAAACCGTTAAACCTTATTTAAAGAGTGAAAAGATGATTAATCTGAGACCGGTTTCATATTATTTTTATGTTAGCCATTTAAATATGTGATGAAATCAGATGATAATGAGAAAAAACGTTATCGGTTAGAAGAGCCTCACTCTGCGGTTTTCAGATTGAGCTTTTGCGCTACAATGCGCGAGAACGCTGAGAAGGAAGATAAATGACGACAATGCTTGATGTCGCAAAACGCGCAGGTGTGTCAAAAGCCACGGTGTCACGGGTGCTGGCTGGCCATGCTTATGTGTCTAAAACGGTGCGGGATCGGGTGATGCTGGCCATAGATGAGATGGATTACCGTCCTAATCTGCTGGCACGAAGCCTTGCGACCAACCGTTCGCACAGTATTGGTCTGATGGTACCCAATACGCTTTACAATGGTCCCTTTTTTACCGAGCTACTATTCCAAGCCGCGACCATGACGGAAAAACTCGGTTCACAACTGGTGCTGGGCGATGGTAAACACAATGCGCAGCAAGAGCGCGAGGCCATAAACTTTTTAATCGATAGCTTTTGCGATGCCGTGATCATCTATCCGCGCTATTTAAGTGTGGAAGATATTGATGCCCTCATTCCTGGTATGAGTAAGCCGTTAATCGTGTTAAATCGCCGTTTGAAGCAGCATCCGCAATATTCGGTGTGTGCTGACCACGAAAATGACACCCTCAACGCGGTGAATCATTTGATTGCTCAGGGCCACCGCGAGATCGCTTTTATCAAAGGGATGGGTAGCTCTCACACCGGATTAAGTCGCCTGAAAGGCTATATTTCATCGTTGATGGAAAATGGCATTGAATACGATGAAAACCTGATGCTGGATGGCTGCTGGACCAGCGCCAGTGGGCAGCTGGCGGTTGAAGCACTGTTACGTCGTAAAGTCACATTTTCCGCGATTGTCGCCAGCAATGATGATATGGCGATTGGCGCCGCCTGCGCCTTGCACAACGCGGGTTTGCGCATCCCGCATGACGTCTCCTTGCTGGGCTTTGATGATATCCCGGTTGCGCCCTATCTCCTGCCGGCGTTAACCACGGTGCATGTTCCGGTTGCTGAGATGGTGTCGAGCGCATTAACGCAACTGTCTAAAATGCTGGATGGCGAAAGCGTGACGGCGCAGCCACTGATGCCGGGCCGACTGGTGCTGCGTAATTCGATCACCCAGGGACCGTATTACCAGCAAAAATAACGACGCCGTGCGATAATCTGGCTTATTTTGACGCGATGAGCATTTTACGCCATGAAGCATTTCCTCGTTATTGTTCCCGATGGCGGCATGTTATTTGAAGCCGCCGGTATTGCCGACATCCTGATGCACGCCAACCTGCACCTGCCCGTTGGCGTTGATCAGCCACGTTATCGCGTCAGTATCGCCACCACGCAGCCGCATCAGGTGATCCATGGTCAGTCGGGCCTAAACCTGCTGGCTGACCTGAAGCTGGCCGAATTAGATCCCCGCGCCGCCTGGGACACCATCATGATTACCGGACGCGGTGACAGCGTTGAAGAGGGCAATATGGTGGTGGATTTCATCAGGCTGGCGGCTCCGCAGGCTCGGCGTGTGGTGTCAATTTGTGGTGGCGCGATGCTGCTCGCTGAAGCCGGTTTGCTGGATGGACGCCGCGCCACGTCACACTGGCGCCTGCTGGAAACCCTGCAAACCCGCTTCCCCCGTGTTCAGGTGGAAGGGGGACCGCTATATATTCAGGATGGTCCAATCTGGACGTCCGGCGGCGTCAGCTCCGGCTTTGATCTCACGCTGGCGCTGGTTGAAGAGGATTTTGGTTTCAGCGTAGCACGCGATATCGCTCAGGATATGGTGATGTATTTGCGTCGCCCCGGCGGACAGATGCAGTTCAGCCGCTACCAGCTACAACAAACCAGCACCGGCCCGATCCACGATCTGCAAAGCTGGATACGCGCCAACCTGGCGAAAGATCTGTCGGTTGAGAAATTGGCCGAACGTGTCGCCATGAGTCCACGCAATTTCACCCGCGTATTCACCCGTGAAACCGGTGCGTCACCGGCGCGCTATGTCGCAGAAGCGCGACTGGCCGCCGCACGCGAACAGCTGGAGCAGAGTCGCGCAACGCTGGAACGCATCGCCCTTGACACCGGATTTGGCAGCAGCATCAATTTGCGCCGCAGTTTTGAGCGCCAGCTGCATCTCACTCCGGGTGAATATCGCCAACGCTTTCACTGCCGCAAAATGGCGTAAAGTGATCCTTTTTTGTCGTTTACGCCAATCACACATCGTCCTACATTGACTGCAACCACTTCGGATAAGGAGTCAATGATGATTAAGATTGGCATTAACGGCTTTGGCCGTATCGGACGTAACGTGTTCCGCGCCGCACTCGGCAGCAACGATATTGAGATTGTGGCGATTAACGATCTCACCGACAGCAAAACGCTGGCGCATCTGCTTAAACACGATTCACTGCTGGGCAGACTTCCTGCAGATGTTGAGGCCGTTGAAGGTGAGCTGCGCATCAATGGTAAGCCGGTGCGGGTGTTCAGCGAACGCGACCCGGCCAATATCCGCTGGCGTGACGTGGGTGTTGATATTGTGATTGAAGCCACCGGCTTCTTCACCGATCGCGAGAAAGCGGCAGTGCATATCACGCACGGCGGCGCAAAAAGAGTGATTATCTCTGCTCCTGGTAAAAACGATGATTTGACGATTGTGCTGGGCGTGAACGACCAGCGTTACGATCCCCAGCAGCATTTCGTGGTGAGTAACGGCAGTTGCACCACCAACGGCCTCGCGCCAGCCGCGCAAGTATTGCATCAGGCATTTGGTATTGAGCATGGTCTGATGAATACCACTCATGCTTATACCAATAGCCAGGTGCTGCACGATCAGCCTGAGAAGGATCTGCGCGGTGCGCGTGCGGCGGCGCTGTCAATCGTGCCTTACTCCAGCGGTGCGGCTAAAGCGCTGGGCCGTGTTATTCCCGAGTTGGATGGACGTTTGACGGGCTATTCCCTGCGCGTGCCGGTGCCGGTGGTGTCGATTGTGGATCTTACCGTGACGCTGAAACGTGATGTGACGGCAGAAGAAGTGAACAATGCATTTAAGGCCGCCGCCGCTGAGGGTCCATTAAAAGGCATTCTGGGATACAGCGATGAGCCACTGGTCTCCAGCGATTATCAGGGCGATCCGCGTTCATCGATCATTGATGGGCTCTCTACCCTGGTGATTGGCGGCAACCTGGTCAAAATCCTCGCCTGGTACGATAACGAGTGGGGATTCTCAAATCGTCTGGTGGATTTAGCGCGCTTAATGGCGCAGCGCGGATTGTAATTCGCACCAATCTGCAGCCAAAAAAATCCCCGCTGATGCGGGGATTCTTGTTGCTATTGGCAGCGATTACTTGAAGCCCATCGCATCCTTCAGCGTAAAGAACAAGTCAGTCTGATCGGTCAGGCCCACCACGTTGGCCGCATAAGGTCCATATGCCGCGATGCGCAGCTGTGTGCCGGTATGTCCCTGAGAATCCTCTTCAGAATTGCCGTAACTGATGGTCATGACCGCACCATCTTTGGTGTTCACCGCCTGCGTCAGGCCTGGTGCTTTGCTGCCATTTTCAATAATCTGGCTGCTATGCGCATGGTCTGCCGTCACTACCACCAGCGTGTCACCGTGTTCACGTGCAAAAGCCAGCGCCTGCTGCACGGCCTCATCCAGATCCACGGTTTCGCCAATCTGGCCGCACGGGTTCGCCGCGTGATCCTGTTTATCAATTGACGCGCCTTCCACCTGCAGGAAGAAGCCTTTCTCATTGGTGCTCAGCAGATCAATCGCCTTTTTGGTCATCTGCGCCAATGTTGGTGTTGATGCCGGGCGATCTTTATTGACTTCACAGGTCACAACCGGTTTATCGATATTGCCGTGATAGCTGGCTTTCGGTCCCTGCCAGCGAACCGGCATATTGCCGTCGGAGAACAGCCCCAGCACCGGTTTCGTCTGATCGGCCTGTTTAATTGCATTCATGCCATCAAGGTTATCGACCAGCTGGAAGCCCAGCGCCTGAGCCTGTTCGCGCAGGGTTTTGCCCTGGTACTCACCCGCTTTGGCGCTTTCAGAGAACGATTTCGCACCGCCGCCGAGGGTGACATCTGGACGGGTCTTCAGCATCTGCTCGCTGATAGACCCTTTACCGCCCTGCTCCAGCGCATTGGTGGGACACAGCTCGCTGGTTTTCTCCGGGCCATAACATTTACGCGAAGTGACATGCGCCATCAAAGCGGCAGGCGTGGCATCCTGCAATTCTGCGGTTGATACGTTACCAGTGGCTTTACCGGCGGCTTTCGCCAGCTCCAGAATGGTGGCCTGATCCTTGCCATTGACGTCTACGCCGATGGCGCCGTTGTAGGATTTGGTGCCCGTCGCCCAGGCGGTCGCGGAGGCAGCCGAATCGGTCACGTAATTCGGTTTGTGAGTTTTCTTGTCTAACGAGTAGTGGGTGTACTGACCGGTTAACGGCAGCGCATCAATGCCTGGGAAGAAACCACCCGCGCCCATCGCCTGGTTTCGTGCGGCGGTGATTTCCGAGTCACCCATGCCATCGCCGATCAATAAGATGACGTTTTTGGCCGTGGTATTGATGAGTGAGGCTTTCAGCGCTTCCGTCTGGTCGCTGCTGAGGCGGCGCGCGCCACCGTGTTCGGTGATATCACCGGTGGCGGCGCGGCTATACGTTGTTGTGTCTGCCACTGCTGACGTCGCGATGAGTGAAGCCAGCAGAGAAACCGTGAAAAGAGGTATGTGTTTCATTTATAAGCATCCTTATCAGTAAATATAACCAAATGTTTCCGCAGACAAGTCTGCGACAGTCTGGTGACACTTTTGTGGCAGAGAAGGAATAATTTGATGACAGAACACGCAGTTCGGCGAGAGATGCAGCAAGCTGCACAGAGCTTAAGCGGATAGAACAAAAGGAGAAAATAGGGCTTGACCGTATTCAGGTAACTCCCTATAGTAGCGCCCCGTTGACCCAGTGCGGTTGGCAGAAAAAATGTGGTGAGGTGTCCGAGTGGCTGAAGGAGCACGCCTGGAAAGTGTGTATACGGCAACGTATCGGGGGTTCGAATCCCCCTCTCACCGCCATCATTTTGAAGAAGAGCCTGAACGAAAGTTCAGGCTTTTTTTTGTCTTCAATTCAGCCACATCGTTAATTTATCTGGCCATTTTCCATTACCATCGCTAAAAACTTGTCTCTTAGCGGGTCCTTAATCTGACCATTCCACGCCAAACCGGTGTGCCATTGGGTATGCTCGCCTTCCAGCGGCAATAGTGTGACGCCTACAGGCAGAATGTGTTTCACACTCGCCGGCAGTAACGCCACACCATCACCAGCGGCCACCAGCGCCAGTAACGTCTGGATATCATCAGCAGCCGACACCGTGCGCGGCGTGAGGTTTCTTGCGGTCAGGAATTGATCGGCCTGCGTAGTGAGCCCTTCGCCCCGCTGAGGTGCCAACTGTAAGAGTTGATGATTTTCAATAACCTGCGTTGTTTCTAAGTGACTCAATAATTGATCAGCGGCTACCGCCAGCACTAATTGTTCCGTATCCAGACTGTGACTTTGCAGTGGTTCAGGCACGGGTAAGCGCACAAATCCCACCTGCAGTCGTCCTTCAGCAAGCCGTTGGGTCTGAACCGCCGAAGGCATATCGTTGAGCGAGACCTGTACGCCGGGATAACGAACGCGAAAGGCGGCGACACGTTTGGCAGCAAAAAGATAAGAAGAGATGCCAAAACCCAGGGTGAGTTTTCCTGAATCCCCTCTTTGGATTGCCGTCACATCAGCAAAGAAATCCGCATAGCGCTTTACTGCCTCGCTGGCGGCCGCTAATAACTGCTCTCCCGCCACCGTTAACCGCGCACCATGCCGTCCGCGATGAAATAACGTCACACCAGCAAGGTGCTCCAGTGTCTGGATCTGTTTCGAGAGTGCGGGCTGGGTGATGCAGAGCTTATTGGCCGCCGAGTGGTAGGTGCCTTCTTGCGCCAGCGTCACAAACGCGCGTAACAGTTTAATATCCATTCCAATTGGTTATCAAAGTGGGAGAAGTTGTGATTATACACGGTGGTTTTCCCTCTGGTGAAATAACGACCTACTTCCTTTTGGATAATCACCATGGAACATTCACTTCGCGTTGCCACCGTGCAGTTTTGCCATCGCGCCAGCGACAAAGCTTACAATCTTTCCGTGATGGAGCGCTTTATCGCGCAGGCCGCACAAGAAGAAGTCAAAATATTAGCCTTTCCTGAAATGTGCATCACGGGTTACTGGCATGTGCCGGATCTGCCCATTGCAGAGGTCGAAGCCCTGGCCGAGCGCACGGAAAACAGCCCGTCACTGGCGCGTATCGCGAGCCTGGCGGAAAAGCATCAGATGGCGATCGGCGCCGGCTACATCGAAAAGCATGATAATGGACTGCTCTACAATGCCTATGCGCTCTGCATGCCGGATGGCCAACGCCATGTACATCGTAAGATCCATGCTTTCGAACATGCTGGCATCGCCCAGGGAAATGAATTCACCGTGTTTGACACGCCATGGGGGGTGAAAGTCGGGATTCTGATTTGCTGGGACAATAATTTAACCGATAACGTCCGCATAACCGCGCTCATGGGAGCCGATATTCTGGTTGCCCCGCATCAAACAGGTGGCACCCATTCACGCAGTCCCTTTGGTATGAAACCCATTCCGGTGAGCCTGTGGGAAAACCGAGAAAGCGATCCCACCGCACTGGAAATCGCTCTGGCAAGCGACAGCGGTCGAGGCTGGTTGATGCGCTGGCTGCCTTCGCGTGCGCACGATAACGGGCTTTTCGTCCTGTTCAGTAATGGCGTCGGACTGGATAACGGCGAGATCCGTACCGGCAATGCGATGGTGATTGACCCCTATGGCCGCATCGTCAACGAAACCACTTCCTTCAGGGATACGCTGGTGAGTGCCGACCTGGATCTCTCGTTACTGGCGATGTCTACCGGACGCCGCTGGATCCATGGTCGTCGCCCGGAGCTTTATCAACTCCTGTGCGAACCTCAGGGCTATGAGCGTGATGCACGTACTGCACGGTTTTCCGAAGATGTTCCTGTGTTCGATCACATAATGGCGCGTAAAACATTTTTGGATAAAAAATAACGCAGCATGAGGAGTAAACCTTTCGCGTTTTATGAATACCGACACTGAAGATATCTGGATGTGATAAATACTCATATAGGAAAAAATAAATGAAAGGATTCATGCATTATCCAGAGGGTTTAATTGGCACTTATTTTTTACAACATCATCGTGTTCTGATCGATTTTCCTAACCAGCAGTTATTCATGCGCGCCATTGAACCAGGCTAAGTAGCAATAAAAAAACCCGGCTTGCGCCGGGTTTTGCTTCGCTACACTCTCAATCAACTACTACTCAATGGTTAACCGTAAGCCAGCAGCGTGCGCTGGCAAAGTGCCGAACGGACGCAGTCGTTTTTGTCGAAACGCACCACACCAATCATCTCGTCTTCTTCGAAACGCGCCAGCGCATCAGCAAGACCGGATTTGACATGGGACGGCAGGTCACACTGGGTGATATCACCGTTGACGATAACCGTCACGTTCTCGCCTAAGCGTGTCAGGAACATCTTCATCTGTGCCGCAGTGACGTTTTGTGCCTCATCAAGGATCACTACCGCATTTTCAAACGTACGTCCGCGCATATATGCGAAGGGCGCAATCTCTACCTTGGCAATTTCAGGCCGCAGGCAGTACTGCATAAAGGAAGCGCCGAGACGTTTAACCAGAACGTCGTATACCGGTCGGAAATACGGGGCGAACTTCTCAGAAATATCCCCAGGAAGGAAACCGAGGTCTTCATCCGCCTGCAGAACCGGGCGCGTCACAATAATCCTTTCGATATCCTTATTGATCAGGGCCTCAGCCGCTTTGGCTGCGCTAATCCAGGTTTTACCGCAACCGGCTTCACCGGTGGCGAATATCAGCTGTTTCGTTTCTATGGCATTAAGATAGTGCGCCTGAGCTTCATTTCTGGCTTCAATCGGACCGCGATCGCGTGAATCACGCGCCATACCAATTGAGTCCAACCCACCCATCTGCACCAGCGAAGTGACCGATTCTTCTTCGCGCTGACGGTGACTGCGAGAATCACTACGAACGACTCTTCTTGCTTCACGACGCGCTTTGATCACTGCTTTCTGTCTTCCCATAGTGGCACCTTACAGTTGGTTTCATTTATCGCGGCGGATCACCCGCGGC
>Ga0157363_1001324_pt1 | contig 20544 bp, 21 predicted proteins | sample AttsexASBM1_FD_111477 | JGI IMG/M metagenome (GOLD analysis project Ga0157363, IMG submission 111477) | Fungus gardens microbial communities from leaf cutter ant in Ribeirão Preto, State of São Paulo, Brazil - Atta sexdens ASBM1 | ecosystem: Host-associated > Fungi > Mycelium > Unclassified ... | reverse complement strand
TGTGTCGGCACCCCTGCTCCGCTCCCCGCGGCATCCGGTGCCCTGTTGTTCGTCGTCTCGTATTTACGTCGAGTTCAGGCGGGCGGCTCTAGCAGAGCCTGAAGAAACCCGCAAGTCAGACGTAGGATTTTATTCTTTCCTGTCCCCGTTCTTCAGCGTGGAAAGTGCTGAAAACGGATTGGGACGGCGTGGACCATCCGGTCCTTCGCCAGACAACTCAGCCCCTTCTTCCCCTTCTGCGGGCGCCACGTCAACCGCATTTTCCAGACCGACGCCGGGTTTACGAGGATAGGGGTCCAGCATCAGGGCAAGCTGCTCCGCTACAGCCTCGCCGATATCAAGGGCCTTTCCGTCATGCGGAACCTCGTCCGGACCGTCCAGATCAATGGAATCGATATCGAACTCGTCTTCCGGCATCTCTTCCGCGGGGATGAATTTTAAAAAGAAGGTTTCGGCCAGAACATCCTTGAAGGGTTCCGAGGTGATAACGCAGACCTGCGTAAGCTTTGCGGCAAGATGCCCCTCCGCCAGAACGCTTCGGTTGGTCGATGGCGTCAGACGGAAACGGCAGGTCAGGGTTTCAATCTCGGGGATACCCAGACGGGCCGCGAGGGCTGCCCGCTCTGCGGGCGTTGCCTCGATCGTCTCGTCCAGTCCCGATCCCAGCCGGTTGAAGAGGATACGTCGGGAAAATTCAGGAGAATGGGACATTCAGGCACTCCAGCCCCCGGATTATGGGGGAAATCGTTGACATGCAGGCGCCATTCGGGCACGCGCTCAGTGGAGCGGTTCTCTTGCACAGGATAGTTTCCGGATCCATGAATAACGCATCTTCCCCGACGCCCCAAAGCAGAACACGCCGCCTTCGCCGTTTCGCGCAGGCTGGAGTGGCATGTGTTCCGCTGATGCTCGGCGGATGCTCGTTCTTTTCCCCGATTCCCGAGCCGCGCGGCTCCCTGATCGAAAAGACCGATTACGCACAGCTCGTACCCGGAACAAGCACCCGCACTGACGTTCTCGATCTGCTGGGCTCACCGACGGCGCACGCGACCTTCGACGACAATACCTGGATCTACGTCTCAATGATCACGTCCCCTACGCCGCTAACATTCCCGAGCGTTAAAAAGCAGGAAGTCGTGGTGCTGAATTTCGATAATGGCGGCGTCCTGCGCAAAGTGGACACACTCAACAAGAAGAACGCGATGTATGTCGGTATGGTGGGCGCAAAAACGCCCACGCCAGGCACCAGTTCCTCCATCCTGCAGGAACTGCTGGGCAATGTCGGCCGCTACAACCCGATGAGCGGCATGAGCAGCCAGTTCGGCGGAAGCACCGGACCGATGGGCGGTCAGGGCACCGGCAATGGTGGCGCTGGCAACTCGCTACCCTAAGTCTCTGGAAACCTGATTATTTCGGGAGGTTGAGCAGAACGCCCAAACCTCCCAACGGACTGTCCGTCAAACGGATGGACCCGCCATGGGCGTGAATGATGTCCCGCACAATCGTCAGACCCAGACCTCCACTTTGTCCGTCCTGACTGACGCTCGTGCCATTCAGTTCCGAAATGGCGGCCCGGCGGCTGGCGGACAGGCCCGGCCCGTTATCCTCCACAGCAATTTCGATAGTCCGCTCTCCTTCGCGCAGGGAGAACCGCATCGCTCCGCCATGACGGCGGGCATTTTCTGCCAGATTCGTCAGAACGCGGCGCAATGCATCAGGCCGGACCACAGCTTCAACACCTTCCCGCCCCTCAACGCCCAGAACCTGTCCTCCCGCACGTAGCGTGGCAGCCGCGACATCATCCAGCATGCCTCTCAGATCAGTCAGAACGGGCTCCTCGGCCCCTTCTCCACGCGCGAATGACAGATAGCTGCCGATCAGACGTTCCATGTCCTCAATATCCGTGACCATATCCGCCAGATCCGGCTTGAGGCTCTCTGCGCGGATCGGGCCGAAAGTCGGGATCATGGCAACTGTCAGGCGCAGTCGCGTCAGAGGTGTTCGCAAATCATGCGAGACACCCGCCAGAACAGCCGTACGTTGCGCCACAAAACGGTTCACTCGCGCCTGCATGCGATTGAACGCAACAGCAGCCTGTCGCACCTCCCGCGCTCCCTGAGGGCGGATCGGTCCTGCATCTCTTCCCATCCCGAACAGTTCGGCAGCCCGCCCCAGACGACGAATGGCGCGCACCTGATTGCGCATGAACAGCCCGGCGATCAGGAACAGCAGAATGGAACTGCTGACAGCCCAGACCACGAAAAGCCAGATCGGCCCGATATTCAGGCGTTTCACCGGCACCATCACCACCATCACACCCTGCGGAAGCTGGATCGAGGCACGGACCGTCTGGGGCGCTTCAGACCAGTCCACATCATAGGCTTGGCCAAGGTTCTGCCGGATCGAACGGGCAAAATCGTCATCCATTGGGCCAAGCACATGATTGGTGCCGTACCGGGAGAGTTTTTCGGCAGGATGGAATGAGAAACCCAGCTGGGTCCGCGAGGACGCATCCTGCAGGATGCGCTCCTGTTCCGCTGCGGATGAGGCGTGCTCGATCATGGCCACGACTAACGAAATCTCGCCCGTCACGCCGTCTGAGAGGCGGCGAGAGACGACGTTCAGGTAGGTTCCGTAAAACAGGCCCAGCGCGATCGCCTGCGTCACCAGCAGCGGAATGAGCACGATGAGCATCGACCGCCCCATGAGGGAGCGGGGCAGAATACGCCTTAAGGGGCGATCCAGCTTCTGCCAGGACTCGTCCCGCTCAACTGTCGGGTCAGCGCCCCGGTTTGAGAACATAACCCTTGCCCCGCACAGTATGAAGGAAACGGGGCTCTTTGGGATCCACCTCGATCCGGCGACGCAGACGCGTGACCTGAACATCGACGGCACGTTCGCCAATCTCGTCCATTTCCAACGCCTTGGCGATGGCTTCACGCGATAGAACCGTTCCCGGCTGGCTGGTGAGAACGCCCAGAAGCGCGGATTCTCCTCCCGTCAGATGCACCGCTCCCTGAGGACCACTGAGCAGGCCACGTTTGACGTCGAATTCCAGCTCTCCCAGCCGCAGGATGTCGGGAACTTCGTCCACTACCGGCAAGGCAGGCACCACACGTCGAAGATGGGCCCTCAGGCGAAGCAGAAGCTCACGCGGTTCGAAAGGTTTGCCCAGATAGTCGTCCGCACCGGCTTCAAGCCCCCCGATCCGGTCCGCAGGCTCCCCCCGCGCCGTCAGAAGCAGAATAGGCAGGGACAGACCCTCCTTGCGCAGGCTGTTGGTCAGGGACAGACCGTCCTCGCCTGGCATGGTCACGTCGAGAACGAGTGCATCGGGCTGAATCCGTTGCAGAACGTCGCGGGCCGCCAGAGCATCCAGGGCCGTGCTCACCCGATAACCGTTCTCGGACAGGTAACGCTGAAGTAGCCGCAAAAGGCGCGGATCATCATCAACGACCAGAATATGTTCGTCACTCATGGAACAGAACTCCCGACTGGTTCCTGAAGTGGCGTCAGGACGCGGCGGAACCCTTCCACAGCCGTCATACCCGCTTCACGATAGGCCCGGGTCATCACTTCGCGGATCATAAGGAACAGTTCGCGTTCAAGAGCCTCCCCGGCTTCCGTCAGGCGCAGGGGACGTCTGCGGCGGTCATGGCGGTCTTCTTCTTGTACGAGCAGTTTGCGATCCCGAAGATCGCCCAGAGCGCGTCCAAGAGACTGTTTGGTAATGCCAAGACTGTTCAGAAGCGCAGTGGGAGTTATTCCCGGATGTGCGGCAGCCAGGAAAAGAATGCGGTGATGCGCTGGCCCCAGCCCTTTCTCGCGCAGAAGACTCTCACAATCGGCATTCAGAGTCCGCCAAGCCAGCATCATGGCCTCATAAGACTGCCGGATCCGGTCTTCTCGCAGATAAAGATGGGCCGTCGCGGATGACGGGATGTCCATGGATCGGGCCGTCACCGGAGAGTTTCCTCCACATATCCGAAGCGATCGAAATCGATGATGCGCTGCGGATAGAGAATGCCGTTCAGATGGTCGTTTTCGTGCTGCAAAACATTGGCATGAAACCCCGTCGCCTCGCCTTCGACCAAGACACCATCCTGATCCAGCCCCGAATAGCGCACCGCTGCATAGCGCGGCACATCAGCCCGCAGCCCCGGAATCGACAGGCACCCTTCGGTGCAAGTCATCATCTCTTCACCCAGAGGCGTGATTTCGGGATTGATGAGAACGCGGGGCAGCAATGCCTCCTCGGGAGTCGCCACACGGCTTGCAGGAACGTGATAGACGAACATCCGCAAGGGCTGATGAACCTGAGGTGCTGCCAGCCCTGCCCCGCGTGCATCGGCCATCGTTTCCATCATGTCTGCGATAAGAGACTGGATTTCCGGGGCTTTCGGGTCGGAAACGGCTCGTGCCACCTGATGCAGGACGGGGTTGCCCATCCGGGCAATCTTGAGCAGGGCCATGAAATCCTCTTTCTTCAGACGGGCGTTGCATCAGATGGAACGCACATGCACGCCGCAGAATGCGCTTTGCGAAGAATCCATTCAAGCATGGCCGAATGAATTGCGTTCCCCGCAAAAGATGTGTTAAGGGCACCATCCTTAGTTGGATTGCCATATCACGGGTGGCGCTGAAGAGCGGGCCCATAAGGAGTTGACGGCACCGTGCAGGTTCTCGTTCGTGACAACAATGTTGACCAGGCGCTTAAGGCGCTCAAGAAGAAGATGCAGCGCGAAGGCGTGTTTCGTGAAATGAAGCTGCGTCGCCACTTCGAAAAGCCCTCCGAAAAGCGCGCCCGCGAAGCAGCTGAAGCTGTTCGTCGCGCCCGCAAGATGGAGCGTAAGCGTCTGGAGCGTGAAGGCTTCTAAGCCTTCCCGTCCTCCGAACGGAAAAAAAGCCGCCTCCTTCGGGAGCGCGGCTTTTTTTATGCCTGAAGCCCTGAGCCGCCCCCTGCCCGCCATAAGCGGACAGAGGAGACGCATAGCTTATTGTGCGTCCATCAGACGGCGACTGAGATAGATGGCTTCCAGAGCCCGCTCATGCGCGACTTCCGCCGCATTAACCGTACCCGCATGGCCGCCTTCCACATCCTCATAATACAGGAAAGGCTGTTTCAGGCTCTCGAGCCGCGCCGCGAAACGACGCGCATGGATCGGTCCGACGCGATCGTCACGCGTTGACGTAAAAATAAACGGCTCCGGATAGGCCACACCCGCCTTCAGGTTCTGCAAAGGCGACATTTTCTCCCAGAACGCACGCGGCCCCGGCTCCGAGACGCTGCCATACTCGGCCGCCCAGGACGCCCCGGCCGCCATCTGCTCGTAATTCATCATATCCAGAAGAGGCACACCGATGATGGCGGCATTCCACAGTTCCGGATGCTGGGTGAACTCCACCCCCGCCAGCAGACCACCATTGGAGCGTCCCCGCAGCCCCAGATGCCGTGGCGAGGTGATATGGCGCGCCGTCAGATCCCGGGCAACGGCTGCAAAGTCGTCATAAGCCTTCTGCCGCCCTTCCCGGCGTGCAACATCATGCCATGCCGGGCCAAATTCTCCGCCGCCACGGATATTGGCCATGACGTAAACGCCACCGCGGTCAAACCACGTGATCCCAAGATCGGGATGATAGACCGGCAAATAGGAGAGTCCGAAACCACCATAGGCCGTCATCAGCGTCGGACGGGCCCCGTCTTTCTGCCAATCCTTGGCATGCACAATGAAATAGGGAATGGCCGTCCCATCCGTGCTGGTCGCCGACATCTGTTCGACAGCCAGATTGGATGCATCGAACAGATCGGGTTGCCGATACAGAGGCTGAGCGGTCTGAACTGTCGTATTCAGGCTCCATATCTGTGGTGCCTGAATGAAGCCTTCAAGCTGGAGATAGGCCTGCGATAGGCCAGGATCTGACGAAACGATTTCTGCGGCCATATTCTTTGGGAGATCAATGGACCGCGACGTCCATACCCCAGTCGTGCCCCGGCGAAAGAGCTTCAGGACAGGTTGAACATTGTCATACAAAACAACAACCAGCCCATCTTTTGTCACCGCCAGAGCATCACCCATCCCATCCCCAACCGTCTGACGGGATGTCGGCGACAGGATGAGTTGAGGCGCGGCAGAATTTTTCAGGTCCAGCGCGACAATGCTATCGGCGTGAAATGTCTGACCGGATACCGTCCAGTCCTGCAAGAGATGCAGAACCAGTTGGCCATCCAGATAGGATAGGCTGTCATATTTTTCTGGCAGAGGCAGCCGGGTCAGCGTCTGCGTGGCAGGATCAAACAGACTGACTTCCGTGTGGAAAAAATCCCGATGGCGGCTGATCAGAAAGACTTCGTGGCCTTTTTCATCACGCAAGCGCTCAGGTGCCACATCCATATCCGTGATCTGACCGCGATAGACTTCGACGGCCCGATCCAGCTTCTGCCCACGATGCAAAAGCCGAACCGAATAGGGGTAGCCCGATTGCGTCAGCCCGGCATTGCCCGTCCCCCAGTCCCGCGAGACCAGAAGTGTATTGGCATCAACCCAGATGGCCGTCTGCTTTCCGGAAGGAAGATCAAAGCCGTCTTTTACAAAAGTATCTGCCTCTGTGTCGTATTCCCGGACCACATGAGCATCTTCCCCCGCCTGTGAGAGCGACATCAGACAGAACCGGTCCTGCGGACTGAGACAGTACAAACCTTCCATGACCCAGTTGGCATGCTCATTGCGCGCCAAAGCATCAAGATCGAAACGCGTTTTCCATTGCGGATGGCCGGACTGGAAGGAGGAGGTGGACGTGCTGCGCCATATCCCGCGTGTATGATGCTCATCCTGCCAGAAGTTCCAGATTTCTCCGCCCTGCTGCGTCGGAAGCGCAAGACGTGCGGGGGACTGCTGGGCCGTCAGGATTTTCTGATAGAGAGGCTTGTAGCGGGGATCAGAAGTGAGCGTCGCCTCTGTATGGGCGTTCTGTGCCCGCACCCATTCCAACGCTTTGGCGCCGTCTGTCTGACTCAGTTCAGCAGGCGACGGAAGAGAAGATGGACCCGCATAGGCTGCCAGAGGCAGAATGGAGAGAGACAGACAAAGTGCTCTCGCAAGAACAGTAAACATGGAACGCCTTTACGATACCGACAATATCGGCATCGTAAAGACATCCGGTCGATCAGGCCACAGCTGCTGCGCTGACCGCTTCTTCCACCTCCTGAAAGCTCGGCATCAGATCGGACGGAATGCTTTTGCGTCCGATTTCGACACTGACCTGAGGCGCATTGCCCTGAAGATGCGCCACAATCACGGACCGCACGAGATCGAGATAAGAAGATTCTTCCTCCACTACGCCCCCCAGCCGACTGGCAATTGGTGCGACAATTCCGTAAGCCAGAAGAATACCCAGAAATGTTCCGACCAGAGCGCCTGCAATCATTTCACCCAGAATGATGGGCGGCTTGCTGATGGACGCCATGGTCTTGATCACACCCAGAACGGCCGCCACGATCCCAAGTGCGGGCAGCGCATCAGCAATGGACTGCAGCGCGTGGGAAAGATGCATTTCCTCCCGCATATTTTTCTTGAGTTCATTCCCCATCACCTCATCCATCTGATACGGATCGGTGGCGTTCATACCCGCCATACGCAGGTAATCGCAGATGAACGAACAAACATGGGAATTGTCCCGGATTTTCGGGAAAGCACCGAACACCGTACTGCCCTGCGGGTCTTCGATATGGGATTCAAGCGCCATGAATCCCTTCGAAGAGGCCAGCTTCGAGATATGGAACAACAGACTCAAAAGGTCGACATAGTCCGAACGGACATACTGCGAACCCTTCATAGCCTTCTTCAGGCCACCCGGTAGGTGCTTCACGGCCGCGATGGAATTGGCCATCAGAAAGGTTCCGACGGCAGCCCCCAGAATGGTCAGAAGCTCAAAAGGCATTGAGGAGACGAGAGGGCCAATAGCCCCTCCGGATGCCACGAACGATCCGAAAACACAGCCCAGAACAACAACCAGACCGATAATGATGAACATCCGAAAACTTCCTGACTGACCTGAATTTATTGAGAAATATCTGGCGACAGCACCAGAACGATGCGACGGTTCCGCGGATTGAGAGGCTGGGTGGGGTCAAACAGGTTCCGATCGGCATATCCGCTGACGGATTTCAGGCGCCCATCCGGAAAGCCGTTCTGAACCACCAGATCCCGTACGGCGACCGCTCTTGCACTCGACAGGCTCCAGTTGCTCATCTGTCCGGGACGGTAGGGTGCTGCGTCCGTGTAACCGGCGATGGACAGCTTGCCGTGCAATTTTTCGAGGTAGGGCACGATCGCCTTGATCAACTGAACCGCATGAGCATCAGGAGTAGACTTGCCCAAAGCGAACATCGGTTGATGGTCGGAATCTGCGATCTGGATATGAAGGCCATCATCGCCTGCGGAAACCGAGACCTGCGAACGGACATCGGCCAGTTCCGGCGCATTGCTGATCAGGGCCTGAATTTTCTGGGCCGCAGCCATTCTGGCAGCCTGTTCCGCCTTCTGGTCTGCGTTCTGGGGAGAGGACGTGACAGGCGGTTCGCCGGGTTGGATCTGATTGTCATGAAGAACCACGATCTGAGCCGTATGAGGGCTGGACGTGCTCTGATCTCTAGCCGTTTGTGCGCCCGAAACCCCGCCCTGCACCGGTTTTCCGTACTGGTCCTTGCCAGGTTTCAGGGCGACGGCTTTTGTTTCCAGAGAAACAGGCTCGGGAGCCGCGGGCAGAACATTATCCACGGGTGGCGGCATGTCTTTCCAGACTGCCATCGGATTGAAGAAGTTGGCGATACCCTTGCGCTGCTCTTCCGTCGTGGCGTTGATGAGCCACATGACCAGAAAGAATGCCATCATGGCCGTTACGAAATCGGCGTAGGCGATTTTCCATGCCCCGCCGTGATGACCACCTTCAACAACGTCAAAACGTTTGATAATGATCTTTCGTGCTGCTTTGCCGTTCTGGTTGGACATCCCGCCTCCTGAGTGGTCTCAGTATGACAGGCAAGTTCTTAAGGAGAGGTTTAAGAACGCTCCGGCAGCCGCACGCCTGTGACAAAATCCGGCTCATGCAGAATGTAACAGCGGATAGCCTGACCCCGAACTTCGCGGCAGGAGGTCGCGGCTTTCTGCCCTTCCCCGCCATGCCTCTGCTCTTCAATCACGACCGTTTTCGCCCTCGCTGTGGCTGGAAGGCGGAAAAGATGCCACCGCGGATCCGTTCCGATAACGGGAAGAATATTCTGCGTAAATGCCAGACGGGAGGCCAGACCATAATCTTCGGCAGCCAGAGCCGTCGCGCCCTGCGCCTTTGCCTGTAAGGCAACCTTGCGGGCAAATTCATCCCATCCTCCGGTCAGACGCAACACCGGGTCGCGATGCGGGACGAGATGAAGCGGCGAAAATATTGCCTGAATACAGACGATCATGGTGATGACCAGCCCACTGATCACAGGCCAGCGGATGCGCCATCCGGCTTCAAGTGCGGCGATAGCAAGCACCGGATAGATGACGGCAGGCCAATTTGGCTGCACGCGGTCTCCGAAAGCATGGGCGACAAACACGGCCGTCGGCACCAGAGCCAGCCATGCCAGAAGCTGGTTACGTCTGACACACACCCAAAGCCCGACCACAAACAGAACAAAGACGAGCGGCGTGGCAAGTCCGATCTGTCCGCCGATCAGTTCTCCCATGAACTGGAGCGCCCGTGCCGGATGCCAGTCGCCCGTTCGGCCTCCCTGCCTGATAAAGCTGGCCCAGTGATGTCCCGCATTCCACACAATGACAGGCGACATCGCCACAAACAGCCCCGGAAGAGCCAGCCAGGGACCGGGTTGCTGACGCAGGCGTTTCGTCGTGAGAACCGCCCCCCCCAACCCAAGACCGATCAGGACGGCGGTATATTTTGAATCAAACGCCAGTCCCAGCAGAAGGCCCGATCCGATCCACCACGGAAGAGCAGCACGAGCGGTCAGCTCGGGATCGATTGCGCGGCTGAGTGTGTAGAGAAACAGCGTAATGAAGAACAGCAGCGGCGTATCGGGCGTCATCGTCGCAGCCCCCAGACCGAGCATCAGGGTAGCATTCAGCAACAGCGCGGCCCTGAGCCCCGATTGCGGCCATGGAGACCCCGGTAACAGCCGCCGCGCCGCATGGTACAGCGCCCAGCTTCCCGGCAGAACAGACAGGGGACCCAGCAGACGGACACCCAGCGTCGTATCCCCGACGATCCATGTTCCAACACGGATCCACAGGGCCACCATGAACGGATGGTCCAGATAGCCGGGCTGAAGATTGCGCGACCAGACCCAGTAATACGCTTCGTCCGGCGTTAGTGGCACACTGGCGGCAAGATACAGACGGATAATCGTCAGGCCCGCAAGAAGCCCCCAGAAGAGCCGGATATTTCGCGTATTGTCACCCACGGTCTCAGCGCCAGACCAGCGTGGAAGACACCGCATAGTTCCAGACCACACCAACGACGGCCCCCGCCGCAGACGAGCGGTCCCAGTGACCATGACCCGCACTATCCAGCATCATCCGGGCAATGCCGATATTGGCGACGGCCCCCAGCGAACAGACCGCGACGAAGACAGCCAATCCTCGCCAGAGCTTGTGACCCTTGAGACGACGATCATGGTAGGTGAAGCGGTTGTTCAGCAGAAAATTCGTCAAAATAGCGACAGCGGTTCCGGCGAGTTGTGCCCAGGAAAAACTCAGGCCGCATGCGCCTGCCAGATCCAGAACGCTGACATTCACGACCACACCAATAAGCCCGACCAGCGCGAAGGCCATGAAGCGGGTCGGCAGCCAGCCATGCGTCAGCTTGTCGAGCACCATGGTCGCAAACTGAAGCAGTACCACGATATCAAGCTTGCTCTCGCCTGCAAGGCGCGGGCGGAAGACGAATGGCACCTCGACAATCCGGACAGTTTTGGGAGCGGACATCACCAGATCAAGCAAAATCTTGAAGCCTGTCCCGGACAGGCGCGGCAACAGGGATTCAAAAAGATCCCGACGAATGGCGAAAAAGCCGCTCATCGGATCGCTCAATGGATGCGGCATGACGGCCTGTGCAGCCCGGATGCCCGCATCCGAAAGCAGATGCCTCCAACGACCGGCCAGTCCACCACTATCGCCACCCTCGACATGGCGGCTGGCCACGACCAGTTCGGCACCCTTCTGTAATTCAACAAGCATGGTCCGCAAAACGGATTCATCGTGTTGCAGATCGCCGTCCATCACCGCAACCAGAGGAGCGCTGGACGACAGAATGCCTTCGATTACGGCAGAAGACAGCCCCCGACGGCCAACGCGGCGCAACAGCCGGACTCGTGGATCCCGCCGCGCAAGCCGGGAAACCTCGTCGGCCGTTCCATCCGGTGAATTGTCATCAACGAAAATGACTTCCCAAGCTCTGCCCTCAAGCGCTCCTTCAAGCGCCGCAACCATCGGCGCCACATTGGACATTTCGTTGTAGCAGGGAACAATGACGCTCAGTTCGGCCGGAAGAGGCTGCAGCCGCGACGCAGTCATGGCGTCAGTCGATCAGATCGGCACGCCGGCAAGATCGCGGCTCGTATGGATGGTCTGGAGCGTCTGGACGCGAACGACATGCGGACTGTCGGTCAGCAGGCGTGTCAGGGCATTCTGATGGGCGGCATCACGAGCAACCAGACGGACGAGAAAATCTCCGCCGCCCCGGATCATGTGACATTCGCGCGTTTCGGGCCATGCACCGACCTGAGCCTCGAAGGCCTCAAGAACACTTCCCTTTTGGCTGTCGAGGCCAATCAGGGCGTAGAAATTCAGGGACCACCCCAGCAGGGCAGCATCCACTTCGGCGTGATATCCTTTGACGATTCCCAGCTCTTCCAGCCGTCGGACCCGCCTCAGGCAGGGAGGCGCGGAAATGCCGGTACGACGGGCAAGTTCCACGTTGGTCATGCGACCATCGGCCTGGAGTTCGGCAATGATCTGCCGGTCGATGGCGTCCAGTTCAATCGGTGCGGAGTGCGAAGAAGCGTTCATTTCAATCTGACGTATATGTCAGCCGACATGATCCGCAAAGATGGCACATGCGTCCGAAGTCCCTATATGAAGGGGCCTGATATCATTTGAGGATCAATCATGCCCGAAATACATCATACGGATCTGCTGGTTGTGGGCGCTGGCCCTGCTGGCTACACGGCGGCAATCTACGCGGCCCGCGCAAGTATTAAGCCGATTCTCGTGACCGGAATGCAGCCCGGCGGCCAGCTGACCATCACGACGGATGTTGAAAACTATCCCGGCTTTGCGACTCCTGTTCAGGGCCCCTGGCTGATGGAGCAGATGCGCGCGCAGGCCGAGCATGTCGGAACGCGTCTGATTTATGACCTGATCGTTCAGGCCGATCTGAAAAAAGGCCCCGGACCGGATGGATATTTCCGACTGGTCGGAGATTCGGGGGACGAGTTCCGGGCCCGGACTGTCGTGATCGCTACAGGCGCGCAGGCCAGATGGCTTGGCCTCGAATCGGAAAAACGCCTCCAGCGCGGCGGTGTCTCTGCTTGTGCGACCTGTGATGGATTCTTCTATCGCGGCAAGACGGTGGCCGTGATCGGTGGCGGCAATACGGCAGTTGAGGAAGCGCTGTATCTGACGCATCACGCGGATAAGGTTCATCTGATCCATCGTCGGGACAGCCTGAGGGCCGAGCGTATCCTTCAGGAGCGTCTGTTCTCCAACCCGAAGATCGAAGTTCATTGGAACAAGGCCGTCGAAGAGGTTCTGGGCTCAGGCGAACCGGAAGTGGTTTGCGGAATCGCTCTGAAAGATACCCAGACAGGCGCGCTGTCCAAACTGGATGTCGACGGGGTTTTCGTCGCCATCGGCCATACGCCGAATACCGGACCTTTCCTGCATGAAGTCGCCTGTGACAGCGACGGATATATCCTGACGGAAAGCGGCGGGACCGAAACATCCGTCAAGGGCGTGTTTGCAGCAGGCGACATTCAGGATCGTATTTTCCGACAGGCCGTCACAGCGGCCGGAACAGGCTGCATGGCCGCTCTGGAAGCCGAACGATATCTTTCTGGCATACCTGCCATGACAAAAACTTGACCCTCGCGCGTGCTTCAGACAATTTCGTCCTTTCAACGACATATCTTGACGGATAACGCCGGGACGTATGGGTAAAAAGGACGAAGACCGTCGCCTTGGCGAACGGGGAGAAAACCAGATGGACTGGGACAAGCTGCGGATTTTTCATGCCGTGGCGGAAGCTGGTTCCTTTACCCATGCCGGTGACCGGCTGGGGCTGAGCCAGTCGGCAGTTTCCCGGCAGATTTCCGCGCTTGAAGACGTCCTGCGCGTGCCGCTGTTCCATCGGCATGCGCGCGGGCTGATCCTCACGGAACAGGGCGATGTCCTGAACCGTACGGTCCGCGAAGTCTTTTCGAAGTTGGCTCTAACGCAGGCCTTCCTGAGCGAAAGCAAGGAGCGAGCCGCGGGAAAGATCAAGATTACCACGACAACGGGCTTCGGCCTGTCATGGCTCTCCCCACGTCTGAACCGTTTTCTGGAACTGCATCCCGACATTGAAGTCACACTTCTGCTTGAAGATGCAGATCTGGATCTGGGCATGCGTGAGGCAGACGTCGCCATCCGACTACACCCGCCCACACAGCCCGATCTGGTGCAGCGTCATCTCGCCAATTTCCCCATGCCGATTTATGCAAGCGCCGCCTATCTTGAGCGCCATGGGACACCACACTCTATCGAAGATCTGGCCAATCATCAGATCATCAGCTTTGCAGGCTGGCACCTGCCACTGCCTAATGTGAACTGGTTGCTGGATCTTCTGCGTCAGGAAGGTGTTGCACGCCAAGGCAGCCGTCGTCTGGCCATCAACAATATCTCGGCGGTCGCGAATGCGATTGCAGCCGGAACAGGCATCGGCTCCCTGCCCCTTTATGCCGCAGCAGGCTATCCTGATCTTGTCAGGATATTACCGAACCAGCAGGTGCCCTTGGTGGAAGCCTATTTCGTCTACCCTGAAGAATTGCGGACATCAAAGCGGATCGCGGTCTTCCGGGACTTTCTTCTTTCCGAAATCAGCAACCTCAAAGGGCAGGAACAGGGATAAGAAACCGGGAGGCTTTCACGCCTCCTACCCCCTGCGACCATGTGTCGAGGGACAAGCATGAGGCCGATTGCTGGATCGGAAGACCGCCTCCCCAATCGGCGCAAATCCACTGCCCCGTGCGAGGCGATGCGCATTGTTGGGCATCTGTTCGAGCACGATGACACCTGATGCCATCCGGTAGCAGGCTGCTGCCTGCGGTGAATGAGCCTTTTTGCCATGGCGAGCCAGAGAGTTCCCGACCAGTTTCGGAAAATCATGAGTCCATGCTGTCGAGGGGATCGCAAGCAAAGCCCCAGAAGACAAGCCCATCACCCAGACAGAAATCACCAGAAAATGCGGAACAGGCTTCATGCGCTCATGATATCGCAAAAACGATCTGCTGAACCAGCGTTGACCAGACACGGCCATCATCTTGCAGCACAGCTGATGCGCCTTAGCCACAATAGTATCAGTTCCCGGATTTTGACGATGACAGGCGCTGGTTAACGCGCTCCCTGAGTTCCTTGCCCACCTTGAAGAACGGGACGCTCTTTTCCTCAACAGGCACGATATCGCCCGTCCGGGGATTTCGCCCTGTCCGAGCTGCACGTTCACGGGGGAGAAATGCCCCAAAACCACGCAGTTCCACACGATCCCCGCGCGCAAGTGCAGAACCGATCTCGTCAAAGACCGCGTGGACGATACGTTCTATATCGCGGGTGAGAAGGTGCGGATATGCTTCCGCCAGTTCGGCGATAAGTTCGGATCGAGTCATGACAGTTGTTCCACCTGACTCCGCCTTCTGAAACAGGCCATCAGAGTTGCAAAATCGCAACGGCTCCGTCAAGGCCTTCACGGTCGAGGGCGCTGGAGAAACTTCCCCCCAGCAACCCTGTCAGAAGCGCCTTCTTGCCGGGCCATTCATACCAGCGTCTGGAGCGTTCTGGCATCAACGGCACAACCGGATAGGACAGCGCTCCGATATTCAGCCGTTTTCTGAGCCACAGACGCGCCGCGTCTTCGTCCCCGAGTTCATCGACAAGCCCGAGTGCAATGGCCTGCCGCCCCGTATAGGCACGTCCGTCGGCCATACTGCGGACTTTTTCTTCCGTCAGATGACGGCCGTCCGCAACCATCGACACGAATTGAGCAAACAGATCGTTGACGATGCCCTGAAGCATCTGACGTCCTTCAGGAGTGAGAGCACTGGTCGGGTCGGTCTGATCTTTCATGGCACCGGATGTAATGGCATCCACGCCGATTCCCAGACGCCCAAGCCCGACCGAAACATCAGGGCGCTGAAAAATAACCCCGATCGATCCGGTCAGCGTTGAAGGCAAGGCAACGATATGCTGCGCCGGTACAGAGAGCATATAGGCCGCAGATGCTCCCATATCTCCCATTGAAACAGAAACCGGCTTGACCGCGGCGAAGCGCTTGACTGCATCATGAAGCCTTTCGCCGCCTGTAACGCCTCCACCCGGACTGTCCACAACCAGAAGGAGCCCGGTCACATCCGGTGCCGTCTGGGCCTGTTTCAGAGCATGGACGATCTGTGACACGTCGTTCTGAACGACGCCGTTGATGGCAAGACGGACGATATGCGGTCTGTGGCTGAAATTCGGTCCAACAGACCCACGATGGCCCATCATGGAAATGACAACCGCGCCGCAGAACGCAACGAGCGCTCCCACCCGCCAGAAGAGTAATTGCCGATGCTTTAACTGACGTGTCAGAAAAAGATTCAATTCAACACTCATAACGGGAATTCTGCTCCTGCTTTCCGGACGCGGTCAAAGAAGATCAGTCTTCTTTCTTGGTACGACGTACGCGGGTAGACTCTTTCTTGCCCTCTCCGCTTGCCGCACTGATCTTCCGACCCAGACCGATCTCACGCGCCAGGGCAGAACGGCGCTGGGCGTAGTTCGGAGCCACCAGAGGATAATCCGCCGGCAGACCCCAGCGCTCACGGTACTGCTCCGGCGTCATGTCATAGGCGCTCTGAAGATGGCGCTTGAGCATCTTCAGCTTTTTGCCGTCTTCAAGACAGATGATGTAATCAGGAAAAACGGAGCGCTTGACGGGGACAGCAGGCTGCGGACGCTCGGGCTGCGGCGCCTCTTCGGGAACGCCAGCCTTTGACAGCGCATCATAAACCTGACGGATCAGGGCTGGCAGAGCTTCAGCTTCGAGAGTTCCGCGAGACGCCTGGGCAGCAACGATTCTGGCCGTAAGCTCTAAGAGTCCTGTATTGGAAGTGCTTTCAGACATAATATCTCATCCTATCCATTCGAATGAATTTTCAGTTCCTTAACGCCTGTAAAGGGTCAGGTAAATGCGGCATGGAAATATTTGACGTATTCCTTTTCCCACCCATGATTATCACCATATCAAAATAACCCGCAAACAAAAATAACTCTATGCGCTTACAAATGTATCCTGTGTTGCGCCTGACAACTGGAATGACGACATGATCCGTGAAACCGTCACGCTTTCAACAACAAGTGATTTTTCCGGCTGGCGTGCATGGGCGCGCAAACTGCTTCATGACAAAGTTTCGGCCGAATCAATACAATGGATCGTGGAAGCCCCACCGTCCCTTTACGGCACTTCTGCCACGCGGAGTCTTCCCACAGCACCGTCGAGCGCCAGCCTTCCTCGCGCTCTTGCCGCGATTTTTCCCGCTGTTTTCGTTTCCGATGCCCCTGACAGGCTGCACCTGTTATACCTCACGCTTCAGACTTTACGCGACGGTATGCCGGTGCCAGATGAACTGACCGAGCGCCTCCGCAGCATCGCTATGGAAACTCGGAAAAAAGCACTCGACCTGCGCTGCCAGATGCCCGACGCCAGCAATCCGGAATGGCAGATCGTGCATACCTCTCATACTGCGGCCGTGATCGACAGTCAGGCAGACGCACTGTCAAACCTACGACCCACACTGTGGATCGTGATGGCGCCTGATCGAACACTGCTCTGGGACGGCCGGGAATATCGCTTTGGACCGGGTTTCACAGACAATGAAGTGCCGCCATCAGAGGTGATCGAAACTGCACAAAAGTTCGCTACCGCTGGCCGCGGAAACGCCTACTGGGACGGAATTGCGCCGGTACGACTCCATCCCACCCCCGGAAAGATTGAATCTTCTTCTTCACTCGCCAGCCTGCGCGCTCAGGCGATCGACTGCCAGATGTGCGAATTGTGCAAGCCCGCGACGCGAACCGTTTCCGGAGAAGGTAACCCTAAAGCCCGCATCATCTTCATTGGCGAGCAGCCCGGAGATCAGGAAGATCTTCACGGACGCCCCTTTGTTGGACCAGCAGGACAACTGTTTGACCGTGCTCTGCGAGAGGCCGGCGGCAGTCGTGCAGAGATGTGGATCACCAATGCCGTCAAGCATTTCAAATTCATTCCAAAAGGACATCGCCGCATCCATCAAAAACCCGATGCACCTGAAATCAACGCCTGCACACCGTGGCTTGCAACAGAGCGCAGGGTTCTGTCTCCCGAAGTGACGGTCATGCTGGGCGTTACAGCGGCCAGTGCTGTTCTGGGACGCTCGGTTACAGTGTCGCGCGAGCGCTCGAGGCCTATTCCTCTCGAAGACGGCAGTATCGGTCTGGTAACCGTACATCCGTCTTATCTACTGCGCCTGCCCGATGAGGAGTCGAAGGCACGCGAATATACAAAATTCGTAAACGATCTCAGAATGGCGATTTCCACTCTCGCCGGATAATGCCGTTAGGGCTAAGAAACCCGGGCAATGAGTGGCAGCACCATCTCCTCGGGACAACCGACTCCGGATAATACGACCACACGGCCTGCACCGCTGCGGCCGCGAGCACGTCCTTTTCTCTCGTGGCTGTACGCTCCCAGCGCTTCATCCGTCACGTTTGCCCTGCGCAACACCATTGCGGCCTGTCTGGCGATCGGGATTGCCTTCTGGATGGAACTGGACGACCCGGCATGGGCCGCCATGACCGTCTGGGCCGTCGCGCAGACCAGCCGGGGTGAAAGCCAGTCCAAGGCCAAATGGCGTATCGTCGGCACCATCAGTGGCGGCGTTGCCGCCATCACCATCATGGCGCTTGCCCCGCAGGCGCCATGGCTGTTTTTTCCCATGATCGCATTATGGATCGGCCTGTGCAGCGGTTTTGCAACATTCGTTAGCAACTTCCGCTCCTATGCCCTTGTTCTTGCAGGATATACCTGTTCCATCATCTGCATGGGCGCGGCGTCCAATCCCGACAATATTTTCATGGTCGCGATGTCGCGCGGCACTTACATTGTGCTCGGTGTGTTGTGTGAAGCCTTCGTGGGGCTGATTTTTGCCACCAGTCAGGAACGACATGCCCGCGCGCAACTCAGACAGAAACTTGAATCGGCGCTGGTTCTCGTTACGACAACATTGTGCAGCCTTCTGGGGGAAGAGCGCGGCGCGCTGAACGCGGCCCGTCGCCAGTTCGGCACGATCCTCACCATCAACGACCAGATCGAATTTGCCGAAGTCGAAATGGGACCGCACGGCCATGAAGGCGACCATGCACGCGCAGCCCTCGCAGCCGTCTCAGCCCTGCTGTCACGCGGGTTCGGAATGGCCATGCGCCTTCAGGTGCTCAACCATAACCACCCCGCCTTTACCAAAACTGCAGACGAGATCCTCGCTTTTCTGAAGCAGTTTCCACAGCGTCTGCCGGATCAGAATTCCGTCCCTGCCCTCCTTGCGGATTTACAGCATTTTCGGGATGTCTGCCGTCTATATGCTGCACCGCATCGCGAAACCGACATTCGTCCTGATCTTGAGCCGATCCCCGGGCATGAACCCTTTGATGCGATCGACGCCAGCCCGGAGACGCTGGACGACAGACTGGACGAGCGCGTGCTTTTCGTCTCGTTGGGGGAGCTTCTGGGCGATCTGGAACAGGCTATCAAGGAATACGAAGCCAGCACGCACCGCATCAAAGGCGATCACTTCCACTTCCAGCTTGAAACCCATCGCGACACGCGTGAAGCCGTGCATAACGGTCTGCGTGGAGCCTGCGCGGTCCTGATCACCGCCTATATTTACGAAGTGACGGCTTGGCCGAATGGCCTTGGGTTCATCGCTATTACGACACTGGTCTGCGGGCTTTTCGCCACCAAAGAAAATCCCGTCCTTGGCACCACGGAATTCCTCAAAGGCGCCGTGGCAGCCTATATCGTCGCGTGGTTCCTAGTCTTCGTTCTGATGCCGAAAGTCACGACCTTCGAGACCCTGACCCTTTTTCTGGGGCCCGCCATGTTTCTGGGCGGACTGGCCAAGGGTAACCCGGCCACTGCGGGCGGCTCAGCAGCCTACGGGCTTCTGCTTCCGGCCATGCTTGGTCTGGAAAACCATCATGTCATGAACGAACTTGCCTTTTATAATGGCAACATGGCGACTGTTCTTGCGGTCGCCGTCAGCGTAATCGTTTTCCGAAGCGTCCTCCCCTTCAGCAGCGTTGCCGAGCGCCTCCGCCTCCGCCGCGTCATGCTGGGTGAGCTGCAACACTTGGCCCATCCGGGCTTCACACCGCGCATCAGCGTATGGATCGGTCGCAATACGGACCGCTTTGCCCGCCTGATCCGTCATGCAGGCCCAACCCCTGCCCCGCTGATCGAAGCCTGCATTCTCGGCACGCTGGCCACCCTGACTCTTGGGCTGAATGTCATCCGACTACGCGCCTTGCTGGACCGTGAGTATCTGCCCGAAAGCGCGAGACGGCCTATTCTGCTGGTTCTGCATTACGTTGAAGAATCAACCCGCAGACACGACAAAGCCGCCCGCATCGCAGAAGCCGCCGTACGACGGCTCCGCGTTCTCGATGCCCAGGAAACGGATCTGGTAACGCGCATTGAGCTCACACGCGCCATCACCTATCTGGTCGTGATCGCCCATACCATGCGGACGAACGAAGATTTCCTTGATGCCAGCAAACCCTTCCGGGGCGAAAGAAATAGCCGACTGCTCAACTCCGGACAGAGCTGAGCAGTTTTCCAAAGAGAGACAGGGCTGCAAATGACCCCGCCTTGACGCTATTTTTGCATCTGGATCTTGAAAATATTTACTCCGAGATCCTGCGCGATAGACTGAATAGCCAGCTGTCCGCGGACACTGTTTCCCGCAGCATCAAGCGGTGACGAGTAAACCGCAATTGCCATTTTCCCGGGCACAACCGCAACAATGCCACCGCCAACACCGCTTTTCGCAGGCAGCCCAACATTATAAAGCCACTCACCAGACGTATTATAAAGGCCAGCGGTCGCCATAACGGCTAAAACGCGCGCGCTTGTTTCAGCATCGGTAACCGCCTGATGGGTGAGCGGATTGGTGCCACCATTTGCCAGCGTCGCCCCCATCACAGCAAGATCTTTTGCTGTAAC
>Ga0157363_1001323_pt1 | contig 20551 bp, 29 predicted proteins | sample AttsexASBM1_FD_111477 | JGI IMG/M metagenome (GOLD analysis project Ga0157363, IMG submission 111477) | Fungus gardens microbial communities from leaf cutter ant in Ribeirão Preto, State of São Paulo, Brazil - Atta sexdens ASBM1 | ecosystem: Host-associated > Fungi > Mycelium > Unclassified ... | reverse complement strand
GCTGTCAGGCTAATTTTAGAAGGTAACTAATTATGTCACTACATTGATATGCTTGTATCTCTACCAATACTTATTGCTTTGAGATGCATCATATATTGTTGTAAACAGATTGATGAGCACTTTTCAACCCAAGTTTAATTGTACGAATCCATTCAGCCGTTCATGAGATATTAGCAGACAAAGCTTTTACAGCTACTGATGGCCTGATATCTCAGTCATTTGTTGTCACTTTTGTACATCCCACATATATGTGGATAACCCTCATTTGGAGCTTTCCAGTGCAACTTAGTTTGTGAAAATCGGTCTACTGGTTGTGGAGATACAAGCTGAATGAAGTTTGTGACTAATAAAATAATGTTCTTCCACTAATATATAAAGAAATATCTTCCCATGCTTCTTCGTCTTATAACAAGTACTGGGATCTAAGGAGAGATACAATTGGCCACTTTATCCTTTTCTTAGAATTTAACCATAGTGCTTTCACTTTTGCAAACACTTTTACAGAATCTTCATAGTGCAGTGTGTTATGTTCACTCTAGGTTAACTTTTCTTTTCATTTCCCTTTTACTTTTCTCTTCCAATTCCTCCCTTTTCTTTTTGTTTCTTTTCTTTTCTATGTCATGTTGTTTAGTTGTCTTGTACGTAGTTACAAAGTAGCTACCACGGTCTGTCCTCGCGCCCTGTGTAATAAATTGTTGATTAAAAACATTCATAGGCTGAGAAGCTGAGGATTATAGGGTGGAATTTTACTAAATTTCTGGGTATCTAGCTAATATTTTTAGATTACATGAAGTGTTGCTTCTTGGCTTCAGAAATACAATTTTTTCACAGATTCATATCTAGAGTCTAGTCTCGGAAAGAAAGACAAAGTGAGCATAGCTACAGTGTGGACAACTGTTAGTTTTCGCAGTTGATCGGTGATTCAACATGGAGCTTAGTAATAAAACGTGTAAGGAGGCCCTATATTGCCCAGAAGAGGATAGCCGTTGAATAGGCTGTAGCCCGGAGTGAAGAGGCTGGGGGTCCCTATGGTTGTGTTACCGCCGTCCTGTCCGAATGAACAGGCCGTCCTCGTCTCTGGTCCAGGGGAGAAGATTTATCTTCTGGCGTGTGAAGGCTCGCGATGATGAAAAATGATCATAGATAGCATGACCTTGATAAGCGAAAATGAATCGGAATTAAAAACCGAGATTTCACTTTGGCCTACAGACGCTACCATGTCACTTCCGCAGACGATTGAGGCCATCACCATATCAAACGTATGCTACCTATTCTTCAATATCCCCGTTATAGTGTTAATGCTTGATACCGGCATTCTGACACCAGACTGGAGGAATTGAGGTGCTAGAGAAGACCACTTGTCCATTCCCGAAAGTCAATCCTGGAGATGTGGTTATCAAGGTTCGTGATCAAACTTTACCCATATTCCCATTGACCTGATCCCTTGCTTCTCTATGGTGCATGTAGGTGGAATATGGGGGAGTGAATTTTATTGACACATACTTTCGGCTAGCCCTGGTCATATGCATCAGTTGTTTTGCGCAAATTGACATAACTTCGCAGATCTGGCTTGTACCCGTTGAAGCAATTCCCTGCAACAATCGGCAAAGAAACAGCTGGCATCGTTGTAGCATTGCCTACCGATCCCGCTGTCTTGAACAACGCAACTTATAAGCAAAACGATTTTACCGTGGGGAAGAAAGTCGCTGCTGTATGTCCTTGTCTGCGGGAACTAACTGAACTCTCGTTTCAACTCCCGGTGTAGGACTTGAATGGAACACATGCCACTTATATCGCTGCACCCTGGAAATCCGTGTATCCTCTTCCGGACAGTGTCTCCACGAGGGAGGGAGCAGCGGGCCTGTTGCAAGGATTGACAGCTGTGACCTTTGTCGAAGAGGCTTACAAAGTCAAGAAAGGGGATAGCATCCTCGTCCACACTGTCGCAGGAGGACTTGGGTTATTACTCGCCCAGATGGGGAGACGTGCTGGTGCAACTGTGATTGGAACCACCTCAACATCTGAGAAGGCAAAACTTGCGAAAGAAAATGGTGCAGATCATGTTATCTTGTACACGCAAGAGGACACTGTCTCACGAGTCCTTGAATTGACCAACGGAGAAGGAGTTGATGCTATTTTCGATGGAGTCGGGAAGACAACGTACGTTTTTCTGTTACTTGATCTTGCTGACTGTCAAACGAGTTTCTGCGCGTAGGTTTGATGATGATTTCAAAATGATCAAACGAAAAGGGACACTCGTCTCGGTTGGGAATGCATCAGGACCGGTGGAGCCTTTCTCTCTTTTGAGGCTTACAGATAAGAATATCAGGCTATTGCGCCCAATGTTTGTCCATGATCACAACCTTTGCGCTCTCCTGTTTACTTATTATCTGTAGGCTGTCTAACTATGTCTATACCGCAGAGGAGGCATACCAATATGGCCAACAAGTTTGGGATCTAGTGACGAAGAAAGCTTTAAGACTCAACATTTTCAATGAATATCCATTTACGACAGAAGGTGTGCAGCAGGCACAACGAGATCTAACAGGAGGAAAAACGACAGGGAAGCTAGTGATCAAGTTTGCGGAGTAAGTTGCCAGTCGGACCCCTACAATTATTCAAAGATCATCTTGAATATAAATCTGTGCACGGTGCTATAATAGTACTGCTTTATGGCCTACCCAATATCCAAGTAGTTAGACTTCCAAATGTGTGTGAGAGTCTTATTCATGAGGTTACAACTTATTTTGAATTAATATTGGGCGCTCTGTTGAAAAGACTGATCAGGGTGGTGCAAGAGAAGAGGATACAACATTGTATTAGGTGACTAAGAATGCGCAAGAGCATTGAAATTTGGCTGACGGCGTGAATATTTCATGGATTAGAGCTTAAACTTCTGAGTACATGACCATCCAGACCAGGAATCTGAAAATCGTGATAGTACAATCTTCGCGCCACTAACCAGGGTCTCTTTCTTCATTTTTGCTCAATCAACGACCGAGTACAATCATTACATCTTCCGAACACTGGTGCAGGGGAATACACCAACCCACGCTAGGGGTGAGCTCGAAAGATGTCACGAGATTTCGTAAAATCTAATAAAATCTCTCACCAATATCGATATCTTTCATCCATCCGCCTCTGTAGCTTGTAGGTTTCACGATATCATTGGAAATACTGGAATAACCCAACACATCTATACGTAGCAGTTATAGTACGGACTCATGGAACACAAGGAAAGTTCCAGACCTCGTCGACCGCTTCCTGTTCCTGGAGCCTCCAAGTTGTCTCCAGCTCAGAGACCCAACACGCCAATGGATGAATCCATTCCAGCGAGCACTTTCTATGCATCAAATATGCAAGTCTCTCAGTCTCATCAGAATTGTCCCAAACAAGTGGGCTCCAGCAAGACGCACGCTCATCTCGTTACTCCTGACGCACAACCAAAGGGCTACCGTAAACCTGAGCTTGTGGCAACTCATGACAATAATGCAGACTCGCCGCCTGCATTTATAACGCCTGATAGAGCTGGATGGCCGCCAGAAGAATGGAATCGAAGTTTTGATTTGAACAACTGGAGCAACGCAAGCACGGCAGCGGGGTGGGATGGTGATACAGGTTATCTTGTAGGACAAAATCCTGTCAACATCCCAATTACTGGAAGGCAAGAGCATGAGGAGAATAGCTGGTGGGATCCTAATATTCGTGCCGCTAACAAACGGCCTGGACCTGGCATTCTCCCGCCTGTACTGCTGGAACAACTCCATGATTCCGATCATTCACTCTTTTCAGTTTCTGTTACCAGCCTGGATCCATCTTTCCGACAAATATTCGAGAATCCAACCCCGATCTCTTCAGCTTCTAGTACAAATCTCTATGGTTCTCCACCATCAGATGATGAAGTTCGAACATCTGTCCCTCATCCAAACGCTTATTATTGCCCGCGAGAAAATGGCTGGGTTATACTTATCTGGAAAACATCTATGATGCCTCCGCCTCTCGCTCAATCATTTGAAAATTCTGATCATTCTCCATTGCCTAATCAAGCGCGGCGGACACAGACCGTCAACTGTGTTGGAGACGAGGGAGGCGAGACTAACAAAACCCATCATTTTCACAAATATCGAGGAGCTGTCGACGCTCACAAGTTGACCCCACCTCTTAAAATTGAGCACTGGGACACAGAAATGATAGCAAATGACCGACCGGAAAGCCTAGATGACCGCTCTGAGAAGGGTGTTTGCTCGGATCAGAAAATCGAAGAGGGTGAATTGCTCGACCTCTACATATGCTGTCAATGCTCCCTTTACTGCACAGCTTTGGATCTTATCCCTGGGGTAATTCCACGGAATTGCCTCAATACTTTCATCAAAGACAAGCGGTCCAATCCACCACCTGGTAAAAGTGGAGAACAAGCGGTTGTCATCGCATTGGAAACTATAATGCTGTATGTTAACCGAATACCTGAGCCCATTCACTGGGACTGAGTATTTCTAGTGCTTTAGAGAACATTTTATGGAAAGGGGAAACAAGAGCGCTCAAGGTCAATTCTCCCAGCAATATATTCCAATCGAAAGTAGGGTGGAATGCTACCACGTATGCCTATTTATCGACCCGACCCTTCCTTCCTCATTTTCTTTAGACAACACATCTTTCAAATACTTGGCTTCTCGGAAGAAGGTGGCAATGAGCTCCTCCTATCTCCTCCAAATGTGCAGCAGACAGACATGGTCGGGAAAATTATGAGGCGAAAGTTGCTCCGCGCCTGGGTAGAATTAGGTGCCTGGCTTGAAAATTTCCGCAAACAGTACCGTAGGTCATGGTTTTTCCTGCCAACAAAGCTATACATCTTCCTTAGTTCCGATGTTGAAGGACGCCAGAATGCGGCATATTTGTGTGAAGATTGACAATGCCAGGGAAATGTATCAAGCGGCCATTGGTGCTCATCCTGATCAAAGTTTGTAATTTATTTTTGGGCCTTTTAGTTCAGTAGTTGGCTGACCTAACCCCAGTTCCTCGAAATGATCTATCCGTATCACAGAATGAGGCCTTGGTTCCTGTCTCCGAGTTCATAGATGCCATAGGACTTACATTCAGAACATATTCTCCAGGTGACATAGTGGTCCTATGCTTCCTCTGTGCCTCTTACGAGAGTTGACTAGAGCTCCTGGCTTTCGGCTATTTGGCTCAATGCCGCTGTGACCCTGAGCACACAATGCAATACTTCGGTCATCTTACTGCCATTGTGCAAGCTCTCGAATCGAACGGGGAGCCCTCACCGTTGCTACAAAATCTTTTGATATCGGAAAACATGCGTGATAGATTCACGAGCGAAGATATTGACAAAGCAGCTGCTATTCTTGGTTTCGGCGTGACCGGTGACTTAGGTGTCGAGTTGGAAGATGATGTCGAGGACGAATTCATTGAAAATGCTTGGAAGGAGGTGGTCAAGAAATCTTGGAAGGATGAGGAGCATGGCAATGATTTACAAAGGAAAGCTAACGATGCACTACGAGTGATCGCAGAAGCGAAAGGCAGATACAATTTGCGGCAAAAATGGCAGACCAAGAAAAACAGTATGATGAGTCCTTATCGTGCCTATGAGCTTTTGGAGGTTCCTGGAAATGTTGATGACAATATGTTAATCACTGTATTCTCTATTCGTGTTTGTGAAGAATTTCTGGTTTGCTTTCAGTGCTCATTTGATGATCGCAGGTTGAAGAGCGGCCTTCTCAAATTGATATCATGCGCGAGGCCCTCAGTATCATTGCCGAATCGCGGGGCAGCGAGCGCCTGCACCAATTTCTCACATCTGGACGGGACCGTGAGTTTTATCTACTTCTATTAAATGTTTATTTAATCTAAATAATCTAGCTGGGGACGTCAAGGCTGAAGTCAGTCTCGCCTTCCCCCGGGGTCTTAATCAGCTTGGGAACACTTGCTATCTTAATTCTCTTCTTCAAGTAGGGTTTTCTTTGTTGACTCACTTGATTTTTTGGAGGCAAATGACAACGTTTATAGTATTTTTACACAATCAAAGAACTTCGGGAAACAGTCATGACAGCAACTAAACTTGTTGCATTTATTGATGAAGACAAGTTGACAGAAAATGATTTGAAGAAACATCGAGTAGGGGGTCGTTTAGTTACAAGACGCGAAATCATCAGGTCTAAGAAGTGTAAGATGTCCTTCTGGTTTTGGATAAATTTTTGATCTTCGCTCTAGTTTTAAATCAGTTGGCTGAACTGTTCTCGAATCTTGAACACTGTCGAGAAGCGGCGGTAACCCCCACACGTGAATTGGCCAAACTCGCATTGGTCACTTCCCGTGACGAAGAGGACGACGAGATTGGAAAAGGCGGGACTGATTCTTCTAACGATACTGACGCAACTCTTGTCGATGATGGGCTGTCTCGCCCTTCCTTGACGTCACAGGAGGTAACTCTTTCGCCTCCTCTTTCGCCTACTTCTGTACTCGGCAAACGGGCACGCGACGAGAAGAAAGGGAGTGATATGGAGATTGACAGCCCCACATGTGAGAATCACAAGGACAAAGAAGTTTTCGTGTTCTTAAACGCACCTCCACGAGCATTCCCGAAGTCTTCCGATGTCCCATCCGAATTGTCGTCTTCCAAGCGATTTAATGAGCTCCAAGACATCGATACCAATTCGTCGCAGAAGCCGCCACCTCTACCTCCGCGGAAGAAGCCAGAGGTATCATCATCAGAAATGATGTTCGGTGAGCATGGCCCTGTAGTTCTGCTGACAACACTTGAATTGAGTTTGATAGGCAGACAACACGATGTGGCCGAGTGTATGGACAATTGCATGTTCCAAATTGAGACTGCACTCTTGAAATTCAACGGGGGTGGCGATAAAAGCACAGAGCAAGTCAGCATTGTGAAGCGGTGAGTGTTTTGCGACTCTTTTCTACCTTTGGTGATGCTTCATCTGTTCAGACTTTTCTTCGGAAAAATCAAACAGCGTTTAATCGGTCCTGTAGACGCACACCAATCCCGTGTTTCGGTGCATGACAAGACAGATCTCTTCTCTCATCTTCCTGTCAATGTGACTGAAGACGGGACTGACATATATGATGGCCTCAGTGGATATTTTGATGATGTTGTGGACTTTCAAGGGGAAAAGGCCCGAATGGAAATGTCCCTTGTCAAATTACCACCCATTTTGCAAATACAGCTTCAGGTAAGTGTGAGCCTTAAATGCTGCTCTGCAGTTCTAACAGAATCCAGCGTGTCCAATTCAACCGGGAAACACTACAACCTTACAAGTCGCAGGCCTACGTCAAGTTCTGGGAAAACATCTACCTAGATCGATTCATGGACGACGCAGCACCTCAAAAGAAGGTCAAGTCCAAAGCTTTGCAAGTGCGATTAAATGCTTGTCGAGAGAGACTCCGAGCTCTTTCAGAGGGAAAAGTAATGTCTAATCTCGCCAATCTCAACTGTTCTTTGTTGACTACTCTCTGGATAGAACTCCCCATTTTCCACCAGCATTGAAAACAGCATCAGTTTTCTGTCTGGGTTTGAGAATGACTCGGAAATCGACGTTGACGGTGATTTCCTCCTTAATCTCGACAAAGAACGGATGCATGTGTTAGGAGAAATTGAACAATTAGGTGAACGCGTGAGGATTCTGAAGGAAGAACTGGAGAGTCTCTGGGCGACCTCCAAAGTAGTGGAATATGAGCTCACGTCTGTTTTCATTCATCGGGGTTCCTCGCCATCTTGGGGCCACTATTTCTTCTACTCTAGATACCTTCCAGACGCACCCGACTCTTGGTTCAAGTATAATGACTCAGATGTCAGCTTAGTTTCTTCAGACGAGGTCCTTGCTGATACCACAAGCTCAACGGCAAATCCATATTTGGTACGCTCTCACCAGTGATTTTGCTCTCCCGCCGCTCTGACCGTAGTCGATAGCTTGTGTTTGCTAGGAAAGGGTCCAACGTTGTGGATACTGTGAAACGACTCAAACATAATATAGAAAATGACTGACAAACTTGTCTAGTAGTACTACATATTGCATGGAAGTTCTAACTCCTGAAGTTCTCAACCCTCATTGCAGGTATTAGGCAACTGCAACTGCACCTCAAGCTGAGCTGGTTGTGCTCACCTTGGAAAAACATTGCGGGTAGGAGCGTCAAGTCACGATTGTCGTTTCTTTCGTTTCGTCCAGCCCCACAGCCCCTGGTCCATTTTCAAGGCTTGTTAGAAGTAGATCGAGATTACTGATAATCCCATCTAATCGCTCTTCAACGTCTTTCGCTACATCATCAACGACAGTGAGCTGTCTCAACAACTCAGCGGTCTGAAGGTCATCAGCATCATCGTCATGTTTATGGTCTTGTGACGGGGTAAGGATAGATGCTAATGAAACCACAGCCGCCTCCGGGCTGGGGCTCGACTCTTCGGCATCCAAGCCTGACTCTGCGTCGTTCCAGGAACTTCTGTCATGAATCATGATAACTTGCGTCTAGCTCACTGATCAGCTTGACCTAAATAAGAGATCCCTAAATAAGAGATCCCATCACCATGTTCTCAACTCCGACTCTTTCATGGTTTCTTTTCAGCCATTTCTCGATTCTCTCCTCTCCTCGCTAATAGAACCTCCAATTTCTAACCACGAGCTTGGAACCTTGGTTGGTGAAACACTCAACCAGTCGGTCAGCCAATCTTCACCAGAGAACCGGAAAAGCCAGTGGGAGTACTTGTTGAAGAATGAAATATTTAAGTTGGCCGTATGTGTTCCTCCTGACTCATCACAGCCTGTTTATATCCTCAATAAAGATGACCGAGGGTGAGGCTTTGAAAAGGGAGGATTTTAGTTATTACGACCAACTCAAAGTTAGATTGGACCTTGTTTTGACGTTTACAGAATTGGGTGAGTACAGGATGCGCTCAATCACTACTTCATCAAACTTGAAATGCCGTTTCCAGACGCCTGCGAACAGACTTTTCCATTCATTATTCTGCAGGACCTATTAGAAATGCAGACCATCAACTCATGTTCACATATATTCTCCTGGATTGAAACGCGCTCGTCAAGGCTCACGGAGGGCATGATTCCCCAGAAGGGTAAGGCCCTCATCCTACTTCGGACCCTCAATGATCTCCTTCGACGTCTCTCAAAATCCGGTTCCACCACTGTTTTCTGTGGTCGAATACTCACATTCCTCAGTGGAGTATTTCCACTAGGGGAACGGAGCGGTGTCAACCTACGAGGCGAGTATGGTACCACATGGGAAGATGTCTGGTACCCGAAACTTGAGATCAGCGACATCGAGATGGTTGAAGCACCTGTATCGAGCTGGGGCGAAGAAGACACTGTTATGCAAGTGGATTCAGGACTGGATATAAAAAGATTACCTCGGATACTGATAGACGAAAAAGAAGGTTGGTTTCTTGGTTATGGTTTCTCGTGGTGTTTCTGACGCCTCCTGATATCCCAGACTTTTATAATACATTCTGGCACCTTCAAGTATCTTTTTCCAAGCCCCCCATATTTGCCAACAAAGGTGCATTCTCGGAATTTAGAGATGCCGTCGATAAAGTACTTCCGGTCATCAAAGAAGCAACTGCGAAAGAAAGGGCTATGATGGGTAGTCGAGTCGGAACAGGAAGTAATATGTATAAGAGGAAGCGAGACTCAGAGAGCGAAGAAACGAACGTCAATGAGTACTTTTTTGCCAAGTTTCTGACGTCCCCAGACTTGCTCGATCTTGAGGTACGTTTACTCAGGAGCCATTGATGTGCAGTGTTTGACTTGAATTCAAGATCGCAGATACACACTTTCGCCGCCAGTTTCTCTTCCAGATGGTTATTCTTCTATGCCATATCTTGACTTTTACGAAAACTGATAAGGCCGTCTGGGCAACACCACGGAACCGATCACTGCAAATGGATTTTAACTTGGAGTCTGACGATGCACAATGGACTCAAGAAACTCTGAACAAAGCTTTGGAAGAACTCAAGCAAACCACTCCGAATGGGTATTCATTTGCCGAAACGATTCAAACAATCATGAAACGTGAGAAGAATTGGGTCAAGTGGAAGAATGAGTTGTGTGCACCTTTCGACAAGGAGACATGGTTTACGGTTAGAGGTACAGAAAAGATTGGCTTGTTTGAAGCAACGAGAGAGTTGCGTCAGAAGCTGAGGCAGCCACAGGAAGGTTGGCGATATACCTTAGGAACAGTGTCTCTGACTGAAATCTGGAAAATGGGTTATCGAGACCTGCATGACTTGGAGAATCCATTACAGTTCAGTGATCCTCCCACTCACACTATCTATCTATTAACTATGACTCATTCTATAGACCGGGTGATGTGAAAGACTTCGTCAAAAAAGTCAAAATTGAGGATAACCGGATTGAGATGCGCAAGAAATCTCTCGCCCGGATTGCTGAACGTCAAGCACAGACCCTTGCTGCACGGGAGGAAAAGGCACAAACTGAGAGTGACAGCAGAGAAATACTTGCGAGAGTCGATGCACCAGCTCCAACTCCGATTGCTATAGCTGCCTCTACATTACATCCCTCTCTCCCTCCACGACCACTGTCAGCCATCCAGCCAACGCCAGCACAGTCGACTGCAGGGTCGATTCCAAATGCAACCCCCACACAAGTTCTAGCCCCAGTGCTATCTGTCAAAAAGACAGATCCGACAGATCCACAAATTGCGAAGTTCGAGGAGGTTTGTCTTCTGCTTTGCCAGTGACTACGATTTTTATATAAGTATCACAGAACAAACAAAGATGGTCTTGGCTCGCATTTCGAACAGCTCGCGATCAGTATCTACAGCACTTCGGCAGAATTGGTACCGGTGACGTTGGGCTTCTTGTACAGGAGATTGAGAAAGAACGCATAGCCGAAAGAGAGAAGACGCATAAGGTTGATGAAGTGACGAGTATGATAGACGAGGCAAATTCTAGAACCCCTGTCCCTGAGCTATCGATAATACTTGAGTCCCAGTCCGCTACCGCTCGTGATGACCAGGGAACAGATCCAGAGGGAGCGGACGGGCAGCCTCGAGACACTTGATTCAAGTCATTCCGTCCAGTGTTATCTGGAGTGCTACCACTATCGGTGCACGCTTTCGTCCTGTTGTAGCTGGACTCAGATGGTCGCTGATCTGAGTCGATTCAAGAAACAATCTCTAGAATCCATCTGTCGGTTCCTTACCAATATTAAATAAAAAGAATGGGTATTTTCCGAGGTTCATTCCCTGATTACTCCCTCTTCTCCTTCTTGTAACATGTAACATTCCTTTCTCCTCTTCACATGTAAATTTTGGTATAATCTTCACCGATTGCATTCGTCATCATTGACCAGAAGTGTTTTTAAAGATAAGTGTGCATCAGGTGATCATTGATAGATAATCCATACCTAGATTTAACCTAGATTTTCAGTTTTCAGTTTCGAAATCCTTACTTCTGACTTCACCTAACATATCAAAGCTATGCCCACTGAACCAGCTCTCAAGGTATGCATATTTTTTACACAAATCTATTTATCTAAGTAAACATGGCAGAATGTACTAGTGACTGGTGGTGCCGGCTATATCGGTGCGCTTTTCTCGCAGACCAAGTGTTTCTATCTAGTCAGCTGCTTTACCAGGCTCCCATGTCATTTACGCCCTTCAGAAGACAAGACGCTATAAAGTGATCTCGATAGACAACTATCATAACTCTTTGCCAGCTGCTCTTGCCCGCGTCTCTTGGCTTTCAGAAAACGAGCTTCCTAAAAATGCGACATCTCTCGAACGCGAAAGCACTGAGATTGACTCCATTAACTGTGACCTCACAAGCCTCGAGCAAGTTCGTGCAGTGTTTGAAAAATACGGAAAAGGTGGTATCTGGGGTGTAGTTCACATTGCGGTAAGCACGGTATGAGCGAAAATTTCGATGTCTAAGCCTGCTTCATAGGCGTACAAAGCCGTCGGAGAATCGACCGAGATACCCTTAGTCTACTACGCAAACAATGTTTCTGCTTCGATCTCCCTTCTTCAAATCATGAATGAATTCGACTGCCGAAGGATTGTCTACTCGTCGTCCGCTACTGTGTATGGGACACCGCCTATCATCCCCATTCCAGAGACAACCCGACTGCAAGCGGACAGTCCATATGGCAAGACAAAGGTGATGGTGGAAACTATCATAGAGGACTTATGTCATTGTGAGAGACGGTTTCTTGCACTGCTTCCAGCCCCAATGATTTGTTTTTGTAGCTGATCCGAGATGGCGGGCGATCTCCTTGCGCTATTTCAAGTGAGCCTCTGATTTTATCCATCTACAATGTACGACTTCTCCCAGTCCTGCAGGTGCCCATCCTTCAGGTTTAATTGGTGAAGACCCTCGCGGTCGACCTGGGAATCTTCTCCCCCTCCTCGCACAGATGGCCGTAGGACGCGTGAAGGATCCTATTTTGAAAGTTTTTGGGAATGATTATCCCACGCCGTGAATCGCTCTTCATTGACTAGTATTCTTGGAGACTATGCTCACGAACTTGAAGCGATGGTACCTGCGTCCGCGACTATTTGCATGTTCTTGATCTCGCATCGGGCCACAGTTTGGCTCTGGACGCCCTGGAAGAGAGCTCTTCTATCTTCTCCGGAAGGAGTGAAGCTTTCTACAAAGCATACAACCTTGGAAAGGGTAGGGGTATGAGCGTCCTCCAGATTGTTGAAGCGATGCACGAAGCTACTGGTTATCAGTATCAATATGAAATTATTGGCAGGCGGTAAGTGAACCAGTCCATGATCAAAACTGGCCTTCTTTGATAGACGTCATCTACCAGACGTGGTGATGTTCCAGATCTGACTGCTGACCCCTCGTTGGCCGAGAGTGAGTTGGGCTTCAAGGCACTTCAAGACCTCGAGACAATGTGTCGCGATCTCTGGAACTGGCAGAGCAAGAATCCCCTCGGATACGGAGAGCAGTGACCAGCCCTCCTCTGAATTGTTCTTCATAATTTAGACAACGTATCTACGAAAATTAGTCTTATCCTTTGCAATTCTTTATTTGTCTATCAAGTGACAGAAGCCTTGCTACTACTGATCTGCAGGGATATGCTTCTGCGGTCCTGTGGTGGAACATGCAAGTAGAGAATTTATGCTAGATAAATCCTGGTCGGATCACATTAGGACATAGGCGCAAGTGCTCTCCAAGAGCTGGAAAGTCACTGATCAAGAAAACGCGTGTCAAGTTTCATTATCAATTCTGATAAGTGAGTTAGCCTATAATTTTCCATGACAGTTTATGTTCCGCCTCAGCGTAGTTCTAAGCCTCATAAGAATTCACGTCTTTGAGCAGGGTGAGAAGGAAGTACCATTGGGGCAGTGGAAGTGGATATTCTGCACACCGCTCAATGAATTAATTTCGTAGTGATGTGTTGCTTATACCCTGGCTGGTGGGTTGGCCCGAAAGGATATGGACTTGTCTCAGCTGTATTCAATACTGTGGACAATTCATATAATTGATGAATTGCAGGGATATCTAATCACTAAGTTAGCTCTTTGTGATGGATAGTATTATCGTTTTGTTATGATTTTGTATAGATGTACATCATCCTCACCCAACAAAACATCTAGCTGTGCTCGCTCAACGTGAGAAGAAAGATCAGAAATACAGAGGCATTCATCTATTGAAATTATCAGCAAACATCCGAGAGTAGGAGCGAGTTTCGTTTTTTCACCTTGGACACAAGAAATGAAAGTTTCGATAGTGGCTTGATTTCGTATGGCCAGTGCTATTAGGGCATAACCTGATATTTTCCCGCTATCTCCCTTGCCCTCCTTCCTCAGAGCGATTTTAAGGACATTCACTAGGGGATGAATCAGAGACGGGTCAAAGACCTACAGAAATGGCTTAAGTATCAAACGCTCGCTATCCCTATACAGACAAACCAACAATATCTGCACCTAGGATGACGTCGGGTTTGAGGTCATGCTCAAGATAAGATGCCAAGTTGCACCTTTGGTGATCATCCAAAGAAGTGGACCAATCTAGTTTCTGAACGTGAACATTTGGGTGAGTGGAGGAACGATCTTTACTGGGCGTCAGAGACCCCACGAGGCAAAACTGATATGCTTACTGCACGGAAGAACGATATTTTTTTTGCACCTGACCAGGACTTCTTCATTGACGTCGGTCAGATATAAGGTACCACATAGATCATTGCAGCTTGAGGTCGTGGCGTGCTGAAGCTGCAAGGATGCAACGACTATGCCAAGAAAGCCAACTCCAGAGCCCAGCTCCAAGACTCGTCGATGCTTGACCACACCTGCATTTATATGAGCAATAACTACCTTAAAATACGAAAGGCATCTGTACAGACTTGGATTTTTTGAGAGATATTGAGCCAGAACTAAACTGGCTCCCCATGTCCGCAATCCAGTGGTACCACTCTCAATCATTCTCCTCGATTCCAATAGGGTCACTGTTTCGTACTTTGAAAGATCCACATTGAGAGACAACTCAGGAATTTCTTGAGATATAAATTCCCAGATATAGGTCACATAGGAATCAACTAGCGGTTGGTGGATCAGGGGCAATCTACGTCTACAAACTTGATCACATCTCTCTGAGATTGGGAAGCCTATATTTCTGCGTGATCGTCCAACGAATGAACAATGATACGTTGAAAATCACCTACGGGCCGGAAGTAGAAAGCAACTCTAAGTACCGTTCGTAAAATCTTGGATCGATTTCAAACTCATGAATCTGCAAATCAAGTCAAGAATGATGCCTAGCCAAATAAGGCGTTGAGGAATTAGCATGCCTTCTGTGCGTTTTCCAGATTCTCAAGGACCCATTTCCAAAAATTCCGCTGGTACTGAAGTGAAGGAGGATACGATGAGAAATGTGAACTGAGAAATACGGAATGAAGTAGGAAATAATGTGTTTTGTCGATTGATATGTGAGTAGGCCATTCCAGTAAATTCACCGGTCGAAGTACTGCAAACCCGACGAGTAATTGGAAGAGCTCCGGCACAGTGTGTTCAGTATGCGCCATTGATTATGCGCCATTGATTCCCACAGTGATCTTGTCACAATCTCACGTGCAAAATCCCTGCAAATTGTCATCCCACGTGTATTGGTAAATGTTCTCTCTTTTCCGACAGGCTTCGAGGTTTACACGTCCACGTACTCCCATTTCCGCACCTACACATCGTAGCATCTCCTGGACGTCGACGCGATGGTCCAATACTGCTCCGGAACCACCCACACTCGAGGAGGAGGCTGAACTCGAGGCCACCAATCCTGAGACTGTCTTTGCGGAAGGGCCAATATCACTTGATGGACGTAACAAGGAAGGAAAAGGGCACGAGCGGGAAATTTCGTACAATGAGTTCCTGAAAACTATTGGTGCCCAGTACAAGAATGCCAAGCCAAACAACTGGCTTGGAGGTGGTGTGGTAGGCGTCTCAGCTGTCAGATTGACCTTTATACCTTAATTTTCTTTCGAAGCCATTCCCAATGAATCCCAGCTTCACGCCTCCTTCACCACTGTCAAATGAGTTCCGCCAGCAGATCTACGAGGATTATATACAAGATCCGATAGAAAACAGTATCAGGAATCTATCTCAGCGTCATCACCTGAGCCTCAAGCGTGTTGATGCTATCCTCCGTCTGAAAGGTCTGGAGCATTCTTGGCATAAGGTGTGTACAAGCTCTTTCTCTGCCTAGACTCGAAACGATGAGTCGAACAAAAGTTTCGATTAGTCTTGAAGACATCAAGCGGTCAATGGTTAAATTGCATGCGTCCTGATTCATGTAAACTCTGTAGTTCTCGGATCGCAGCTGACCCAAATTCATTTTTATAGGTAGACATCTCGCTAATTCAATCGACATGGTTGCTAACCAATCTTCAATGTTTTCTCCCTTCTAGGAGGTGAGTTTACGGCCCATTATTCTTTGGTCATGATGAAACTTCGTCATCATTCGCGAGTTGGAAGACCTTTCTGTGGTGCCTTACATCACCCAGAACATGGTTATAATCGTTTCAACCCCATCTGAATTGATATTTCTTGATCTCAAAATGTACCGAGCGGATACTCAATTTTTTACAGAAAAAACAAATTCAATATGGATTCCAGCATGGCATGGATAAACTTCTTGGAGTAAAACTGCATGAATCGGCCGAGGCTCATTGGGATGGTCCTCGATGGGATGCTCTCGAAGCGGATGTTCTCGAGCAAGATGAAAACCGTGATGCCCAACGTCGAAGGTATCAGCGCCACTATTGGGAATCCGTTCCCGAGGACGGTCGAGTAGGCTGGCCCCCCTCTATGTGATCTCCACCAGCTGAACTGAAGTGAATTCAGGAACCCATTGTGCCTGCCGCGCTCGAGCATGCGAAGCAACTTGGGCGGAAACTCACCCAGCAGGAGGAGCATCTGAAGCCGACTCATCCTCGACTCATACCCCAGACTACCAATAAATCATATCTCGAAACTCCACTGAGATCTCAGAGCCTAGAGAAGGTTAGTCGGCCGGCGCTTGAGATCCGCGATATTGGGGGCAAGTTTCTCGATCTCAATGATAACCTCAAGCGAATCTCAACGGCAGAGGGACAAGCAAGAGGTAGGAAGAAGAAGAAGCATGAGAGGCGCAAGGCAGTGGTTCAGTCGTAAAAGCGTCTCAGAAAGTGTTTCTCAGGGTCTTGATTAATCTTAATCGTGTATTTATGTCGCTATCTCCCAATATCACTGAGTAAACCCTCTACTTTCAAGTCATAAATTGTGATTCTACCGAAGAAATCGGAACTTTGTTCAAATACGAATTTCATTGCTTGGATGCCGTTATTCATTCTAACAGTAGAATCGATTGGTTGCAGGTCAAATGTCTGTCGGCGGTTGACGTCTTCTGGATAGATACTCGCGATAACGAGCCACTCATTCGTAGAATCAGGCGATGCTGGAACCTGGATTGAACAGCGAGTTCCGACGAAACCCCCTTGGAAAACAAGGGAAACACGACGAGGTGAAATTAAATCAACGAAGTGTAATTGGATCGATTGCGGTAGTCCCTGAAAGCGAATGAATCAGAGGAGACTAGGTAACTGTAACCTTGTAACTGCCTGACCCCTTGTGATGTCCAACAAGTCTCTACAACCCCATCCGTTAGATGCTTTTTGCTCAATGACTTATCAAGCGTTGAGCTGACTCTATTCTAGTGGGGTTAACTACTTTCTGCTGGAATTTGATATACAACTCGCCTGACAACCGTACTTTCATTGATTAGCGAGACGAATTCCATGTCGAAGTTGATCGTGAGAATAGCAGAAATGAAATATACATGATAACTCAAGATTTTGATTTTTGAACCAATGTTGTCTTATCACGACGCTATTCCAGTGTGGCTCAAGAATGCTTACACGGAGTCTAATATCGCCTTGGTCCTTCGAACGCTTGCAGAGCGTGAATCAAGACGAGAATATATCCGACTGCTGAGCCACAACCGAGCTAGAGCATCGTCGGGTTTCTCAAGCGGTTCAGAAGCCTCTCATTTGTGTCCCCCTCCCACTTTCATTCCCAATTCCCACCTGGAGCATTATTCTGTGGCCACTGCGAACCAAGCGCAAAATGTTCCCCGCAATCGCTACGCCGACATTGCACCATATGATCGTACGCGAGTTGTTGTTGGGAGTGGTGACGCAGCGGGTAGATACCTTAATGCTAATTGGGTGCTAGAACGGCATGGACACAAATGGTGGATAGCAACGCAGGCGCCGTTACCTATGACAATCCACGCGTTTCTCAGTCTTATCATGCAGCCGATATCTACCCCCAAAGTTCTGTCAACGATGTCCAACACGAAACTCAAGGATGACGCAGCTCCCCGTGTCACAAGCCAAATTCGGACGGTCGTACAGTTGACAAAGAATGTCGAAGGTGGTCGGACGAAAGCCCACCCCTATTTCCCCACTGAAGTCGGTAAATCTATCATTGTACCTCCTGATGCTGGGCTATCTGTGCAGGCACTCAAGGTGACACTTTTGCACACGCAAGACCATGAGGATGCCCAATGTTCTCAAAGTATAGTCGCAATCTCACCTGTCAGTTTCACTTCAGCCGTCCAGACAACCCCGTTGAAAAATGTAGATGAGAGCAAAGATTTCCACGGACCGGAGGAAGATGACAACAATAGGGTCATCTTCCAGCACTTTATGTACAACGCCTGGCCCGATCACGGTGTTCCTGAGGACGATGACTGCAGATCCCTACTGGCTTTTCTGAAGCTAGTCGATCGATTGAATAGAGATTCAAATTTTGACAATCATTCGCCAACAATCAGTTCGCTGCATGTCCCACAGCATCACAATGACCCTGATCCACCCATCCTCGTGGGTTGTTCGGCAGGCGTCGGACGTACAGGGTCTTTTATCACGCTGTCTTCTCTCTTGCGACATAGCGGGTTCCTGCCCCCTGCTGCTACACCGATCCCTGCATCTGTTATTCCTTCTTCTCCTCTTGGTATATTACCCGAAGGCTTGGCAGGAGATCTCGTTCTGGAAGAAATAGATTTCTTGAGGGAGCAACGTCCACGGATGGTAGAAAGGTCTGAGCAAACGTTATTCGTCTACGAATTTTTGATTCGCGCCTTGCTAGGTACTTGTTGAGCTCTCTAATGTCAATGTCTCGGCGCCGAGCTGTGTTTGGGCAAGGCGGGTGGCATCAATCTCCTAGTTGTAGCTACACACGCCATTCAAGATACTAGATATCCTTGCTCAAAAGGGTTCAGAAACCTCTTGAACAATATTATAACTATGAAACCAATTCTAGCTATGAAACAAGAGATTAAAAATGGCCATGTATTGTTATGCTTGGTTCAGATTGCAACTCAGATAAAGGCTTGAGTAAGAGAGGAGAGTGTTAGGGTGACTGAACAAAGTCTGTGGGGATATGTGGGGTTTTACATCTTCAGGAAAACCTAAGATTATATCATAGCTACTGGTAAATCAAATAACACCTACTTTTAGGAAAACCTAAGAGAATAGAATGAGGTTTCCCAAAGGCAGTTGATATCCTAAATACTCTACTATCTATTGCAATCTAGCAGAACAATGCTGAGCTAACATCAGAATGATAGTATGTAGATGGCCAGGAATCTGAGTCAAAGTATCTAGAATATTAAAAAAGATAGAGTGTCAGGTGTGGCTCACACTTGAAAGCAAAAGTTTATGGGGTTATACTAAGTATGGAAATTTGTATAAGAAGCAAAAAGTTGTGAGCTTTGCAAACAACCTTAGCTTCAGCTTATGTACTACACTGTCTGCTTGCCACATAGTTGCAGCTTTAGAGGGGTGAAACAGAGTTCAAGAGAGCAAGTTCTGATAAGACAAGAGTGTTGCTATAAACACCAGAGTTAACAATATTTGATTATCCAACTAAAGATTACAGTATATCTACCAGTCCTTAAATACTGAGTAATAAGAAGTATTCAAGTGGTGCTATTACTTCATAGTACAGTTCCAATTGATGTCAGCAGTTATGCTGAGTGAATTTTTTAGTAGTGAGATACTAGCAGAGGTTTGAGTGGAAAGAAGTAAACTCCATCATGGAAAACTAAGTATTTATGAAGTTTGACTAGAAAAATAAGACTGCTACAAAAGATAGGTTATAGATGGATATTTTACAATGGTGTTAGACACAGTTCATACTTTATTATCTGAGATCTGGTAGAGTATCTTGGAAGTCCAGATAAGTGAGTTATATGTTATCTGAGAATACAGAAGATGGGTCAGAACAACCTTTGGCTTCAGCTTGTGTACTGTGCTATCATATACCAAGTCCACACATCCAGAAAATACATCTTTCTGGTGATACTGCCTTCTCAATATCTCTTATACAAGTCCATCTTCCATGATAGCTACCTTTCTTGTAATATGTCCACATAGCAGCGATGCAATTATCTGGGTATTCCATCTTCCATAAGGGAATACTCTTATTTGACTCAGTCTTCTATAGCAGAGTCATACTCCTGTCAGTGTTTCACCACTAAAACCTCTGCTTAGGGCAATAGGGACTATATCATTGAAACCCTGAGCATCTCCTATGTTATCTCCTTGTAGATAAGACTAGTAGTTACACTGTAATTTGCTAGTTTGATAATTGATGAAGATAACTCTTATTGAACTCAATCTTCAGTGTTTAACAGCAACATATCAATCAGTACTCACTTCCATCTTGGACTTCTTCCTCCTATCTGAAGTTGTGGTCACACAGTAGACAGATAGTGTAGCACATAAGCTGAAGCTAAGGTTGTTCCACAAGTTTGCACATCTCTGAGTCAACTCCATAGACTTTCATCCTCAGTGTAAACCATGTCTAACATGTGTCTCTACTAGCCATACTAGTCATATATTTTAGAATGGAACTTGAAGACTTAGTGGATAGAAAACTACCAGAGTGTAACGACCTTAAGCTTGAGCTCAGGTTGCAACTATGGCAAAGACTTGAGAAAGGATAAGGGGAAGTAGAATTGGTAAAGCGTAAAGATACAGGAATGTATCTACGCTATATATACAATATG
>Ga0157363_1001322_pt1 | contig 20553 bp, 7 predicted proteins | sample AttsexASBM1_FD_111477 | JGI IMG/M metagenome (GOLD analysis project Ga0157363, IMG submission 111477) | Fungus gardens microbial communities from leaf cutter ant in Ribeirão Preto, State of São Paulo, Brazil - Atta sexdens ASBM1 | ecosystem: Host-associated > Fungi > Mycelium > Unclassified ... | reverse complement strand
TATCCCAGTTTTTAATCCATTACCTATAAAATAAATATAAAATAAGTATAATAACGAAAAATCTCAGTGAGCTGACAGAACAAGAGTAAAGAATTAGTAAAAAATTTGTTGCACACTTAAAATTGATATGTCATCTGAATTTGTTGCTTTCGAAATATACAAGTTACGAATTTGTTGCTTGCAAAATAAATATTTATACTTATTTTGCAAGCAACAAATTCGTAACTTGCATATTTCGAGAGCAGCAAATTCAGAAAACATCTCAGTATCAATTTTAAGCGAGCAACAAATTTTTTACTAATTCTTTACTCTTGTTCTGCCAGCTCACTGAGATCTTTCGTTATTAATTACATTTATTTTGTAGATAATGAATTCAAAATTGGGATGTTTCGATAGTAACAAATTAGCAACAAATTCCTATGTATTTTGAAGTAGATTGATTTTGTTGAATGTATATTGTTCCGCTAACTCTTCCTTTAGTAGAAATCAGAACATCATTTAAAAAAAAAATTGGCAAAGCAAAAAATTTGTTTCTTTGGCAACTTTTTAGCAACAAATGAGAATGTTAATTAGAATTGATTCTGCTCACTTTGTTCCGCTAATTTATAAGATGTGAGATGCTAGTTATGGTTTCAAAGTATGTATACGTGCTCCGATTAGTTTAAATCTTCATCATCGTAATTTGAATTCTCTGAAATTTTACTATATAATCTTGAAAGTTACAATACATTATAATCAATAACGTATAGAGGCCTGATAGAATTAAATTTGATAGAATCTTAACATTAATGGACACGTACATCTTGACTTGATTGATCTTACATATATTTTTTTTTAGTACGAGCCTGACTCAGTTCAATATCGTTTTATCATTGATTTGTTTGCTTGTTAAAACAGCATCCAATATATGTAATTGCTTGAGAGTTAGTAATAAGTAAGGATAAAAGTGACAGTATCGTGAGACAATCACACATGAACAAATATTACTCACTCGACAAAGTGTTTCATTATAACCAGACGATGAAATAGCACGATTAATTCTGCAGTTTGCTATTTGCTTGCTTGCTTTAAATATTATTTTATATTTTATGTATTACATAAATTTTTTATAACATCTATTTTATTATTATTAGCCGTATTTTTTACATACATTCTAAATTAATTATTAACTGAAATAATAAATGTACAATTTTGTAAATAACATAATGTGTATTTATGGATTGCAAATATCTGATTATACACTATGATGTTTTTAATGAAGTTGTAGTAAAGCAGAAACATAAATGTCAAATTGCAAGCGTAACGGTAGTAAATCGAATGTCATTGCCATTCATTGCCTTGCTTGGTGGTTTGATATCGATGAATCTTGCTATTTGCACAATGTTTCCGAAGTTTACGTAATGTACGCAAGTGCGTGCTTACCTGCTTACTAAGCGTAATCTGACATATGGGGTGACAATGATTTTATCTATACGCAATCTGACTATTGTTTGCAGATAATCTTATGTAATTCCTCGATCGCCTTACATCGTCATTACTCGCTTGCAATATAAGCTGATTAAAGCTCTTCAACAAATTACAATAAATTACATATGAAATTGTTTAACTAAAGATATAAAAATTTTCTTTATTTCTATATCTATTGTTACAGACTTTTTATATTATTAATATTTTTCAATTGAGTTATTTTTCAATGAATTATATTTGAGTGTGCGCGGTACATTGATGTAAAGTACATGTATAAAGCTTTCACTGTACGTTGATTGCTTTCATCGTAGAGAGCAGTCGACGGGTCACAGATGTTACTCGACAAGATAAGGCATAACTTTCTTCTTGAGAAATGATGATGACTACTTCTCAATCGCATCTGACTAACAAATGTCTAACTGATTCTTCAATGCGGTCGCATTTACAAAGGAATATGGCAACGTTCGTTCTCTTTTTATTAAATGATATAGATGGAAATCCTGCTCAAAATGTTTTCTTCATGTTTCATTTACATATCAAAAGAAAAAATTTAAAAAGCACAACCTATATTAAAAAAATTTGATTGATGAAATTGCTAATTTATCTTAGTACAAATTAGGTTGTCCGGAAAGTTCGTGCTGATTTTGAAGGAAAATTGAAACGCAGAAGATTTAAATTTTAGTATACATTTATTAAATTACAATATAAGTTAGTCGGCACGAACTTTTCGGACAACCTAATATATTAAAGATAAAAATATTCATAAATGTCCAGAATGATTTAGAGGGTTTAATGATGTTAAATAAATTGTACTCTTATATATACATGAAGATGAAGTTGATCTCGATGTCATTTAATAAAACAGGAGCAAAACCGACAATAAAATATTTCATATTTCAATTATTCTGTATAATTCTTAGTATAATTCATAGTCAGATTTAAAGAGCGGGATATAAAACTTCTTAACTCGAAAATTTGATTATGCAATTCATACATGAATCTTCTCGAATTTTATTCAATTTATGATTGTATCGGAATTATTGCGTATATAAATGTTTTCACTTTTTTTCTTTAAAAAGTCTGAAGACATTACTGCAAAACATACGATCATTATATAGATTTTGTGCAACATAAGAGAACAATTTTTTACAAAATTATTATCTTATTACAGCTCTAACAATTATCTGTAGATTATTAGTTATGACTGAAATGAAAATCAATATTAATGCTTTGAATATTATATACAGAGAACAGAAAAATGACTACTCTATGATATGATCTCTTACACGTATATATTTTCGACGATTAAAGATAATTTGATTTCTATAATAAATATCAAGATTTATCACTGTTTTGAAAATAAAGTTGTAATGAATTAATTAAAAACCTTATAATAGAATTATGTGGGATAATTATGAAATATTTCAAAGTATAAACTCTAATTACATTTCTCAACGATTGATAGTAATTTCTAGTTAGAAAGTTATTATTGATACTGTTGATATTTCTAATTAGATCGTATTTCTGCTTGTATTTTTGATATGTAAATATAACAAATATTTCTAGTTTAAGTTTTAGTTTCATTCACGTGACTTTAAGCGACTTGTGATTTATGCACGTTTGAAGGAGAAAATTCATGTGTCTTTATCGACTTGCCATTAAAGCAACTGGTGAATCCGGTGCTGAATAGGTCAATGCACATCTCTCACCATTGTATACCTTATCTAGCAGCCACGCGTGAGCTGCTTGAGTCGTGTATTAATGATATATCATTGATGACCTGAGCCTGAAAACACCTGTATATTTAACATTCCCATGCATTAAATTTTTGTCGTGTGAACTTTCCAGACCTTTTCGAAGTAGATAGCGTCACAAGTACATAGGTATTGTCGTAATGACAAACAACAGTCTTTAGTTTTCTGAAGGAAAAATAAATTGTGTTAACTAAATAATCTATCGTAAGTAATTTTAGATGATCGACAGAGAAAGAATTATCTTCTATATAAGCAATAATAATTAATACATAATTTAATTTTCATTTTTATGTATAATTATATCGTACTCTCAAATAGTATATAATTTAGTTAGAAGTATAATTGCAAATATGATATTAATATATTAATGTGATTTCATCATATAAGTATATAGAAGTGTATAGAATTTATAACTCAAAAGACATAGTTCTTTAAATATCTTCAATATTTATAGTATGTATTTATTTTGCGTTCTTACATTGCTATCATATTTTTATTCCCTCCATTTGCAATTTGAATCTTTTTTGTTTAATTCAAGTTTTTTTTACTGTTCCAAGTTTTTAAAAAATATAACAAAATTTTTAGGGTTATTGTTTAACATTTCTATTATACAATATTATCAGTTTTTTTTACATAAATGTTAACTTGTATTGAAACGAATATTAAAACTGTTATTTAATAAAAAAATGAAATTTTAGCAAAAAGAAAAAAAATTTGAGAATGAAATTTCACTTGTGCAAAAAAAGACTCAGATTACAGAATTAAATAAATTATGTAATCAAGTGTATTTTATTGAAGAAAAACAATGTAATTAAATTTTTAATTGCGATTTGATGGAATTTTATAGATAAGCTGTAATATCAATAAATATATCAATCTAGTTATTTCAATAAAAAAAACAGTATTAACTATCTAAGAAATACCAATGATAACAAGATACATTTCATGATTTATTCTTGGATACGATCGTATAAATTATAGCATGATGTAAAACATAGTCAAATTCGAACGATCAACATACGTAATATAAAGCATAGGGAGGTTCGAGAAGATGCAGGTCGCGATCCACGCGAGGCATAATTAGCAATTGCACGGTAATTCTTAGAGGGTGGTCATAAAACGCCGCTAAGCTATGCCCAAGCAATAACTTCTGTCTTTGACGAGAGATTAGCTCGATGACGTTTACATCTTGCGTTGCCGCCACTTACGCGCTTATTATTCCTGCACGTGAATGTATAATGTCTTTGCTCACGCGTCATCTGGTGATGACTATGAGCATAAAAACTAACTGCGAGCTCGTAAACGATAAACAGTACTTAACACGACACACTGTCGAAGATGTATTTCAATCCTTAGCGAGATTGAGATACCGAGTGTATCTCATTCCAAGTCGTGACATTTTACAGCAGATTTAGATGCCATTTAAATTTACGAGCTCGAACATAGATAATATTACAGATGAGATCGATAAAATAAATTATTAGCGAACCGTGACTTTTTGTGACGATCGCTTTCTATACATTTTAAAAATTACATTGTTCTGAAAATGGAGAAATTTTAGAACGCATCAATGAATTGGAGAAAGTGAAAGTGACGATTAATGAGACAAATTCGTCTTACTATAGTATACTATACTGCGTAAATTTCCAACGAGAAAGGTGTAAATCACGGACAGTGATACACGATGTCTCAAATCAGATGATCCCTATTTTCTTCGCAATAAACATAACTGCTTCCTTCATTAGTCCAGCTTCCACAGTGGTGCAGCAAGGCACGACTCCTTTTCTCCTGCTTTCCATTTTATTCTCGTGTGCGTGTCCAATTGACAAACTTATTGCTAGTAAATCAGCGCAGCGCTATCGATCAATACAACTTCATCGATCGTTTGTCGTCGTCGGACGAAAGAAGACAGCTCGATTTCTCGCTTCCTAGTTTCTCCTTGAAAACGGAACGGTCGATGCCTCCACGCTCGTGCCTTTCCACGAGTGTCTCATTGGCATAATGGCGATATTATAACGCTGCCGATGATGAGGATGCGGTGAGGCAGGTACCAGCCAACTCATGCCCTTGCATTCCCGACAATCGTCGTCCCAAATGCCAGGACGCTCCCTCTTCCACTTGTCTTTCTCCCGCGTGCTGAGTCGAGTTGAAGTACAATGCAGCCATGGCGCTCAACACCGGTCGTCGACATACGCCAAGATACAGACGATCTTTGTTTATTGCGTCGTTCTCCCGATAGGTTTGCATAATTGCGCTCACGTGCGGGAATGTATTTCCCTCTCGGTCTCTTAACGCGCAATACATACAAATCGCTTGATGTATACTCTTTAAGAATGACTCCTTCGTAAATCCTTTAATAATTAACTAAAATAATTTCTAATTTAAATGCTCATTTATGTCATAATTATACTTCGCTGTAATCATTAATTATTTTACGCAAATATCTTAATTATTTTTTAACGGAAATAATTAAGCTTCAGCTGAATGAACAAATAGTTAGTAAGACTAATAGATTTTGAAATAAGCTTCTCATTTGATGTGCATCTTCGAGAATCCAAAAGCATAGCGTTAACGATCTGCAATTACGTTTAATCTTGTATGAAGTGCACGATGTTTCTTTGGGACAACGAGAGATCAATTACATGGTCTGATCTTGAAATAGATCCATCGATCAGATAGATTGTTAGTATAATGGCTATAAAGAACAACATTATATGTTATTGTCGATGACGTTCAATTAATTAACTAGATATGGGCTTGCTTATCTATAATGAGATAGTAATGATCGTACGTGAATCGTGTGCAACGGATATATGGCGATCGCATACGCATCTTTCGGTGCGCTTCCCAGGTTTCTTGTCCGACCGCGTAATAAATTGCAATGGCAGGAGTAAGAAACTGAAATCAGAGGAATTGATGACAGCGAAGGAATACGTGAGGATAGTGCAGATAAGAACGAAGTTCCTTCATAGCGTTGCACATGAGTCGCAGAATCGAATCGGCATTTAGAAGGAAACCTTTTCAGCCGGCACTCCCTTGATTTCTCATTGAATCTCTCGTATTATAACTTTTTATCTTCGTTTACTTATCTACCGTAGCTTACTGATGGAGTAGAAGAAAAGCGGAAACCAATCCGTTGTATTGCGCTTATGACGGTTCGTCATTATATGATCAGTTAAATTATAGCTCTTGAGATTATTAGAGTTCTCGTTTCGATACGACTGCGGAACTCGGGCAATTATGATGTTAAGGGGAAGAAATCGAATCGTCAAAATAAATGTTCGTAACGGGTCATTACGCTTATTTTTCCGTTTCAAGAAAACATCTATTATATATTAAGCGAACAAATATTTTTTTTTTTACAACTTGCGACTAGATGAGATTCTGTTGGCAGTATAATTATATGTTTTAATCCAAATTCCGATGTATCATTTAGATTATTCGAATTATGTATTTCGTGCAATTAATTCTGTTACTTTGGGTGCCGCATGATCGCCGCATGTAAATAATGGTATAGAATGGCATTTTACGAGATTGCAATTGCATACATAGCCCCGCTACTCTTTGAAATATTATAACTATGTATGTTGCACATTATACTCGCGAGGTCACCAATTTATCATGGATTTTCTTCGTTCTTTGGAATATTCGTGGCAGATGAATTATTGATTTAAATGAAAAACAAAAGCCTTATAAAATTAATCATTTGATTATTCAATAATCAAATATCAATTACTTGACATAAGAAAGATTAATGCTCTAATCATTAATGCTTTGGATTTTGAATTTCCATAAGATATTTAGCCTTCTTTGATAACTTCTTCTTCATGTATAGAACGATAGGTTTTTTTTAATTAATTTTCCCATAGAACTTGATGTATTTTGAATTACAATGAATAAAAAGAGTAAGTAGTATCACATTTCTATGCATTTGCAAGTACATTTATATATTTATTCATTTTTTACTTAATATAATCATTCTTTACTTATATTTATTTTTTTATTTAATTAAATTATAATTAATTAAATTTTAATTTTTATCTAAATAATTTAATATTTAATAGCTAGATAAAAAATGTGTTTGATAGTTAATAATATTTTGTATTTTTACAGCTATAACAATAAAAATAAAAACATCTTAACATCAGGAGACATGGTAATGTTTCGGTGCTAAGCCAAGCGCAGCGACACTATCGATTCCTTTACGCGAGATCGCGAGTTGCGAGAGATCGAGGTTATTGAATCTCAGTAACGGCTGAACCGATCAAGTTCAATATACACTCAATCGATAGCTTCCGCTCGAATTGTGTGAATAAAATTGCTTTTATTTTTTTTCTACGTGCCCTACGAACGAAGATATTGCGACGCAAAATCCCGATGTGAAACTTTTAAGATACGTCGTTATTTAAAAAAGATAAAAAAGGACACTGATAATATTATGTGCTTCTCTCGAATAAAACCTAAGTATCCAACCGAATTAATAATAGTTTTAAAGGATATTCTTATTGAAGGTCTTCTTATTCTAACTTAAGTAATCCCAGGTAGCAAGATATCATCTATTTTTGACGTAATTAATTGGTCATTCTTAACAAATCTGACGTCCTATGATTGTAGAAGTGACGTGGATTTGTCACAGTCACATAATGTGATATTAAACTCATGGTATTTACAAAAACGTAAAACGTAATTAATAAGCGAATTGATCAATCACGGTAGCGACCAGGGCTAGTAACAAATTTAATGTTACGATTTCCTTATTGCTTACATCTTATGACCTTACGTTTTTGTGCCATGGGCTTTAATCAACATCGAAAATACATCATTATTAACGGCATAAATGAATGACTTAATTAATTGATCATTAATAACATTACCAATACGTCGTCGATTAATCATTTATCTGACGTTAATAAGTGTGACGTTGTAAATACATCACACTTAAATAAATGATATCATAATAAAAAAGATAACGTTATTATTACATCTTAAATAGATAGATCACATAACATCAATAATTCAAAATGACTAATTATCAATGTCAAAATGACTATAATTTGCTACCTAGGATGGCAGCTTTAATTCTCTGTCAAAAATTATTACTCCTCGAAAAAACTATTGTATCAAATAAAAAAATTAAAATTTAGATGCTACATTCTTAACTTAATCAAGTTAAACTCTATTTTTTATTAAATTAAAACCCAAGTAGTAATATCTTTGTTATTTATTTAAATCTAATGATATGAACCCCTACAACATAAAAGTTGCAGCAACAATGTTGCAACAATATCACATGTAACAATATTGTAGCATTATTGCAGTGGTATTGCTGCAAATTATATGCTGTATGGGAACAATAAAAATCTTATTTTAGACCGTACAATTGGTAAACTAGAAGTCTATACTAGCTGGATATCTATAATGCTTTTAAATAATTTTTTTGTTTTTAATTTATATACTAAATATGTAGTTATTTGAACTGCACGCCAAAATGATTTTTCGAACTTACAAATGCAATCAAATTATTATACTATAATAATATCACAAATTAAATTGATAAGCAATTTAATAATTTGATGCTCAATCTGGCATCCTATTAAAAAGATGTTAATATACTGAAAAATTGTAAATTAATTTATTGCGAAAAATATTATTAACGAGTATCAAATTACAATATTAAATCGTTTATTAATTTAATTTGTGATATTACTATAGTAGTTTGATTGCGTTTATAAGTTCGAAAAATCATTTTCAATAATTACAAAATGCAGAAAAGGTACGGAATGGTTGCGGAATAAATGTGGAATGGGCGCGGACTGGGAAAAGTGGGAAAGACTGGGAGGGGTGCGGAAAAGATGCGGAGATTTCCACACCTATACCGAACTCATTCCGCATCTTTTCCGCAATTTTTTTGCTACTTTTCCGCATCCATTCCACAAGGAGGATGCCTACGGTAGAAGAATTTCTGTCCTCGAGATGGAACCTCTGAAACCGATAAATTCATTTAGAGTATAATGAAATCTATCGCCCAATATCAAATTCCACTTTTTTATCGGCAGAGAAAGTTGAAAAAAATCATGTTTGAAGTTTTACTGAAGTGTTGACGCGGAGGTGTAAGAGACAGAGAGCGGGCGATGCAAGTGAGAGTGGAGGGAGAAAGCTGGCAGCCCGAGGCGTATACATGAGCGGAGGCGGACATAAAAATAATGAATAACTTAGATGAAAAAGAGATCGCATGTTTTGCATCTCAGGCGCGTTCACGCAATCACGGCAATTAATCAATAGTAATTATAATTAGGAGAAACTTTTCAAAGGATTTTTATTGAGATTCTTGACTATTTTATCAAGTCGGAACTCAGTTCGTCGATGACTGCCAATGCGTTTCTCGATTTCTGAATTCCAGACTTGTCAACGAATAGCTGAACATATTTTTCTTACTTGTAATAACGGATGGGAAGTTGCGAAATCAGTTAGTGACATAAATATTATCTGATATCTAGGCACCCGTGCCTGTGTCCGATATCCGATCAAATCTTCCATTTTATAGCTGGGATTATGATTATTTTCTGTACACATTTATATTACACGAGCTAAAATCAAGATATAATATGAAACTTTTTAATCAATCTGTGTATTCCTTTAATATACATACATGGAAGATAAAACTTATGAAAAATATAAATTTCATCTTTTTTATATTATCAATTTATCTAATTGATTGTGTAATTTTTATCTAAAACATATACTACATAGATATCTAAACTGATTTATAAATGATCTGAATAGATAATTCAGATAATTATCTACTTATACTTTCACATTACTCGTGAGATCAAAGTTTTTGTAATTATGATCGATGAAGTTGTATTTATTCGTTTATTGCTGAGTTACAGTATGCTGCTACAGATCCATATATTTAAAAATAACACTGCAATGCCTTCACCGTTAAATTAGAAGTAATTGCTAGGGTAATATAATTATATGGTAGTTTCCAGGAGTGTATAGAGAGTCTGGGTCGGCAGATCTGATAGAATTTATAGATTCACGTGTAAGATTTATGCGAATATGTTAGACAGAACGATTACTACCTGTATGACGCCACGCGTCATCCGTGACATGGGCGCAACCACAAAACGGCTTTCTCATTCTTGGCTGCAGGAAGGGGTCTCTCGAAGATTGCATTGACATCTCGAAATGTTTCCGCACAGCTGACAGATGCAACCAGTATGGAATGATCGTGCAAGCGACATTTCTTAGGAACATATCTGAGAAATATACGATTGGACTTCGTAGTTTTAAAATCATATGATTTAACGTTCTAGTGGAAAGTAAAAGTTTCTAGTTACGTAGATTTTTGTTCATGCAAGATCCTGCCTTAATTAACAGGAAATCACAAGAAATTGAATTAAATAGAAATATTGAATGCTATCGGAAAGAGCAACAGAATTATTCTTAATTCGTTTAATGCGTTTTATAAAAATTTCTTTCGAATCAAACATTGCTATTATAATATATGTTACAATATATATTACAGTATATATTTATTAATATTAAAATAAAGTCTCTATTTCTTACATATGTGACGAATATAATTCTACAGGCATGATTCATGTTAAGTGAAGGTAATAACCTTCCGGCAATTTCGGTGTGAACGTCAGAATTATTGCGAGATTCCATGATGCCAAGACTTGTCTTTTAATGGGCGGTACCACGAATTATAATGATAAAGATTGCGCGTTTCTATTCTCGAGACAGCACGTTGGTAACAATATCCACCTTAGTGCGATTATTGTTGATTGACGATGTGTTATCTCCGCTAGTATGTTCGCTTTTCAAATGTAAGATCAGTCAAAAGAGGCCACGGTCATTCGATATTATTAACTCTTGTCATGAGAGATTTCCATGACATCAGTATACATTATTCTTTACATAACTTAATAATTGCAGTTTGATAATTAACGATGCGAGACATGAAGACATCCTTTAGATTTTTTTTTCTTTATTCGTTTGACGTGTTAAATAATATAAAGAGATGTCCCTGCATCCTTCCAGTGTTACTATGTTTTTTTTTAGTTATCATGTTCTTTTTTAGTTCATGATTTTTCTCACGACGTCTGCTGATAAATCACGATTAACGAATAATGACTATCGACTATCAAACCGATTTCATTTACTCGATACTGTCGTGAGCATCCTGCGCCATCTAATTATTGCAATCCGTGCAGATACAAAACATGTATACGAAGAACTGCTTTTGTAAATGTACGGCGGTAACCATCTGTAGAAGTATAATTCTCGGCGTGGAAACTGGTGAACAAAGAGCTGGCATTTGAATGCCAGCGACTACGATTCGCATCTGCTATGATCGGGCATTCGTGATCTTACAGAATCGAGGCTTCTCCATTTTATCTTTTTTCTCCGGATTTATCTTTACCTTTTAATTTAACTATTAGATCACAATACATATAATTCACAAAGTAATTGGATAAAGTTTGCTGGTACACGATTGCTTTGCCAATTTTTTTTTTACTTAAACAGATTTAGTATGAATAATATGTTACAATAAAGAAATTGATTTTTTAACTTATTTTGAAAAAACTTTAATATATATCTTAATCTTTAATATTGATCTCTTTAACAATAATATTACAAAAGCTTTACTAAAAATTATAAGTTATCATACAAAGTTATATAATATTTTTTATGTAATATTTATAACGATTTTTTTTATTAATTTTAATTGATCAAGTATATATATATATAAATCATACATTTTAAACGTTTTTTAATTAAACCAGACGACTAATTTCTTTGATTGATTTGAGTAATTCAAAAATTATTTTTTCTATTTATTATTTAATAAATTTGTTAATTTTAACAAAAAATAAACAAAAATAAACAAAAATATTTAATTATTTTGAATGTTCAAACACAATTGCGAATCCATTCACGTTAAGTGTACTTTCCCATCACAGTGTCTAAATCTTGAACTTTATTGACCCGATCTGGAATAGAGAGCAGTAATGCTATGTATGGTTAACGCCCAGCAGAATCCTTTCCATTATTGAATAAATTGCTGTTAAAGATTTAAAACACCATCTTGCATATGCAGCAATTTAGTGCTAAATTGTAACTGTTGACGAAATGCTTTACGATACCTTTCTTCACGCTTAATAAAAGCTTAACGCCTTAAATTATACTTTATCGTGTTTATGTAATCAGGAAATGAACTAGTATTTTAGATTTAATAATAAAAAAAAAATATTATAATTTATTTTTTTATTTTCAAATAAATGTTTTTATGTAGATATACTTCATTTATTATTCTTGATTACTTATATATGAATTGTTAATGTCAATATTAGTTGCTTCAAAAAGTAAACATGAAATTATTTCTCATGAAGATTTATTTTATGTCAGACATTCAATTTTTTATATTTGAATATTTATGATAATTTAATTTTTTTGTGAAACAGATGTTAAATCATTTCACAGTAAAATAAAATCGATTTTTATTATTATGTAGACAAAAATGGAGAGTAAAATTTATGTAAAATATGAAAATAATAATATATAATATATAAAAATATAATGTATTAAAATAATTTTACAAATTGTGTACTTCAAATTTGTGTTATTAAATCTCATGTTACTTTTACACAATTTACTTTACGAAATATTGATTACTAAATTACTTTATTATAAGTAATACAGAAGTGTTATAAAAATATATTATCTATTTTATATTTTTGAAAATTTTAAAATTGAAGAATTTAAAAGCAATTTCAAAAAATGACAAATATATTAAATATAGAAAAAAATTAAATAAATTTTTAATTTAATGAAGCAGAATTGTTTTAATCGATTCGTAAAATTTCTATTATTAAGCAAATATATGGAAAATATATCACGATCAAAAACATCTGTATAGAGAAAGTAAAATTATTGGCACAGATCAATGATCGTTGCTTTTGAAATCTCATTAATAATAATGATCTGTGGCAGGTAGAGGAAGTCGCATAATATTGGTCATCTAATATGTGATAGAAACGCTATAATATTTCGCTTTAATATGCATATTAATGTAGTGTGATCGTTATATTATAAATTATTGATTATATTGGTTACTGAACGAATTTTATTTGCTATTTTTAAAGCATATATTTTTGAAAGCGATAAGAATAAATATTGTATATGATCTAATAAAAAGAGAAATAAAATTTTATTAAGAAATTAATAATGTTAATTAATTGCATCGATGCAATTAATTAACATTAATCTTCATATTATACATATAATCAATAATATAGAAACATTAAATTGAAATTTCCTCTGATATATTCATTAACATAAAGAAAACATAACATAGGCATACTATATCTATCTTAAACAGAATAATGAAATTGTAAGTATTGTTTTATGGAAACTTTTTCATGCAGAAGATAATTTAAGTGTTTCATTAAAAAAGTTTAATAATAATAAGATAATCAAGCAATTGGTTCTTTCACATTACGAGTAGAAATCTGGATGAAAGTTATGTATTGTAAGTCTTGATAACAACATAATTGGCACAAAGAGAAATCTTTGTATCATTCATTCTTGAGAAATTATAATTTAGAGTACGTAGGGAAGATCTTAATTATAACATAACCTGTTTACAACTGCTAAATATCATGCAATTATATAAATTATGTAGTTTAAAATTCTTGAGTAGTCATTATTATCTTGTTAATATAATTCTTTAATACTTATAGTAATCACACATTATTAATTAAAGAAAAATATTTATAAGTACATCAAGTGATTTAAATAATTATATCTTTGTACAAAGTTATGTATACAAGACATCTGTTTATAAAACAACATTCTAATTACGTGGTGTTATTCTTATGCAATTCCAATGAAGAAACATGAATTATTAATTATGACTAAACAAGCAATAACTTGCATTATTATCGAGCAAATGTTATTAATACGTTACCTAATTAGTATCTATAATAACTTTATTATTAATGCTAATTTTGCCATAGTTATATGCGCTTTTAAACGCAAAATTATTTTTAAACATATTTTTTAATTTTTTAAAACTAATCGATATTGTAGACTTGTGTAACTACTTCGTATATATATATATCTCATTTTTCATTATCGAAGAATTTTTTACTTTTGCGGAATAATTTATCATTTGTTGAATAACTAGAATATCTTTTTTATTGTAAATGAATTTAAATTTTATCATTAGTAACCGGGAATATTTCGTGGAATTATTATTCGACGTAACTTATCGTAATTTACTAATTTAATGTACAAAATATGTATTTAACGAGCTCATGATGTTTGTAATATGCAGAACAGAATATAAATGATCAGATGAATAAAAAATTATAGTAGACTCGTGAAAAGTATGAAATCACTGCAGTGAGAGTGACTACGTAATGTGCTCGTTTTCATCTGTCGAATTCAAATCTTTTCACATCCATTTCAATTTCCCCATCATCTTTACTTTTGCCACCCACGTTTATATGCATCTGTTTGTATAACAGCTAGAGAATGACCTACTCATCTCACTAAAGATATTCTGTTCAAACTCACTCTCACTAAACATATTCTATTGAAAATCAAAGTACACCTTTCTGTAGGTCTTTTGTTTATTATGATAGATAAATAGCACTTTAGTTGAAAAGCCTTCCTCTCCCTTTCACTCTTATGCTCTCTCTCTCTCTCTCTCTCTCTCTCTCTCTCTCTCTCTCTCTCTCTCTCTCTCTCATTAAAACTATCTTTACATAGTTATTTGTGATTAATTACATTTTTAATGGTATATTAAATAATATATAATAATATATTAATAATATATTAAATTTTTAATAATAGTTTTTAATAAATGTTTATTTCGAAAAATTGCAAAAGATGCGAAAAGATAGAATTTTTATTTTTATTCAGATTTTATTTTTTGCTTAGAAATAGATATTTTTATATTGTAAATATTCAACAATTAAATAAGATTATATAAGATTATTTATATATACATACAATAAAGTTTAAAATAAAGTATAAAATTACAATTTTTATTAGTATATATAGTATTATTTACTATCGATGATTTACTCTCAGTTGGTAATTAGATATCAACTGTAGATAATGCATTTTTCTGAATTTTATGAATTCTTTATAATATTTTTATTTTGTAATAAAATTAAGATTTTTTAAAGATATGAAATAGATAATATTATTTTCTATAATAGATTGAATAATTTATTCAAATACATATTATAGTTTAAATTTAGAGTATATTATAATCAATATCTTATTGTAAAAACAATATGAGATTTAATAAATAAATTTCAAATCATAATCAAAAGATATTTTAAAATATTATTTAATATATAGCATTTATTATTAACTTTACATTTTACATATCATCGTATTTTAATTATTCCAATATTTTTTTTCTAACTTTTTTTGTAACTTTTAATAATTTCGGGGAAATTTCTTTTAATAATTATGAAGAATAACCCATGTTTGATAAAAACGTGTACTTTTTTATCTTTTTATCTTATTCGAAAGTATTACACGATTTCTTCGATCTGCAGTTGTGGCGCTACTTTAAAGCCCGAAATATTTACTATGCGAAAACTCGAAAAACTTTAATATATGAAAAAATATGAATATTTTATTTTTTATAGATTATATTATCATACAGCATCTCTCAAAATATTTTTAATGTTTATATTTAATATTTATACAATGTAATTTTTCTTAAAAAATAATTACACTGTGTAAGTTTTACTTGTAGAGACATCTATCACGATTCTCTTACATCAATGTAATATAGGATTTACAAGGACAGATATCAAATAATGAAAATAGATACAAACATATTTAGATACAAATAAATTATTATTTTTATTGTGAAATTTTATATATATATATAAAGTTTATGAATAAGTTACTAAAAGTTCAAATAAAACATAAATATATTACATCTCGTTGACTTATAAATACATAATACTGCGCAAAATAAAAATTGTCTTTTTTATATAAATAATATCTTTTATAAATAATCTATGAGTGATCACTTGTCACAGATATTCAACAAATACAATTATTATCGTGACTAATTATCACAAAATGCAATCGATTATCTTAGAAATTGATATCGATTATACATATAATACCTTTTAGAAGATACAATTAGTAAAAATACTATTGATCCGAATAAATAAATAATTAATATACCAAATAAATAATTTGCTACACGTAAAAATAAATACTATGCACTACATGTTTAATTGTGAGCCACGGTAATAAATAATTGCTTGAATAAATAATTTTGAGAAATTATCACGAATCTTAAAACGAATTTGTAGTCTTTGCACATTTCGCAAATAATCGCTATATGACAAACAATTATTGTCAATAACTTCAAAGTTTACTGCACCGTCATGTAGTGACGTCATTTTATAGTTACAGTCACGGCAGGTGTTAAATCAATTTACATCAATGGTACACGCTGCCTACTAGTCTGATGTATCTTTTTGTGTCATTTTCTGATGAAAATGATCGATGACCCGCTATCGATAAGAATAATACTTCTTTTTTATGTTTAATTGTTGAATACGTGCTTCCAAGCATGTAAGTAATCTCGATATTTGAGAACTACGCCCCAGTCCCTGATGAGTCTTCGTGTTTCATCGACAGGATTTCGCTCTGTATGGCTCATGATGTTTCGTTCCACACGTGTCGGGAGTCGTATGATGGGCAAGGAGATAATATTGCTTTCGACTTCGCGTAACATCATTGTTAAGTACGATTGAGTCGCTTTAAGAGCTTGTCGAATTTGAGAGTTAGGCTCGTCCTCGACCAATTCCTCGAAGGCCACGGCAAATTTCTGAAGGTCCATGTGCAACTTTGGGAAACAGTTAACAATCTGCAAAAACAGTTATTACAGAATTATTACTTTATTTTAATGTTTAAATATTTAAATATTGGTAAAACCGCTCACTCTTAAGCTTGCTCATTAATATTTATATGATTCGCTTCAAGATATTATTAAACTTTGACGTAAAGATAACCGATAGCATCACTTCTTTTATTGTCAACGAACTGTTAATGTCGACTGTAAATATTGCTCCGTTAGAAATTATTCTATTACATCCATATAAATATTTATGAAGATTTCATGTAATACTAATTTTAGTGCCGTTTAAAGAATTGAAATAGAAAATCTGGCAAAAGTCTTCACAGAATTATCTAAAGATCTAAATATATAAATTTAGCTATATTCTTCTGAGCGCAAGTATAACAATTTTACTCATTTTTTTATCACATAGAATAATGATTTATTTCATTATGCATTTAAAAAATTTATCGAAGCAAATGTTCATTGTATAATTTCAAAAATATTTTTTCTGATCACATACACAAATGTAAAAGAGAAAGAAAATGTTAAAGGTATATTTTGAATACACATACTGAAAGAAAAGATTGGCTGCTGCAGCAAATTAAATGGTAAAATATGACATAACATTTTTAATTGACTGCAGCAGTCAATTTTTTGTTGCAGCAGCTAATTTTTTGGTTGCATTAGCCTATCCGCAATGTCAATATAGGATTATGATAGCCTAACGGAACCACAAATTGGCTGCTACAATCAATTAAAAATGCTACGTCATCATCAGCCACGTCTTTTCTTTCAGTGCAAATAATAGAAATTGTAAGTTACGTTAATCAAAGAAGAATTTTACGATCGACGAAACCTAATTTCTCTTCGCGTTATCAGTAGTTGCAACTTAATCGCGTGTTTAAGATCCCATTGTAAAATCCCACTTTCCGAGAACGCGCAACTAAAACCCCAACAAAGTGCAACGCTGAGGATCAATGTTGTTGCAGTCTACGGCGATCGGGGCGTGGCAGAAAGAGGGAAGGGAGCTGCGTGCCCGAATGCCGACATCCGGAGAGTACCGCGAGTCGCGATATCAGCCTTGCGTTATCAGTGTGCTTGCATCGAGGAGGCAGACGAGCGCGATTACGCAGCCGCACGACCCGGCGAACATGAGTGCACACGTACGGTCGTGTTGCGCGCGCACTGCATGAAAGACCGCGCTCGCTCCTGCTCGCCTGCTACTTTATAATAATTACCGTCTCATTAAAATTTGTTATTTAACGTTGCGTTAATCAATTGCAACCGGGTGGTCAGCCGGCTGGCCGGTCGCTGAAAACGCGACGGTGGCCTGTAACACTACTCTCTCTTTCCTGTACACTCGTTATCCGTCTCTCCTCTGCACGCGGTAGTATCTTGTACGGATTGCTCTTTCATTTCTGCTACACGGTAACGACGATTACGAACGATGAATATTAACGATCGTAAAGAAACTAACGGTTTGAGACATAATGTTGCGAGCGTTGACAATGAAGAAAGAATTGTTGTAGCAAAGAAGCTAATGTAGCTAACAATGTTGCAATGAGAAGTATTATTGTAATATCACATAAAGAATCTAAGAGAGAAAGAGAGAAGAATCTCGAGTAGAAATAAAATCTAATTTAGAAAAATTTATCTATAGAGCAACTTCCAAAGAGATTTCTGCAATTGCAATATCTCTTGGGCAAAATAATGGCCAATTGAAGGCGCAATTAATGTCACGTATTTATGTTAAGAGTTGTTGATGGCTGAGTAAACCGTTTGAAACTCTTAATAACGGCAAAACCTAAGTTGCAGTCCGAAACATATACGATATAAACGAACAACAATGTTAATTGAATGATTGTACTCACCATTGGAGTACTAGCGTCGACTAGTTTTCTTATGAGATTCACATCCTTCTTGCCGGGTATCCAATTAGGTATGTACTGGTGGTCGTCGACGCCAATCCTAACTCTCTCATAGAGGTATTCGTAATCTCGAAACAAGTAGTCGTTCATCGTCAGCTGATGTTGCAGCCTAAGACTCTCCAGACTTGTCTTCATTTCCTCGAGACTTTTCAAAGGGATGGCTCGTAAATCGAGTTCTCCACATGGTAGATGCCATATTGGTATTGACCCGGATATCTTTGGAGCCGCAAAAGCAACAGCCAAGATAGATGAAATTAAAATAATTCTCTCGAGGAACATGTTTGAATTTATTGTCGTAAATTTTTCGCAGGTACTCTTCGCAGTGATGATCTTATCGAATCGGTTTGGAAAAATGATAATGATAAGGCACTGAATGATATTCTCGATCGACGTGAGATCGTGAACTAAGATTGTCAAACTCTCGTGCTTCCTTCTTATATATGGGATTGTGTAAACAATCGTACATACGCACGCATGTTTGACGTCTCGTGCGTCGGTGAAGCAACTCGAGCAGCTAAGGTTTTATCCATGTTTTTTTTTATTGTATCGCCGCTAGAATTCTGGAAATTAGTCACAGGGTTCTCTCTGAAAGTAGACAATAGTCTCTTTTATTGAACGATACCTTTTTTTTCCAGTCAACATATCGCCGACAAATGATACGACTTAAGAAGTGAATCTGACAATTTAGAATACTGAAAAGTAGCTGTTTTTTGCGAATTTTTTATGAACAAACCATAAAGCCGATCTTTCTAAAATTTTAGAGGTCATTTGTTATATATTTCAATAATACAAAATAATTTTTTAATATGAAAATAATGAATACAATAATAAGCAGAGTCCGGATTATCCGCCGACGTACCAATTCGAGTCAACATTCTTCACGAGTCTCCCCACTCGCCAAAAGCTGCGGAGCAACAGAGCGATGATGAGTCTGATGAGGGATGGAGGGGAAGACGGCTAGTGGTTGATACGTTCTCAGAAATCTTAGATTGTTATCTGGGTTATTACAATTATTATTGTCTAATAATAAGTTATATTAGGTGTAATAAAAAGAAATCCGTTATTTTCCATTCAATTTCATGCAAAAATAATGGATTTCTTTTTACTACACCTAATATATTAATCATATTGTGCTTCGGCACAGATATCGCTGTATATCTATAACGTCAGACCTGTTTCTCAGGCTATAACTATAAAAGTATTTCGAATTTCGATCTAAAACTTTATGAGTATATTTTTAAAGAGTAATATATATCGATAATAGTATTGATTAAAGCAAAAAAAATAATTAAAATTTTTACTTTCTAAATCAGGTTTCTTCCTTAAATGTTTGATATGTAACGATTCATTGTATAGCATTCTTTTACTAATAATTTATTAGTTAATAAAATTAATCTGCGAAATTATATATATATATATATATATATATATATATATATACATCTTAACTTATGTCGATATAATTAGAATTATAATTATAATTTATACATATATTTCATTTTATAGT
>Ga0157363_1001320_pt1 | contig 20558 bp, 12 predicted proteins | sample AttsexASBM1_FD_111477 | JGI IMG/M metagenome (GOLD analysis project Ga0157363, IMG submission 111477) | Fungus gardens microbial communities from leaf cutter ant in Ribeirão Preto, State of São Paulo, Brazil - Atta sexdens ASBM1 | ecosystem: Host-associated > Fungi > Mycelium > Unclassified ... | reverse complement strand
TGAAAAAATACTTTCAGAACATCGTACAGTAGCCTATGTCATCTCTAATTTAAAAAAAAATGAAATTTAAACAAAATGTATTTTGGAAGTTTCCTCAAATATTTTTTATTCTAAATTTTCTATCCTAAAATTAGCAAAAATATATGTATTATTTTACTAATTTTATATGTAATTTTGTATTATTTCTCTAATGTTATTTATTACATGAATAGAATAGCTCAGAGAAAGGGGAGGTGGGAATTTTAAGTGCAAAAACATCTATTTAGAATAGAAGAAACTGAAGATTAGAAACTTTCGAGATTCATAATATATGCAAATTGTAATTGTTGATTTTCATTTTCAGCAATTAATATATGATTTAGACAATTTCTGAATACTCACCACTGAATGAAAATCCTTGATTTATATATATTCGTAGTTTATTCAATCTTGTTCAATCTTATATGTCTCAAGATGAACAGAATCGGCAGAAATCAGTAAATCTGGGCAAAATTTGCGAGATCGTGAGCATGAAATAACGAAATAGTATTAGATGGATTATATTGCTATATTAATTTAGTGCTTTTAGGACTACATGGACAAATGTATATTTATAAAGGCTGATCCACACATAGTCATAAGCCAGTATTTATAGGGTGCTTTCCATTCAATGACACAAATCGACACAAACGTCATTCTATCTTTCTTGATCTATTTAGAGAGTAACAAAGATAGAAAGACACTTCTGTCGATTTGTATCACCAAATGGAAAACACCTGCAGTTGGTTTTTATATTTGAAATTGTTTTAAGTACAGTCTTAAGACGTTATAAGCCAATCAAAGAGTTGTATTAGCATCTTAAGACATCACTAAGGACGCCCTTAAAATAAAAATATAAATATATATCAAAAAATCGGCTATAGATTTAAGATCGTTTGAAGCACGATATAAGAATATTACCAATTCTTACACTATGATTTTAAGATACTAATCAACATCGTAAGATTACATATGTTGAAGACAATACTAATGCAAAGTTCATTCTTTTCAACTGAATCTCCTTCATTGTTTATCTTTCCTTCTTTTCCTCATCATCGTAAAGAGAAAAGGAGGAAAACTGGAGTAAGATGGAGCAATAAGCGTCAGAGAAAAGCTGTCTTCATCATAGATAGTCTGAGGCTGACATCCCACAAGCAGAAATTTACAGCGAAACGGAACAGCGAACCCAATCACAATTGCAGAAAAGAAAGCAGAGTAATGACTGCCAATGACTGTAGAATTGTGATTGGTCGCGCTGTACCGTTCCGCTGTAAATTTCCGCTCATGGGACGCCAGCCTGAATCGTCATGACATATGATCGTGACAAATCGGCGGGAAGGGGTCGTATGTTGCGTGTGGGAAAAATTCGCGCATTCCCGCGAGATCAAGGTAATCAATCGTGATAACGGAGTCGTGATTATTTTCGCGCGCAGTTACTCCGAGCGGATATAATACTACAAAACATATAATACTGTAATGGCGACGCCCACCAACAGCGACTGTAACCTCGTCGACGAGTTCGAAGAATCATTTCAGGTAAAATGAGCATTTTACATTGCTCCGTATTATTGTTAATTGAATGTACGCATATTATTATTCGTGTCGATATAATCGAGGAATATTTTGCCGATGATGACATTTCTTTGTAAAAGTCGTAAAACTCGAAATTGAATTATCACAATAAATTGCTCTATTGTTGGCATATGTTAATGTTATTATCATTACAAAAAAATTTTTAAGAGAAATTATGTTTTTATCTGAAATATATATGTGGTTACAAGAAAGTTTATCATAACGATGCGGAAAAATAATTGTATGTATAATGTCCCAGAATAACCGCCAAATATTTCGTATACTTGTAGAGCGGATTAAACTCGAAAAGTCTTCTTTTCGCAATTTTCGTAATAATTAACAAGATATTAATTACTAAAATCGAAAATTGGTTTTTAAACCAATATTTATTTTTTATTCAAGTACTATCAATTTTATCAAAAAATAGCAAATGACAAAAATTGATTTTCTTCTCATAGAGTTCTGAGAATTTTTTCAGAATTTTTTAGTATTACATTTTCTTATGTTGATAAAAATTGTTGCCAATATGAAAATGTAGTATTAAAAAGTTAATAAAAAATTCTGAAAAAATTCTTAGCGCTCTATGAGAAAAAAATTAACAATTTTTGCTCTTGCTGTTTCTCTATAAAGTTAATAGTACTCGAATAAAAAATTATTGTACTGAATATTGGTATTGAATACCAATATTCGGCGATTTATAGTATTTAATGTCTTGTTAACTATTACGAAAATTGCAAAATGGTAGAGTACTTTTCTACTCAGTTTAGTCCACTCTAGCACATGAAATATTTGGTGGTTATTTTGGGACATCCTGTATATGAATTTCTTTTAGTTTTAAGTTGTTATTTGAATTTCTTTTAGTTTTAAGTTGTTATTTGATTCTAAATTTGTTTCCAAATATTCAACACTGCTGAAATGTTTTAGAATGTCAAAACAAGTTATATTATTGAATGTTAATTAATTTATTGTTTTTCAGCAATGTTTAAGTATATTGACAAAAGACGAGGGATTGGGTAACAGTGGAACTGGTGCATCTGGTGGTTTGACAGTGGATAAAGATGAAGGTCGTGCAGAAATAGAACAGGCTACCATGAGATTTATAGATCTCGCCAGACAAATGGAAGCTTTCTTTTTACAAAAGAGATTTCTCTTATCTGCACTGAAACCCGAGATGTTAGTTAAGGAAGAAATCAACGAGCTGAAACTGGAGTTGGCACGTAAAGAAGAACTAATAAAAAGACATAACGACAAGATTGCTGTTTGGCAAAATATGTTGTCGGATTTGCAGGGATGGGCGCAGTCACCTGCTCAAGGTCCAGCGCCCAGTGGTAATATGAGACTAATTTAATAATGATAATGACAACAAATTCAATGAGTAATAACACTGATATTAATGCCAATAGGATTACCCAATGGAAATCAAAGTGGACAGAATCAGCAGGCTTCAGGTGGTAGTGGTAATGCTTCAATGCAACAACAACAGCAAATACTACAACATCAGCAGCAATTACAACAGCAATTACAGCAGCAACAACAGCAGCAGCAGCATCCACAATTGCAGCAACAATTGCAGCAGCAAATGCAACATCCATTGCAATCACAGGTATTTAAGTGACGCCAAAGTTAAAATTTTCCTATTCTTCAGGTAGATTGTTATTAAATTGAAAGTACGCTTTTTTAATAATTAAAAGGAAAGTGAAGAAGAAAAAGTGTGTGAGAAAGAAGCGATTGATAGTACGATTGAAGAGTGAAACTAATGAAGATTTTTATAAATGAAGATTATAATGTAGAATTTCCTATGACTTCGTCGACAAGCAATTTTTTTCGTGTGATCTAAATCCATAAATTGTTCACATAATTTATTTATCTTCTTTTTTTAACAAGATTTTAATGTTAAATCTGTTTTTGTATTATGCAGTCATATTTATATCACGGGACTCTGGCTTTTTTTTGGCTTAATAATATATATCATAATTATATTTATTATGATATATAATTATAATATAGACAGTGTATATATATATATTACAATGCATATATTTGTATATATTTATATGTATTTATGTCATAGTCAAAGTATTAACTCTATGAAATCTTTACTGTAGTCTGCTGTAGTCAATGTACACATCAGGCCTATCCAATTTTAGCTTTGAAGCAAAAATGCAAAACCATTTTAACGTAAAAAATTCAATGTGAGTAAGATTTTGAGGAATTAAGAAATATAAAGTGTTAAACATGTATCTGAGTATGTATCTTATCAACACTTTACAAAATATCTACATCGAATTTTTTGCATCGATGCATTTTGGCTTTGCAGCTAAAAATTGGACAGGCCTAATATACATTTACTAAAGTTAACACTTAATACTTTAACTGTGACATCGTGACATGTACATATAAATTGAAGAATTTCTGTTATTCATATCTGAAATGTGTGACTGTTTATATGTATGAATACGTCTGTGCAAAAGAAAATGCATGTGTGAAGAATAGCATTTATATCAGAATCATATTATTAAGTGAACATATATTCTTTCTTTCTTTTTGACTATGGTGGAAAGATTATACGGTGTGCTCGATTTGCAAGCGTCTCTTTGTCTCTCTCTAATTCTCTGTCCTCTCTCTTACGCAGTGATAGATCCAGTTTAGCCAATCTTAGTTGTTGTTTTCGTCGCACGCACATCATTTAGGTTCGGTCTCTCTTTTTATTATTAGGTATTATTGACTACCGTACGACATAACTGTCGTTATGTCTTTACTACGTTTGTTTGCATCGCATGCTCCTACTCTACTCATTTTAACGCGTTTGTTGGAATTCGTAGGAGCTATAATAAGAATTGAAAGAATTGAATTTCAGAAATATATACTCAAAATCTATACTTTTTTATAGACTTTTATATATATATGAAATATTGTACATAAGATTCGTATAAAAAAATTTGAGATATTTTCTAAACAGTTATAAAATGATACAGAGATTCTAAAAATTCAAAATTTTTTAATATGTAAATTATAAAATAGTATAAGATTTCTATAATTTTCTATAATTGTATATATATGAACATATTTTATATATAATTATGTATTGTGATGTCAATACCTATATATAAATATATATAAAATATATATAAATAAATAAATAAGTACAATTTGCACCAACAATACTTATACCAATGTATAGTTCGATGGAATCTTCAGGACACTTACAGAATTATTCCGTTTTTCTTAGAAAATACAATAGAAATCTAAGGAATAATTGAATAATTCTAATAGGAATCCATTTCGAATGTCGTAATACGTACTCTAATAAACTCTTAAAATCACGTTTGACACTTACTAAGTCGATATTGCTCCGCGCTTTGATACAAAGAAAGAAAAAGACACATAGCGGAATCTGACAAAGATGTATAGAGATCAGTTGCAACATCATTTATTTCTTCGCAGTTGGCAAGGATCTAAACGATACTTCGACCAGAGAGAAATTTGAAAGAGGACATGACAGTCCAAAATCTGTAACCGCAAAATGCTACCGCACACTACTGTCCTCAAAGTAGATGTAAACTACATAGCAACGTTCACTTAGGGTACATCGTCCATTGTCCAAGGCTGAAAATGATAAATCGATATTTGGTTCGTATAATCATGCTACCAAATATCGATTTCTCATTTTCAGCCCTGAAAAATGGACGTTACTATGTAGTTTACATCCATTTTGTCAGAGAGTAGTAGCGTGCGATAGCGGTTACAGATTTTTTTGGGCCATCATGTCCTCTCTCAGATTTTTCTCTGCTTCGACTCGCAAAAGGGGCGTAATTTACCCAAATTGAGCACACCACAGATTTGTTCGCATCGCATGCTTCAACATGCTCCTGCTATAGTTCCTACTCATTCTAATGAGCGCATTGGAGTGAGTAGGAGCTATGATGGGAACATATTGGACATGCGACGCGAATAAACCTCATGTCAATCTCTTCCATCATGTTTTTGAAAACTGAGGCTACGATCCACTTGATGCTACAAATGCTTCGAAGCATTTCTGATTGGTTAATTAGTAAAATTCTTTCTTCCGATTGGTCAATCGAATGCTTCAAAGCATTTGTAGCGCCAAGTGGATCATATCCTGAAACTACTCACTTTGAAACATTAGATAATTTTTTTTAAATAATTGCAGAGACAAGACAATTAGTTTCACTACGTACGCGTGATAATTATAATGCTGTATAATATCAGTGCCTTACAATTTCTACACGAACAAAGAAATATATTGTACAAAAGAGATTAATAAATTAAATTGCTTTTCTTATAATTAACTATGATATAAAAGTATATACAAAAACAGAAATTTTCATTAGGAATTAACTGTATGTACAAAGTGTTGTAGAACGGTGCCAAAATAATGAACGATAATGTACAAACACTAAGTAAAAAAAAAGACGAAAAATATGTAATAAATCTGTTGATGATAAGAATAAAATTTAAGAGTATTCATGATTGATATACTTCATATTAATAGGACCTAGTGATCACCTTTACATTTGACATCATTTCGTAAGAAAGATCTATTTGAAAATTTATATAGAGACGTAACGAAACTATAAACATATATAGAATATATACTATTCTACTTTTCAGTCTATTTTTTAAAAATATTTTTTTCTTATGAGTAACATTTATTCGCATCATATTTCTGTATTCAGAAAAAATATACATAAATATGTACATAAGAGGCTCACTCTTTTGCATGTAGATATTGTATGCATGCGCATCAAATAATGTTGCATAAATTGCATTCTAATTACGAAAATAAGTAGCAAAATATTGTTATTTGTAAATAACTATCGAGCTTTTTCTAATAAATAATAGTTTGATACGTATATGTTTGAATCAAAACATATAGAGTATACATACGAATTTTCGATATTTTGAAATGAAGCAAAATAAAAACGAACACATATTTCTGTTTTTACTATAAAAAGCAACAAAAAGTTTCTTATTAAAAAATTATCAAACTTTTATATGAACGTCTTTAGTGATATAAAGGAATTTGAGTTGGAATTCCTTTTCATTCCAAGTGTGCCGCAGCATATCTTATGATGCCAATGGCAGTTACAATTCGATTGCGCAAAACATTTATTTTGTTATATTTAACATTTGACTTGTAAGTTCCAATGAAAGAGAATATCGGATCATTTTTCTTTTTCAATAAAAACACTGTACACTCTAACAAATTACCTGAACTTTAACGAATTATCTGCTAAAGTTGTATTTCCACACTTACATCCGAATATCCTGTTCTAACAGGAGCTTCATCATTGAAGTTTACAAGTCTGTTAAATATTAAATATATATAAATTTTTTTAGTTTCATCAAGGTGCCGATCGTTTTGCACAATAAAATTGTGATTGCATTTGTGACATGTTGCAGCACATGAAATGGAATCAATATCCTTCATATCATTAAAATGTTTATGTGAAAGTTTGATAATTTTTTGTAAATAATTTTTATTTGTTCTTTACAATCAAAATATCCAGAAATATGTATCTGTATACATTCCTTTCAACATTAAAAAATATCGAAGGTTTATTGTATATACTTTGTATACATCCCGTGTATACCCTTTTCTTTCTCTCTTTACACATCTATATACTAAATAGTATCTATATACTAAATAGTAATGTAGAGCATTTAAATCTTAAATTTGCAAATAACTCATAAGAAAAGTATTATTGCAATCTGAGAGATACTATTTCATATTGTTTTGACATCATAAGTAGATGTTGTAGCAGAATAAATATCTTTGTTCATAGCAAAAAAAAATAAGAAAGAAATATTATTGTGCTTTCCTTTATTTTCCTCGCCTATTTATTATTATTCCTGACAAATCTGACTTTGATCATTGTCTGTGCGTGTATCTTTTTGAACGTATGCGTGCATATGAAACATATTATTAAATATCTATTTTACGAAAATATAATGGAGTAATCCATAAGTTCTTTTCTATGATATTATATCAGAGACTGAAACATAAACACTGAATGAAAGCTTATCATTTTCGCTGTACTGCATCTTCCTGCTGCACTCATATATGTCTCATGGGAAACATCATCGTTATGTATCGATCCTCACGATACATCCTCATTTGATGTGACTTTGCAGGTGCAACAGGGTTCTGGTGGCCCGCCTACATCAGGTCTTCAGGGGGTTGGTGTGCCAGTCAATCAGCAAGGCATGTTCATGGCACAAGGTGGTGTAGGTGGCAGAGCCACCGGGTTTCCGGTCGGCGGTATGGGTAGTAGCGCCCTGCAAGGGCCCCTGGCCTACCTGGAAAAGACAACGAGCAACATAGGGATGCCAGAGAGGCGGAGTTGACGCGGAAGGGGGAGGGGCCGGGGCCGGGGTCGTGGAAGAGGCCGAGGTAGAGGAAGAGGCGGCGGTGGCAGCGGCCTACCGCCGCCGCCACCGCTTCTCGATCCCTCAGACCCGTCGTCCTACGCTGCTGCTGCCGCAGTCGCAGCTGCTGCGGCGGCGCCCCTTCCCTCTCCGCAACAGCAGCCTCCTCCGCCTTGCACATAATACGTGTGGCAGTTTTAATTTCTTTTTCTGGAAGAGAGAAAGAGAGAGAGAGAGACTACGTTTTGTACTTTCAAGGTCAAGGATCATTTAGGTTGTTATGAGATTGTGTTCGATGTTGAATTGTTGATTTGAATATACTGTATCAATGGTGATGATAGTGATGACAATGCTGATAATTAAAGTGCAGTTGATATGCGTTATTGTTATATTGTGGAAATAGACACAACAATGCATACAAATATCATATAATTTACGAGCTTACTGAGGTCTACATGGTAAACGCGTTTTAACAGTGCCAGTTTTATTGTGATTCAGCTTTGGATTGACATTACGACTATATGAACATTCTTTCGCATTCCTCCTGAAACTGTTCTGTACGCGAAAGACAGATTTTGTATTCTTTGTACTAGTCGTAGAAATCGTAAGATATGGGGGCGAGCTTACGTGGAAAATGTAAAATTGCGACGTAAAGTGACAAAAGTATGATAATACATTGCAACTGAAGCGGCAATAAATTGTACATAATAACGAGATTATGTAAAATGTGAGCAACATGATACTTTTACTTGTACATTAAGGATAAGGATAAGGATCTTCCTATTTCTTTATACTATATCGTTAGTTTGTATTCTCTGAGATCGCCGACACTTTTATAATAAGCTGCGTTCATCGCTTCTACAGTGCCTTTGGACACCTATCAAATGTACTGTTCGTGCGATATCAATAAAATATACTAATGTATCGTGCAAAATCAAATATATAATATGAATATTATGTTTGTTGATCGCACTAATATAAGCATTTCTGTCCTGAATATTTACGTACAAACTCAAAATTTTTATCCACGTTTACATAAATTCTTCAAAGTATAACACACTCCGTGACCGTAAAGTATACTTATTAGATAGCATTAGATAGCATTAGATAGCATTAATACACATAAAGCGAATCTTAAGATGTAGTCAAGATTTAAAAAAAAATCTTAAATATTTTGTCTTTTTATTGACATATTTTTAGTTATTTGATTAATAATTTGTATTATGTACCATTACAGTACTTATAAGTACCTATGCGATGTGTTTTACGAATCCACGAAGTACATAATAATTTTATATCAGGATACATTGTAAAATAATCAAATTTTAGTTTAAAAAAAAAGTTAATATTTATCCATAATTAAAACATTTATTATTTTAAAAATTATTTAAAAGTATTAGTTTTATTTGAAATTATTTATGTTTATATAGTTACAATGTAGATATGTACTGAAAATGTACAAGATAGCAATTTTATGCGTGTTTTTTTAAGTAATGTGATAACCAAAAGAAATATTTTATATATGAATTGTCGCTTTTAATATGATAATATAAAACAAATCTATTTTTCCTATTAATAAACAATTTTTATATATCGTCTTTTATAATCCCAGGACAGAAAATGCTTATATTATTCGCTATTTTTAAAATCTGATGTATTCATATACAACATATGTAACTCTTTCATCCTGTACAATATTATATTGTATGCACTGTAGTATACATGTAGTTAATACAAATGTTAATTATATACATATACAGAGCACGCTTCCTTATTTTCACTATTCCAGATAGTTTAAAATCCTGATTATAAGGTCTTCGAGAATATTTACCAAAAGAAAAGCTCGTCAGCTTTAACATACGAAAGCAATTCGACTGTACAAAATTGTAAAAGAGTTGTACAAAACTTATTTTTAAAACCGTTTTATAATCAAACGTAATAATCGCATGTATAAAATGGGATGATCAGTTTCAATTTGTAATGGAAACTGATATTTTATATAGGGGAATAGTGTCTAATAGATAAAAAATCCTTTTTCCGGATGTTTTTTTTAAATGGGATGGAAAATCCAGTATTGTGAATTTATAAAAAGGTTCGAAGCTATATACTTTTAGTTTACTAATAGAAATAACTTGATAAGTTTTACAAACATTCGTATGTGTTAAAATGCAACGAATATATAATTAATAAATTATTACATGATACACACATAGAATGTATCTGGAGATGTCTTCGACAAATGTGAAATTTGTTTAAAATAAGCAGCTTTCATATGTAAATGATTAAGTATTCTATTTCATTTTTTTTCCACTGCATGTATACATTACTTTTACGGATTATATATTTTAATCGTATAAGAAGTGGTAACTTAAAAGATGTAGGCACTGCCTAATATGGCGAGGTTTAATAATTTTGATTCAAAGGATTATGTGTAATCATCGAGTATATAACAATCTATCAGATAGAAAATTTAGATAATTATTCGAGATATATCATCTATATACTGTATCAAATACATCAAGAATTATATATATATATATATATATATATATATATATATAAAACTTTGATTAACAAACTTAATATAATATTTTCTAATATTCTTATAGTAATGGCAAAATTTCACATCATGCAGAAATTATCTTGCTAGCATTCGTTATTATATCGTAAATTTTATTAAAAATTTAAGTTTCAGCTTATTTAATATTCAGACTGTTAATATTGTTGAAAGATAATTTCCAAACCGCGTTAAAGCACATACATTCAACTTGCATTATTTTTAATCTTAAACTCTCGTAGAAACCTGACCAATGAGTCTGGTTTTATCTATCTAGTAAGATATTAGATTTAAAAAATGCTGTTACTGGCCTGCGGCAAGTTGTTTATGCGTTTTATCACCTTATCATTCTGTACTTTATTATTTCGAGTAATTGAATGCATCGCACAATATAATCCTCTCCATATTAGGCGTAATTCCCCTATATATACCTATATATATGTATATTTCTATATACATATCCTTCTGTGTAAACTTTTACATATATGTATATAAAATTACAAGGACACGTTTGACGTGTAAGAGTTACATAAAATGACCATCTGCAGACTGTTTAACAGAGCGCTTGTAGGAATTGTATAAGCGTACGTGTCGGACGCCCGGTCATTCCAGCCGGGATATATGGTAATTCGTCGTGGGCGGGACCCATGACACCAGCTATGTCCAGATGCATCCACGGCGTATCCTTGGTGATAAACTCCCTCAAAAATGCAGCGGCAGTACAAGAGCCACCACCCTTGCACTTCGCGATGTTATTTATATCAGCACCTTTGACTTTTTCTGAAAATTATCGGGACATTTAATAACGGGACAGTGATCCGGAGATAATAAAGAATGAATATATAAAGAAAGAAGTTTCTAAAATAGAGTTATAAAATAGATAACGTAACGCGTGCATAAATTCTTTGAATCACTCACTTGTTACTTCATCCGTGAAATGCTGCCACAGAGGTAATCTCCATACTCGATCGCCGGTTACCGTGCCAGCATTTCTCAGAGTTTCGTAAAGGTTGCCGTCATTAGTAAATACTCCAGTTGCGGAATTCGATAAGGTGATTCTCATGGCACCAGTCAACGTAGCGATATCCAAGATAAATCTATATTTAAATTGAAGACACTTATCTATTTATAATTTTAGATAATTTCTCTGCTCCGAAAATATTGATAAAATACGATAATATATTAATAACATAGGAAATATCTTTTTGCTAAAATTAGGATCCAAGAGATATAGTTCTTTTATTACTTCTTTTATACTAATTCTAAATATCAAGATCAATATAATTTATTTTATTTAGTTTCAAGCAAACCTTGGGTTAAACTGTTCAGCGTAGGACAGCGCATCGGCGAGAATCAGCCTGCCTTCTGCGTCTGTGTTGTCCACGATGATGGTCTTGCCGTTCATCGCCCGCACTAGATCTCCCGGTTTCGTAGCATGTCCGGACGGTAGATTCTCCGTGAGTGGGATCAGTCCGACAATATTTTTCTTCAGTTTGAGTTCCGCTGCGGCTCGTATGGTAGCGGCCACACAGGCGGCGCCGCTCATATCTGCGCGCATCTCGTCCATCTCTGCTGATGGCTGCGAGAAATTGCTTACCTTAAAATCTCATTTTTTCGTTAATTATTTCTAGAAATAGAGAAAGACTGACTCACCTTAAGGCTGATGCCACCGGCATCGAAAGTGACTCCCTTGCCAACAAACGTCATTGGTGACTCGTTCGGATTCTCGGCGCCCTTGTAACTGATTTCGAGGAACTTGGGTGGTTCGATACTACCGCGCGTCACACTAAGGAACGAGCCCATCTTCTTCTGCTCGGCCCAGCTTTTGTCATGTATCTGTACGTCAACCCCGAGATGCGTCAAAACCTCAAAGACCCTTTGCGAAAATATTGTCGGTGTCATCAGATTCGCGGGCGTGTCCGAGAGTTCGCGAGCCCAGTTTTGTGCTTGAGCTTTGATAATGCCAACTCGCCATTCTGCCCTTAAAGAATAATAAATTATTAGTTTTGTATTCTTAAACAAAATCTACATCTTTTTCAATTTTAATGAATGTTTTTTGATAAACATAAAGAAATATTACTTACTCTCCTTCTTCTCCGTATAGTGAGATCTTTGGTAATTTCTTTTTCTTTTCTTCATTTTTATAACCTTGATAAAGCCATGTGGATAAACCAGCTCCTTCAGCGGCAGCTTCCGCGTCTCCTAGCATTTCTAACTTGATGTCCTTTATCTCGACATCATCCAGTGCACGGCATCCCGCTAGAAAATAAAATTAAAACTTTAATAGAATATATAATATTTTATAATATAATTTTCTTTTTAATGATTTTCCTTTAAAACCTGTTTAAAAAATGGATAAACCATCCTGTATACTATAAACAATTATAATTATACTATAATCTTAAACGCACAAAAGAAATTAATATCATTTAATAAGATAAGAACATGTTTTGAAATTGTTTCAATTTAGCATATATATATATATATATATATATACGTTGTGATGTGTGTGTGTGTGTGTGTGTATATATATAGAGCTTAAAGTATTATCTGAAGGGATTTGAATAACAAAGTGACTGTATTTGCATGATACATAATTTGAATACTAAAGATTACCTGCTGCGGCAACACGTACACTTTCCTTCCCTTCATGAATCTCCTCAAGTTTGTTAATCGCAAGACCTTGTTTCCCCAGTCCAACTACCGCGACTCCGGAGTAATCTGTTTCATCCAAACCCCAAAACACTCTAGCATGACCTTTAGGGATCTTTGGTCCTGCTCTGTAGCGCAAACATTCGTTCGAAGTTAGTTCAAAAATTTTGACCATAACAATTTGTGAGGAAAAATATGCGATAATAACGCATTTAGTAGACAGAAATATTCAGACACAAATTCATAAATTTATTAATTACAATAGAATCTAGGCATTCTTTTGACATTCATCATGTATGGTATATTTGCAATTTTAAAATATACTCTAAAAATATACTATTCTTTATTCTAGAATATTCTTTTTTTCATTCAGTTATACATTATACATCGGTACATTTACAATTACTCACTTCGGAGAGTATAGCTACACATTAATTCACAACTGCTGTTTTTCTGAGCTACAGTATCAGCGTAGATACATTACGGAACTGTTTCACATTCAGTTCTCACTAACACTGTTGAAACGAGCATTATAACCTATTTAGCAGCTTAAGATATAATATACAATGAAATCTGTTGATAAACTTCATAAATTGTTTTATATACAATAACGCTATGAGTAGTAATGTGACTTTGTCATGGGGTTTACTTGGCATAGTAGTATAGTAACACAATATAATAAAAAATAAATTTACATATAATTAGATATATGTTCGCCGCAAATAAGAAATAATAGCTTTATTAATATTATAACAAGAGCAATTTTATAAAAAAAAAAAAAGGATTAAAATGTACTCACTGTTCCATTCAATTTCACATTCCGAAAATTTATGTGAATGTTATATATTTTTACCATAATATATTTTATTCCTCTATTTCCTTTATTCTTTGTATAATTTCTTTTCTTAAATAATGTTCATATTATTTAAAACAATAATTTACTTTATTTTATTTTGTTTTTTCTGTTCTTCGATTATTCAATGTTTCAATTAGGAGTTAATATAATATTACAAATTTTTTAACAGCAAAATCAAACACAAAGAAGACATAATATAATCAATAAAATAATTTAATATTTAGTAAAGAAATATCATAAGTCAGTTTCAATAAAAATATGTGTTATCTATATATATCTATATATATCATGTGTTATCTATATATATCATTATGAGTGCAAAAAAAATATTGGAGATGTTGTTGATTACTTCTTATCACGTTCCTGTTTACAAGATTGTGCAATCACATTGTGATATCATCAAGTCAATTTAAGTTAAACATTTTGTTAAAACGCAAAAAAATTTTTTTAATATTTCTATCATGCAGCAGCGAAAATATCGATATTTAAAATATCGGTATTACAATTATTATTGATTTCTAAGAAAATGCAGGTACGATTTGTATATGCCAGTCGAAGTTACATATGTGTATCAGATTTATATTACATTTCAATATATATGCGTATTAATTTTGATAATTTCCGATATTTGAATTTTTTCCAATTTTTAAAAAAACTTAAGAGCTCCCTATATTAATAGAAATATTTTTCAATAAAATATTTGCATTTATAGAATACAATTTGTAAAATATTACGAATACTCTTCTTTTATTTCGGAATAGAATAATAATTACGGAACATAAGAATTTTCAATATATTTTACAAATCTATTCTAACGATAGCAAATGTTTTATTAAGGAATATATTTTAGTATAGTTTGCAAGAATTTTCTTTATGTCGCTTTTGATATCTAAGATGACTGCAGTGAGTAGGCAGGAGCCTTAAACAAGTGCATTTCAGATTTATTATGAAAATTCTGTAAAAAAAATTGTGCCATTATCAAACATTATTTATCATCTTTAAATTTGCATTAAGAATAGATTATGGATTAAGATATTAAAATAATCATTATTCGAACATTAAGAAGCGTTATTGGAAAATCACTCTCGAACACACGCATACACTGCTGTAAATTTTTGCAGGTTCGAACTGCTGCTTCCAAAAGTATTGTACTTATTGTGCTAAGTGCCATTCTCACATCACACGAGCATATTTAAAAATATATATGTATGTATGTATGTATATATGTATATATCTGCACAAAATACAATTTAGCAAGCGTGCAATTATGGTATCTCCAATAAAGTTAAGTATCGATAACGTAAAATTACGAAAGATCATCGTATAAGTCATACGCAGGAATATTTTTTGAATATGTTATAACAATGTAAAACCTTTTTTATCATTACGATTCAGTCTGTTGAGATAGAATTACACCTAAATTAGATTAGAAAATAGATTTAAGACGAAAATGTAATAATTAACAGTACTGATTTTCCTAATCGTATGTATAATGCACACAGTGTATAATTTAGAATTGTACATATAGCGTAAATTCAGAATTATACACATAGCATATAGTTCAGAGAAAATATTTGTGCTCTCTGATACATTGAGCATGGATCAATCAAAGATCTCCATTTATAATGGTTTTATTCGCCGATAATGTATCATTTAACGTTATTTCCATCCGATCTACAAATTACTTCAATAGTAGAAATTTTTACTACGCGTTATTATTATAATTACGCTATTTAGAATGATTCCGTTATTTCTCGTTGTTATTCACGCTTAAAATAATCACAAAAGAGATATCATAAAATAAAAAGGGTCTAAGTACGCGGACAAAAACACAAAACAATAGATTTGATAAATTCTTTTCTTGAAGTAGAATTTTTGTCTTATTATTTTCATATTTCTAGTTTGATTCTACCTTCTTAATTATTTAGACCCGTTTTAATTTATAGTAATCGAATATGTGTTTTTTTTCACTCACAATCAGTTAAGTTCCCCGTTCAATTGTTTTTCCCTAATTGTCTCAAATCAGTTCTAATATTTTGATAATTCCTTGAGAATTAGCGGCTACTACGACATTAGACATCTGCCTCCAACACACCGCAGATACAAACTCATTCAGATCTTCTTCTCTTCTGTCTTGCACCTCCAATATGCTTCGAACGGCATCGAATTTGTACGAGAATAACTGCTTTGTCAGTCCTTTGTAATACACGTACAGTGCATTATTTTCTGATCCGCAGGCCACATAATCACCATCAGTGGCGAGTCCGACAAAATTCTTCTCATTCACATGCCCAACGAACGATCGTAAACAAAGCGGATTATTTATATTCCACATCTTCAACTGAGAATCTGTACTGGCTGATACAATTTCCTCCTTGTTGATAAACTTGACATAAGAGACGGCTTTGCGGTGGCCTTTGAATATGCACAGTGCTTCCTTCATGTTGCGTAAATCGTAATAATGTACGCAGTGATCTGCAGAGCCGAATGCTAGGTGACATGAGCTGCGTGGATTAAATTTCACGCAGCATACGTTTGCTTTCGCTTCTAACGACGCCACGGAATAATCGGTATTCAATGCCCACAACTTGACTCGGGCATCGTCAGAGCCGGACGCGATCAATCTAGTGTCCACGTCATTGAAATCGACAGACCAACACCTCTTCTCGTGCTCCTGGAACGCCTTTGTCCTCTGTCCAGTCATCGCGTCCCATACCGTCACGGTGCCTTCGTAATCAGAAGATGCAAGCATTCCTTTGTGAAAGGAATTCCAAGAAACACAAGAAATCTTGGAGCTAGAAACCATCTCGACGCAGGGATAATGAATGTCGACGGTATCACGGATAACCGCACCGTAATCGAATACTTTGATACGTTTGGTAACACCGGCAATTGCAAAGAATTCGTTGTCCTTGTCGAACTCGATACTGGATACAATGGTTGAGTTATTGAAGAGATCCGACGAGTAGTTGAGGGTGGCCAGTGGACGAAGGGAATTGTACCTCGAGAATTTGACGAGATTCTCGCGAAAGACGTCTAGACCGGAACTCGTGCTGTGCACGCCACCGTGCTGTTGAGCTTCGCTCTGAGATTGTGTTTTCTGGCCGAGTAACAGTTCCTTGCCGCGAGAGTCGAAATAACATTGAACGAAATCGTCGAAATGAGCGTGTAGCCTCTTTCTACGTATGGCTAGCGTTGATCCACCGGGCTGACTGATACTTGGATTGGTGAAGGTATCAGTGGCCTTTTCACTAGGTTTTATCATATTTGAATCTATTATATCTATAAGGCCAAGCATCTCTCGCCTAATGGCTGATACTTGAGCGGAATCGTTTTCACTCGCTTTCTTGACGTCCTCTACCCGCGGACACTTACTCTGAACGTCCTTCAGAATGTTTTCTACTTCCTCCATGTCCTTTTTGATCAACGCCACTTCTTTTTGCAACTGATTCTTTTGCTCTTCCTTTTGCTGCAGCAAGTGTTTGAGAAACTCGTGTAAAAGCTTGTTTTGCGCCGTACAAGTCTCTGCCTCGAGCAGATGCTTTCGTTGAGTCAGCACCTCCAACATCACATTTACGTCAGGTAGAGTAAGATTGGCGCTCTCCGCTGCCACAATGCTCCTCAGTCCGTCAGATGCTGGTACCGAAGAATCGTTACCCACCGTTCTGTGCCTACTATTGTCCGCGTAAGAACCTAGCTGAGCGAGACCTTTGGTTCTCGTTTTATACTTGGAAACTAGCTCGTCCAACAGAAAATTCGGGAAAATGTCCTGTTCGCTCAACGTGAAACTGCATTTCGGGCAACGGTCCTTAATCTCTAAACATTTTACAATACAATGATGACAAAACGTGTGTCCACAACGTGTGATATACGCCGTGTCGATAAGATCGAAGCAAATCGGACACATGTAATCATTGCTCTTATCTTCTAATATGCCAGTCATCCTCTGTAGCACGTTTGTAGGTGGATGAGGCTTATTAAATTTACCGTCGCCTAATCCACCACTGCTCCCTGCGCTGCTATCATTCCCCATATTACTGTCGCCAGGAGTCGACATTACTAATATTACTCTACTTGATTCTTGTGTCAGTCTTGAAGCAGTGATGGTTAATTAACTCAACGATTTAACAGCTTAAAATCTCTTATTTCAATTTCGTCTGATGTTGCATTGAAAAGAATGTATCATAAATCAGGCAGTATTATATTCTCATTTATAAAGCGCAGCGTGTTTCTAGGATATCCTTGTGCGGAGCAAGTTGCGCTTCATATCATGCGTATAATACCGTCTCTCACTCTAGTCACTCCTGAAACAATGAAAATAATGCCAGTGAGCTCGTGTTGCGCAAGACTATCATTGAAAAATTCAAAATTTTCAATTAACAGAAATGATACTTCATATATGACAATTTTAAGATAACAAAGGGAAAGCACTTTTTAATGTCAGATAAAGCTCAGGCAGCATTATAACAATTGTTTCAGGCTGGAAATATGAATAAAATATTTAAACATATTGTTATATCGTATGACCAAACGAAAGTGAAACAATAATTTGGAAGTGCAATGCTGTATGGGGGCTGGGGCTTTCTTATATGCGTCATGATACTATAACTTTGTGTACACGCTTGTTAAATAAAGTATGTGTGTATACATACATGAAGAACATAGATTAACCTTGTTGAAAGAAGGAAGGGTTCAATATGGAGAAAGAAAAAAGGAATTTGAAGAATATTCAATGCGTCGAGTCAACATTTGTGTCCAAATAGTTAAGGCAGAGTAGTCTGGCAAGTATATTCTACAACAGTGACGCACAAGGGATACAGCCTTGTTAGATAACAAAATAATATAATAGTCTATAACACAGAACGACGCTCTGCGGCGTGATGCCGTTTCTAAAGTCGCGCGGATGCACAAAAGAGATTTTACAGCGATGATAAGTAGCGGGTATTGAGACTTACAGCAGAATGTTTTTCAGCAGCTTGCCGTTAACCAGCTCATTGTACTTGGCCGCCGTAGGGGTGAGCACGACATCCTCGCTCTCAGTTTCGTATACACCCAATACCAATCCCGTCTGCGGAAAAAAAGGGGTAAATATGTCAGATGAGTAGCGATAACAAGATCATCGACGAGTAAATATATCTGAGAACACGGAATATCGAGTCAGCGTCGACATTTGATTGTTGACGTCGACAGGAAGGAGTTCAGATAAAACGCCCAAGATATGTTTGCACTTGCACACGACGACAAATTGCATCATGCTCCGAATTTTCCGAGATTCCACGAGAATTTCGCGTCTCATTGTTTCGAAGAGCGAACGTGCAGTTTTTTAATCAATGAGGAAGAATCGCGCGATATTACCTTCATGGTCGATACGTTGGCGAACAGACGCAAGTGTGAATTTCCGTACTGTAGTGCTCTAGTCCTGATAAAAGACAATGCCATAATTCGTTCCCAAGAGTATTAGGTGTGATACATATATACCCTCATCATGAAGGCGCACACGACGGCGACGGCGAAACGACGATTCTGATAGGCTGGATTTAATCTCCGAAACATTGGCGCCACGCGAATGTAAACCAATGTAAACCGCGCGAATTATGAATGCGAAAGACTTTTTCGATGATAATCGACGACTTCCCAAATAGAACAGCATGTCATTATGATATTATAATAATGTCAGAATGACTCTAAAATGATCATTAAAAGTTATTTTTCAACCATTTTCGATTCATTTTAATGTCATTTTGACGTTATTGTGACTTGTTGTTCTGCTTGGGTTTATATGCAAAAATATTTTTTTATATTATATAAAAATCTGTGGAGCGTACTCTTCTAAGTTTTTTTTATCATCTTTTTAGTTTTGCTTCGAAGAGAAAAACTTGACACAAAGACTGCGTTCGAAAATGTCGCTCGGATACCTTTGATGCATCATCTTGTCCTTGATTAACATTAAACAAGTTATTAATGTTAAACAAGGGCAAGATGATGAATCTAAGGCATCGGAGCAACGTTTCCGAACGCAGCCAAAATAATTGTATCGTACGTTGAGGCTAAAAAATAATTTGTAAAAAATAAAATATCTTAACATAAAAATATATTTTGAAAATTTCCTTTTTTTTGACATAATCGGTGTTTATATTTGTTCTAAACGTACTATTCGGTCCAAAATAAAAAGCTCGGAATATCTTTCTTAGCGAAAAATATCTAGATTGTGTGAATCACATTGTGTGAATGAAATTTTGAACATTTCAAAGAATAGCTAAAAACAAAATATTGTATAGTATACATATTTATATTTTCAAAACTTAATTTATCTAAACTTTCTAATTTTTAAATGATAGTTAAAGCAATTTTCACAAAAAATTTTCCCATGCACATAATTAGTGTAATTTATACTATATAAATTAAAGTATTAAATGCTAAATTATATTTGTGAAATAAATTAGATATTTTATATTGCAACTTTTTTTATACATATGTAAGTATTATAATATATATATATATATATAAATATAT
>Ga0157363_1001319_pt1 | contig 20560 bp, 18 predicted proteins | sample AttsexASBM1_FD_111477 | JGI IMG/M metagenome (GOLD analysis project Ga0157363, IMG submission 111477) | Fungus gardens microbial communities from leaf cutter ant in Ribeirão Preto, State of São Paulo, Brazil - Atta sexdens ASBM1 | ecosystem: Host-associated > Fungi > Mycelium > Unclassified ... | reverse complement strand
CTACGGTGCCGATGTGGCGAGTTATTTTTTCGTTATTGCTGCCCTGCTGTACTGGAAACGTCCGGCGAAAGCCAAAACCGAACTCAACGAACACTTCTTTGGTGCCTTCCGCGCGGGCCTGCGTTATGTCAAAGCCAGCCGTGAACTGCACCGTGTGCTGTTCCGTGCCGCCATGTATTTCGCCTTTGCCAGTGCCATCTGGGCGCTGTTGCCGCTGGTAGCGCGCACCATGCTGCACGGTACCGCTGGATTTTATGGTTTGCTGTTGGGCGCAGTGGGCGGCGGTGCGATTGCCGGTGCGCTACTGTTGCCGCGTCTGCGTAGCAAACTCAGTAACGATGGATTGATGCTGCTCTCAGCGGTGCTAAGCGCACTGGTGATGCTGGCCCTGGCGATGAGCCCGCCGCAGTGGCTGGCGCTGCTGTTGATGCTGGTGCTGGGCGTCGGCTGGATTATTGCGCTGACCACACTGAACGGCGTGGCGCAGGCGGTGCTGCCGGATTGGGTACGCGGTCGCGGTCTGGCGGTGTATCTGATGGTGTTTAACGGCACATTGGCCGGTGGCAGTCTGGCGTGGGGTTTGATCGCGCAGCAACTGGGGCTGGCCACCACTTTGCTGATTGCCGGGGCCGGTCTGGTGATCACTGGCGTGCTGCTGAAACGTCTGACACTGCCTGCGGGTGAAGCGGATCTGCAACCCGCGGAGCATTGGGCCATGCCGGTGGTGCACGATGATGTCGATGTGCGTCATGGTCCGGTGTTGATTCAGATTCGCTACCGCGTGCCGCAGGAAGATCGCGCCGCGTTCAAAAAGGCGATTCACAAATTGGCGCAGTCTCGCCGCCGTGATGGCGCCTATTCATGGGGACTCATGGAGCAAACCGACGATCCGACAGCATTGCTGGAGTGGTTTATGGTGGAGTCCTGGCAGGAGCATATGCGTCAGCACCAGCGTGTGTCGCACGCCGATGCCGAACTTCAGCAGGCCGTTCTGCAATATCACCAGGGTGAAGAAGCCCCGCAGGTCAGTCACCACATTGCGATATAACAGCCTTTACGCGGGAGAATAAATCTCCTGCAATCCAGGAAGCGTGAGCAGGTGCTCACGCCACCAGGTGGCCGCATTGCCGGTCGCGGTTTCATTCCACGCCAGATACGCCATATCGCGGCGGCATTCGCTATCCAGCTGGCGCGCCACCAGCGCGCCACTCTCCAGATGCGGCCTCGCCAGGTATAGCGGCAGGTAACCACAGCCCAAGCCATCCAGTTGCGCCTTCAGTTTCGCCGGGAAGTCATGCACGCTCAGCGTCTTCTGCTCATCCAGCACACGTAAATCGATACCTGCACCGTGACGAGACGAGTCATGGACCGTCACCGCGCGGTACTGACGAATCTGCTCGCGCAGCAGTGGTTCAGGTGCGGAAGCGAGAGGATGCTCCGGCGCGACAGCAAACACATAATCCAGCCAGCCGAGCGGCTGGCAGACAATCTCTTTGCGCGTGGCGGGTTCCTGCACCGCGCCAAAGACAATGTCCGCTTCGCCATAGTTGAGCGCTTCCCAGCAGCCAGCCAGCACGTCCTGACGGAATTGCAGCTGAGTATGCGGGTGCTCCTGATAAAACTGATCAATCAGCGGCGTGAGAATGCGAAACGGCAGCGAGGCATCGACGCTGATCACCAACTGGCTCTCCCAGCCGCTTTCGACGTAGCGCGCCTGTTGCTCTAACTCATTCACCGCGCGTAGCAGGGTGCGTCCTTTTTCCAGCATCAAACGCCCGGTCGGGGTGAAAGTGGCGCGATGGCCGGAGCGATCGAGTAGCGTGATCTTGAGATCGCTCTCCATCTTCTGCACGGTGTAGCTCAACGCCGACGCGGTTTTAAACAAGCGCGCAGCCGCAGCGGCAAAGGTGCCGTGGCGATCCAACGCATCCAAAATCAGCAGCGCCTCAAGGTTTAAACGCATACCCCATGCCTCCCCAAAAATTGTTGAACAACAACCCAAAATCTATCCGTTATCAATAAACGCTCTCATTTCGTATTTTTTTACTCAACGACGCAAGCACTTTCACCAGCGGAAACTCAGGAACTTACGATGAATTACTCACAACAAGCCAACCATGTCACGCTGGTGATTACCCACAGCATCCTGCCAGAACAGCAGGCCCATTATGAGCAGTGGCTCGACACCATCATGCCGCAGGCTGCGAGCTTTCCTGGCCATCTTGGCGTCAACGTGCTGCGCCCGGTGCACGGCGACAATGCTTACACCGTGCTGATTCGTTTTACCGGATTGGATGAGCTGTACGCCTGGCTGAAATCGGATCAGCGCAAAACGTTAATCCAGAACCTGCCAGCGATGCTGGCACAGCCAGAACACATTGAAGTGCGCCCCGGCGCCGCGTTCTGGTTTACCCCGACGCAAAAAGGCCAGGTCAAACCGGCGAAATGGAAACAATACTTACTGACGCTGGGGGTGATTTTTCCCTCTACCAACCTGGTGCCGTGGTTCTGGAATCAGGTGTTGCCCGCCGCGCACGGCACGCTGTGGGGCCACTTGCTAAATGATGCCAGCGTGGTGGCACTGGTGGTGTTCCTGTGGATGCCGATCGTTACCCGTGTTTTAAAACAGTGGCTTATTGGCCGCAACGCGTAATCTAACTGGAGAAGAGATGATGACAACGGCCTCACTGATTTTTACCAACGGCAAATTCCACACCGTGGATCGCGCCAACCCGTTCGCCACTGCGGTGGCGATCAAAGACGGCAAGTTTCTCGCGGTAGGCAGCGAAGCGGAAGTGATGCGCTTTGCGGGCAGCGACACGCAGATTATTGATGCCAAAGGCCACACCGGTATTCCCGGCCTTAACGACTCGCACCTGCACCTGATTCGCGGCGGTCTTAACTACAATCTTGAACTGCGCTGGGAAGGCGTACCGTCACTGGCCGATGCGCTGCGTATGCTGCGTGAACAGGCGCTGCGCACCCCTTCACCGCAGTGGGTGCGCGTCGTCGGCGGCTGGAGTGAATTCCAGTTTGCTGAACGCCGCATGCCGACGCTGGATGAGATCAATGCCGCCGCGCCGGATACGCCAGTGTTCATCCTGCACCTGTATGACCGTGCCCTGCTGAACCGCGCTGCGCTGCGCGTGGTTGGTTACACCAAAGACACGCCGAACCCACCGGGCGGTGAAATCCAGCGTGACAGCAACGGTAACCCGACCGGCATGCTAATTGCGCGCCCTAACGCCATGCTGCTGTACGCCACGCTGGCGAAAGGACCGAAGCTGCCGCTGGAACAGCAGGTTAACTCCACACGTCAGTTTATGCGTGAGCTGAACCGCCTCGGCCTGACCAGCGCCATTGATGCGGGCGGCGGCTTCCAGAACTATCCCGATGATTACGATGTGATTTCGGAACTGCACGCCAAAAAGCAGCTGACGGTGCGCATTGCCTACAACCTGTTTACCCAGCGCCCCGGCCATGAACTGGAAGATTTCGAGAAGTGGACCGACATGCTGAAGCCGGGCCAGGGCACCAATTTCCTGCGTCACAATGGAGCGGGCGAGATGCTGGTGTTCTCGGCGGCAGATTTCGAAGACTTCCTCGAACCGCGCCCCGACCTGGCCCCCGGCATGGAAGATGAACTGGAGCGCGTGGTGCGCCATCTGGTTGAGCATCGCTGGCCGTTCCGTCTGCATGCCACCTACAACGAATCGATCAGCCGCATGCTGGACGTGTTTGAAAAAGTAAACCACGATATTCCGTTTAACGGCCTGCACTGGTTCTTTGACCACGCCGAGACCATCACCGAAGCCAATATTGAGCGCGTCAAAGCGCTGGGTGGCGGGCTGGCCGTGCAGCATCGTATGGCGTTCCAGGGTGAGTACTTCGTCGATCGCTACGGTAAAGAAGCCGCCAAACAGACGCCGCCGGTGGCGCGCATGCTGGATGCGGAGGTGCCTGTCGGTTTGGGCACCGATGCCACGCGCGTCGCCAGCTATAACCCATGGACCGCGCTCTACTGGCTGGTTTCTGGCCGCACCGTCGGCGGCATGCAGTTGTACGATGACAATGCCCGTATTGACCGTGAAACCGCGCTGATGCTGTGGACCAAAGGCAGCGCCTGGTTCTCCAGCGAGCAGAATGCCAAAGGGGAAATCAAAGTCGGTCAGTTGGCGGATCTGGTGCTGCTGTCGAAAGATTTCTTTAGCGTGCCGGAAGAGGAGATTAAAGGGATTGAATCCGTGTTGACGCTGGTCGATGGCGAAGTGGTGTATGCCGCAGGTGGGTTTACGCCGCTGTCACCACCACCAGTGCCAGTGTTGCCAGAGTGGTCTCCGGTGGTCACCGTGCCGGGCCACTACCGTAGCGCGCCACCGCAAGCCAGTGGTCGTGCGGCGATGATGCCGAAAGTGCACCAGTGTAGCGGCCCTTGTGGGGTACACAGCCACTCACACGATGTGGCACGCCAGTCTTCGGTGCCGGTGTCGGATAACCATGCCTTCTGGGGTGCGCTGGGCTGTTCGTGCTTCGCGTTTTGAGTTAAAGGCGGTTTATGGCCCTCTCCTGGTGAGAGGGCTTTGCTGCGAATGGGGACACAGACTTTGGCGGTGGCGCGGGTCTGTTTCCGCAACCAAAAAAGATTACCCCGCCAGGCCAAACCCTTGCTTGCCGTTCTTCTTAATCTGGTACATCGCTTCATCGGCACGCGTCAGCGCCTCATCAAAACTAAAGTGCGGCTGCACCGTCGCCACGCCAATGGAAGCACCAATCTGCGCATGGCCGTTATCAACATCAAACGGCGTCAGTGCGGCATCCAGCACCGCCTGCATCATGATGCGCACTTTGGGGAAATCGATCAGGAACGGCATCAGCAGCACAAACTCATCCCCGCCCAGACGGCCCACCACCACGTTCGGTGGCACCTGGTCAAGAATGCGCTGGCTGAGCTGAATCAACACTTCGTCGCCACTGCGATGGCCGAGCGTGTCGTTAACATGCTTAAAGTTATCGAGATCGATAAATGCCACGCACAGCGGCCCCTGCGCTTTCATTTTGCTGAAATACGTTTGCAGCGCGTGGCGGTTGGTCAGGCCGGTCAGCGGATCGTGATGCGCCAATGAAGAGAGCTGCGCTTCATACTGCTTCTCTTTGGTCATATCAATATGCGTGCCGGTAACTTTGAGTGGATTCCCCTCTTCATCCCACTCGGTCACGCGCCCACGATCCAGCACCCAGGTAATTTTATCGTTCTTACCCAGCATGCGATGCAGCGCCTCATAGTAAGGCGCGCGCCCTTCGATGTGATCGTAAAACGCCTTGAGCACTTCATCGGCGTCCTCGGGGTGCAGGCGTTCGCGCCAGACTTCAAACTGCGCTTTGGTCTCTTTCGGCTGGAAACCCAGCATCGAGCCCCAGCGTCGATTGAAAATCACCAGCTTGCCGCTGGGAATATCCAGCTGCCACAAACATAAACCGGTTCCGTCCAGCGCCGCACTCAGCTTGTTTCGCGCGTCATGCGCTATGCGCTTTAAGCGCGCATTATGCTTTTTCAGGTTCTGAATCTGCTGACGCAGCGCTTCTTCGGACATGATGGCTGACGGAGAGGAAATAAGGGTTATTCTGCCTGCCAGGAAGTTTCTGATAAATAAAACAAATGAAAAGCCGATCAGTAGCGGAAAATTGCATCAAGCTCAGAGGGAACGGCGAAGCATTGAGGTTATTTCAGTTAACAAAACTTTCTTTATTCCTGCAAGGCAGTGGAAAACGCGCCAGCCGCCTGGGCCAGCGCCCTGTAGGTCTACTCCGATTCGCCAAAGCGCTGATCAAACATGGTCACGACCTGATGCAGTACACCCGCTTCATCGCCTCCTTCACATACCACTTCCACACTGCCACCCGCTTTGATGCCAGCGCGCATGATGTTCATCATACTGCTGGCATTGACGTCTTTGCCTTCGTAGCGCAGCGTGACGCGGCAGTCATGGCCTTTTAACGCCTTGGCCAGCTGTGCCGCCGGGCGCGCATGGATGCCAGTACTATTTTTCACGGTAACGATTTGACTCAACATGACGGTTCTCCTGGTTAATGGGGGAAATAACGCCTTCCTGCTGCAATTTAAATTGATAGAACGCCTGCCAGCGCTGCTGATAACGCTGCAACGCGTGGCCGCGTTGTGGGTCGGGTTGATAGCACTGCGCCACACGCACCTCAGGTGGAGGCACATCCGCACAGGCAATCAGCAGTGCGCCCACGGATACCGCTTCATCAAAGGCAATCGCTTCTACCGTTCGCGCCAGACTGTCGGCCTTGAGCTGGAGCCACAGCGGATTGCGCGTGGCCGGGCCAATCACTTTCAGTGCGGGGCCATCCGGCACCGCAAAACAGGTAAAGCAGTTGGCAAACTCCATAGTCAGCCCGAGTAGTACGGTGAGCAGTAGTTCATCGTGCGGCAACGTATCGCTCAGACCGTACATCAACCCGCGCGTATGGCGGTTTTTATAAGGCGAGCCGGATCCACGCAAATGCGGGATAAACAGCGGTAATCCTTCCGGCTGCCACTCATCAGCCAGATAACGCTGCGTGGCTTGTACCAGTGCGGCATCGATCTCCTCGCGTGATAGCCGAAAAGTGCTGCTCACCCACTCCAGCGCAAAGCCCCCCACCGGCAGTGAGGCGAATAGCGTGAAATGGTTGTCCCGCGAATAACGCCCGTTGGCGAGTTTGTCGCGCCGGGCTTGCTCATTGAGCAAAGGCTGTGGTTGCAGCAGCAAGATGCCTTCGGTGGTACCGGTAGAGTTCAGTACCTCGCCGGTTTGCAGCTGTAGTGCCCGCGCGCCCACCATATGATCGTGCCCAGCCAGCGTGACGCACACCGGCTGGGTTAACCCCAGTGCCTCACGGCACTCGGGTGTCACCCATCCCGCCACTTCACCCGGCGTCAACAGAGGGGCAAAAGCATCGAGCGGCAGTTGCAAAATATCGGCGGCCTGCGCCGACCAGCTTCCCTGCTGGAGATCGAGACACAGCGTGCGGCTGGCGAGCGTGGTGTCGGTTCGCTGTGCGCCGGTTAATCGCCACAGCAGCACCTCCGGCGCATGCAGCCAGCGCAAACCGTGACGCCCGCGCAGCGCATAGTTATCCAGTAGCCAGCGCATCTTGAAGGCAGAATAATTACTGTGCAGCGGCAAACCGGTGATTTGATACAACCGCTGGCTGTCCGCTTCGGTTAAGCTGGCGAGATACTCTTCGCCCCGACGATCATACCAGGCCAGCATCGGCGTCAGGATATTGCCAGCCTCGTCGAGAAACACGCCGGACTCACCAAAGCTGGCAATACTGATATGCGTAACCGTGCAATCCGTTGTCGCAATCAGGCTGCGCATCGTCGCCACCACCTGCTGCCACAGCGCATCGATATCGAAATCGACGTTACCCGTGGGCGAAGTGATTTTGGGTGTGACGAACTTACGCTCATCCAGTCGGGACGCATCCCGACGAGAAAAACAGGCGACTTTACAGTTACTCGTACCGATATCAATGACGATGGCCGCAGCGTTCTCAGGCATACACGGCACCTCGTGTCAGGCGGAAGATGCCCCACAGCACCAAACCCACCACCGGCACCAGGCCAATCGCTATCACGTTGCCGTTGAAGATTTCCAGCAGCCAGAAGCGGATCGGGTTGCCGCCGTCAAGGAAGCTGGAGACCTGGCCGCTAGAGCCTTCGGCAAACTTGAAGTTCACGTCTTTCGCCATGCCGGTAATAAAGGGCGCGATTTTGGTGGCAATCCACAGGTCGGCCACGATCACGGGAATCGCCGCCAGCACGGTGCGGAAGATGTTGCCACGACTGGCCAGCGCGATCATCGACGCCATCACCGCGAGGTTCGCCAAATCGCCCAGCGGCAGCACCTGGTTGCCTGGCAGGATAAAGGCGATGAACACGGAAATCGGCGTCAGCAGCAGCGCGGAAGAGATGATCGCCGGGTTGCCCACTGCCACCGCGATATCCAGCCCGATATAGAGATCGTCACGGCCTGGGTATTTGGTGTTGAGGTACTTCTTGATCGCTTCCGACAGCGGCAACAGGCCTTCCATCAGAATGCGCACCATGCGCGGCAGAATAAACATCACGCCGCCAATGCTGATACCGAGCAGCAGGATATGCTTGAAGTCATACCCGGCGATAACCCCCAGCAGCAGGCCCAGAATGGTGCCAACCATCATCGGCTCACCAAAGATGCCCAGCTTCTTCTGCACGGTTTGTGGATCGATGTGGATACGATTAAGACCGGGGATCTTGTCGATGATTTTGTCCACCAGCAAGCCCACCGGGAAGAACACCACGGCGGACAGCGTCGGCAGTGAAATTCCTTCCAGACCAAAGTATTTCTGCACCATCGGCGCGGACCAGTCTGCCAGCTTCAGTACCACAATGGCGGCAATGGCAGCTGCCAGCAATCCGAGGAAGAAACTGCCAGTGCTGTAATAAACCAGCGTCCCGGCCAGCGCAAAGTGCCAGTAGTTCCACATATCCACATCGACGGTTCGAGTGCGGTTTAATGCCAGCATCGCCACGTTGATCAGAATCGTCAGCGGAATGACGAACGGTGCAATCGGCGATCCCCAGGTAATAGCAGAAAGCGGCGGCCAGCCGAGATCCACCACTGGCAGGTTAATATTGGTGCGCTCGACCATTGCCTGCGCAGCCGGGCCAACATTACTGGTGAGAATATCGAAGATGGCATAGATCCCGACGAAGCCAATGCCTACGGTTAACGATGAGCGCAAGGCTTTGGCCGGTTTGACCTTAAAGCACAGTGCAAGAATAAACAGCACCAGCGGTAATAATACGGTTGGGCCAAAACCCAATATATATTGCACCACTGTGTAGAGGCTATGAGCGATTTCATTCATGGCAGACCCCTTATGACGGGCGTAAACGTACCTGGCGTTAGCGCCCTATTATGGCAATCGGATTAAATAAATAAGTAATTATTGGTTTTTCAAAATTTCGACAATTTTTTCCAGCACTTTTTCTTCGCCGACACCGGTAATAATCGGTAAGCCGTTAACCACCGGGATATCTAATTCATAAGGCACTTTAGTGGTGGACACCACCAGAGCGACTCCGTCGGTATTATTGGGCAAAGAAGCGACGTTGGTTTGCGAGTAATTCACATTAAGACCGTGCTCCTGGCAATATTCCATGACTTTCTCTGTCACGGCAGTGGATGTGGCAATGCCGGTAGCACATACAAATAAAATCGTCTGGCTCATACTTCACCTCGTTCGGTCATGGTTTCTGTGATGCGTTGATAAATTTGCTGATCGTTAAGCTGCAATAACTGCTGCATAAAATCGCTATCCTGAATCAGTTCCATAATCCAGCCCAACACATTTAATTGCTTGTTACTTTCACTCAGTGCCAGCAGAAACACCACGCGTACCGGCACCGGTTCTGGCTCGCCGCCCATATCGGCAAAGGTCACCGGCTGCGGCAGAATGCCGATACTGATGGCGTTGTGGCGCACATGGCGATGGTCGGTATGTGGAATCGCTACGCCAACCGGTTCCGTCGGTAAACCGGTGGGGAAATCCTGCTCACGCGCCAGCACATGATCGGCAAAATCCGCGACCACCAGCGCTTCCTCCACCAGCGGCTGTGCCAGTTGGCGAATCACCTGATCGACACTCAGCCCCTCATTGAGATGCTGCACGTAGTGCGGCTTAAACTGGATCCCCTGCATAGGCGGCCTCGCTGATATCATTCAAACGCAGAATCTTGTGGTAGACCTCATGTTCCACCGCCTGACGCGCATCGGACATGACTGCCGCCAGATTGGCTTCATTGTGATTCTTCTGCCATGCGTGACCGACGCTGGTGATAAAGGAACGGCGCAGGTCGCTGGCGATGTTCACTTTCACCACCCGATGATTAACAAACTGCTGCAAGATGCTGTCCGCGATACCGGAACCGCCGTGGATGACCAGCGGGATGGGCGTGATCTGCGCAATTTCCGCCAGCAACGGCAGATCGATACGCGGAATATCATCCAGTCCATGCACATTACCGACCGAAATCGCCAGCAGGTCACAGCCCGTTTCGCGCACAAACTCCACCACCTGCTGCGGGTCGGTTTTGCAATCCGCTTCGCTGACGTGATCGTCTTCTTTACCCAGAATCGCACCCAGCTCAGCTTCCACCGGCACGTTGTAGTTCTGGCAGAATTCCACGGCTTGACGCGTCAGCTTGATGTTCTCTTCAAACGGCAGCGCAGCCCCATCGATCATTACCGAAGTAAATCCGGCACGCACCGCCTGGCGGATATCATCCATATTGCGGCCGTGATCGAGATGCAGGCTGATCGCCACATCCATCTGTGCGGCGCGACGCTGCACCATTTCATAGATGTAGTCATAGCCGGACAAACGCGCATTGGTGGGCGCGATTTGAATAAAATTCGGCACGTTACTGCGTTCAATCGCATTTAATATGCCGAGCGTGGTTTCCAGATTGGTGGTATTAAAGGCGCCGGCCAGCACGCGCTTATTTTCCAGTTGACGAATAAATTGATGACCGTTGACTAATGGCATGTCAGCTTACCTCTCTTCGTTGCAGAACGGTGCCCAAATAATATTTATTCCCTTTTAACCAGACATTGCCGAATTCCACCGGCAATTCACGTGAGAAAAACACCAACTGTTCTAAATGCAGTACCGGCGCATCCTCACTGATATCCAAAAAATGTCCGCGTTCATTACCGATTAAGCGCGCGGCATAGCGACTTTCGGAATAACGTATTTTCTGTTGCGATAATCGTTCGATGGTGGGAAACAGGTTATTATGATTAAAATCCACCTCGGCAATGCCGGGTACCAGTTCCATATTGATGCGATTCTCAATCAGCATCACTCTTTCATCATCGATATAACGTAACCGCTCCAGATAAAGAATTTCCTGCCCCGGTTTAATGCGTAATTTTTCGGCAATATAACGGTTGGCCGGTTCAACCCGCGTGGCGATCACCTGCGTGCTGAAATTAATTTGCTGGCTTTCCAGTGACTCGGCGAAAGAGAGCAACCCTTCCCCCAATGGATAGCGAATGTTTTCTTTCTTAACGAAGGTGCCTTTGCCCTGCACTTGTACCAGCACACCTTCTTTGACTAACTGCGCCACGGCTTTTTTCACCGTACCGCGACTGACGTCAAGCATATCCATGATCTGGAACTCCGAAGGAATGCGGTCATCCTCCACCAGATCGCCGGTATAGATACTCTCGCGAATCCACTCCACTACCTGCTGATAGAGCGGGACCTGCGAACTCTTACTCAATGTTTTCATGGCGCGCACCTGAACATTCAGAGTTGTCTATGGACAATCATGTACAACTTCGAGGCTTATAGTAGGGAATTGCGTCTGGCGAGGGATCGAGGACAGTCACGTTTTCGCGTACCGGATCTGTGACAATAAAGTGTGATCTGTATCTCACTTGAAATCTGTGCACTGTACTTCCGATGGAGAAATTGTGTTCTGTGACGCGGATCAAGAGATATTCGTTAGTCGATGCTGTGATCATGTTTACTAGAATGGTAGTTTAACAGTTATCGCAGCAACACGATGACGGTGGATGAGATTATGCAACTGACAATGCGTTGGTTTGGTCCCAAAGAAGATAAAGTTTCGTTGGAATATATACGCCAGGTGCCGGGTGTGCGTGGCGTAGTCGGCGCGCTGTATGACGTGCCGGTCGGGGAAACCTGGCCGAAAGATAAGATTAAAGCATTGGTTGATCAGGTACATGCCGCCGGTCTGACGGTGGAAGTGATCGAGAGCGTCAACATTCATGACGACATCAAGATCGGCCTGCCGAGCCGCGATCAATATATTGAGAACTACAAGCAGAGCATTCGTCACCTCGCTGAAGTCGGCGTGAAAGTGATCTGCTACAACTTCATGCCGGTATTTGACTGGATGAAGACCGACATGAACTACGTGCTGCCAGACGGCTCACTCACCATGGCGTTCGAGAAGAAAGGCATCGATAAGAGCCTCGACGAAGTGGTGCAGGAAGTGTTGGGCAACTCAAACGGTTTCGCGTTGCCAGGCTGGGAGCCAGAGCGTCTGGCGAAAGTGCAGGATCTGTTTGCGCAATACAAAGACGTTGACGACAACAAGCTGCGTGAAAACCTCGCTTACTTCCTGAAAGCGGTGATCCCGGTATGTGAAGAAGTGGGCGTGAAGATGGCGATCCATCCTGACGATCCACCGTACTCGATCTTCGGTCTGCCACGCATTGTGAAGAATCGCGAAGACCTCGATTGGATCTGTAACGTGGTGGATTCAGAGGCTAACGGCATCACGCTGTGTACCGGATCGATTGCGGAAGATCCGCAGAATGATGTGTACGGTATTCTGGCCGAGTTCTCACGCCGTAAACGTATTCCGTTTGCGCACGTGCGTAACATCAAGATTATTCAGGACAAAGATTTCTACGAGTGCGCACATCCTACTGAGTATGGCTCGCTGGATATGTACAAGGTGCTGCAATCGATGCACGACAACGGCTTCGATGGCTACATTCGTTCCGATCATGGCCGCTTTATCTGGGGCGAAACCGGACGTCCGGGCTACGGTCTGTATGACCGCGCACTCGGCACCACTTACCTGATGGGTCTGTGGGAAGCGCTGGAAAAGCGCTAATTCACCCCGCCCTCCAGGCCGCTGTAAACAGCGGCCTTTTTTATTGCCGTCAGTCTTCCCAGCACGTTAACGGAAAACCTCATCCCAACCCTTAAACAGCAGGCTGGCATTCACGCCTCCAAAACCAAACCCGTTCGACAGCACATACTGCATCGCCATCGGCTGTGGTTTCAGCACCACCAGGTTCAGTCCGGTGGCAGCTTCATCGGGGTGCAGCAGATTGAGTGTGGGCGGTGCGATTTGATCGCGCAGTGCCAGGATCGAGAAGATCGCCTCCACGCCGCCCGCGGCACCCAGTAGATGCCCGGTGGCGGATTTCGTCGAGGTGATCGCCACATTGCTGTCCGCAAACAGCGTGCGAATAGCCGCCAGCTCGCCTTTGTCACCCACCGGCGTGGAGGTGGCATGAGCGTTGATATGCTGCACCTCGGCTGGGGTGATGCCCGCCTGCGCCAGCGCGGTTTCCATCGCACGACGCGCACCCTCACCGGTTTCCGGTCCGGCGGTGAGATGATAGGCATCGGCGCTGGTGCCATAGCCGACCAGCTCCGCCAGCGGTGTCGCACCGCGTGCCTGTGCATGTTCCAGAGATTCGATCACCAGCAGGCCTGCGCCCTCTCCCATCACAAAGCCATCGCGGTCACGATCAAACGGACGAGATGCCTGTTCAGGATGATCGTTAAATCCGCCTGACATCGCTTTCGCAGCCGCAAAGCCCGCCAGACTGACGCGATGGATCGCCGCCTCGGTACCGCCGCACAGCGCGATATCCGCCTCGCCACTGCGTATCAATCGTGCCGCATCGCCAATCGCCTGCGCACCCGCCGCGCACGCCGTGACAGGGGCGCCAATCGGACCGCGAAAACCGTGGGCAATCGACACATGTCCTGCCGCCAGATTGGCAAGGAAGGAGGGAATGGTAAACGGCGATAAGCGGCGCGGGCCGCGATTGGCGGTGGTTTCAACCGCGTTGGCGATCTCGTTGAAACCGCCAATGCCAGTGGCGATCACCGTCGCGGTGCGCTGGCGATCCGCCTCATCCTGTGGGAACCAGTTAGCTTGCGTCAGCGCTTCATGCGCCGCCACCAGCGCAAACTCAATAAAGCGATCCATTTTCTTGCGATCTTTTGGCGCGATCACGCGCTCGGGATCGAAGCCATGCTGTGGATCTTGTTCCAGCGTGGGCACTTGACCCGCCACTTTGCAGCTGATGTCCTGCACCATCTCGTCCGGTAAGGCGCTGATGCCGGATTTCCCTGCCAGCAGTGATTGCCACACCGCTTCTGTACCGCAGCCGAGCGGGGAAACCATCCCCATACCAGTAATCACAATACGTTTCATCGATAACTCCTTAAGCTGCGGGCTTTTTCATCAAAGGAACCAGCAGCGCAGCGATACAAAATCCGACCATGATCAGCCAGAATGCGTCCGAAAAAGACTGCGTGCGCGCCTCGCGCAGGGTGAGTGAAGCCAGCGATTGCAGCGCCGCCGTGTGCGCCGCATCCAGGCTTAATCCGTTAAACATCAGGGCTGCGGTGCGCGATTGCAGATAGTCGCCGAGCGACAAACTGGCGCTGTTGAGGTGATCGGCCAGGCGGCTGAAGTGCAGATTGGTGCGGTCATTCAGCACGGTGCCGCACAGCGCAATGCCGATAGCGCCACCGAGATTACGCATCAGATTAAACAGTCCTGAGGCTAATTTTAGTCGCGCGGGTGGCAAGCTGCCGAGCGTCAGCGTCACGGTGGGCGCCACCGCAAACTGCTGCGCCATGCCGCGAAACGCCTGCGGAAACAGCAGCTCTTTTGCGCCCCAGTCATGGGTAATCGGCACAAAGAAAAACATCGATACACCAAAACTCGTCAGGCCAAACGCCAGCAAAATGCGCAGATCGACGCGGTTCGCCAGCCAGGCATAAAGCGGGATCGACAGGATCTGAAAAATGCCGGTGGAGAAGATCGCTAGCCCGATCTCCAGCGCACTAAAGCCGCGCACCTGGCTGAGAAACAGTGGCGTGAGATAGATGGTGGCGAAGATCCCCACGCCAGCCATAAACGAAAAATAACAGCCGAGGCTAAAGCCTGGATCTTTTAACGCGCGCAGATCCATGATCGGCTTGGCGTGGTTTAGCGTGCGGAAGATAAACAGCACGCCACACAGCAATGCGATCCAGCCTGTGGTGGTGATGGTGCTATCGTCAAACCAACCCCAGCGCGGCCCCTCTTCCAGGGTGTACTCCAGACAGCCCAGTGATAGCGCCAGCAAGACAATGCTGAAGTAATCCGCACCGCGCAGTAACTCGGGATTCGGCGAATCGATCCTGACCAACAGCGGCACCGCGATGGCGATGTAAATACCGGGAATGATGTTGATGTAAAACAGCCAGTGCCAGCTGAAGTTATCGGTAATCCAACCGCCGACCGTGGGCCCTAGCGTCGGGGCTAATGAGGCCAGCGCACCCACGGTGGCGGCCGCAATCACCCGCTGCTTGCCCTGGAAAAAGGCAAAGGCGGTAGTGAACACCAGCGGAATCATCGAGCCGCCCGCCAATCCCTGCAAGGCGCGAAATGCGATCATGCTCTGAATATTCCACGCCCAGGCGCACAGCAAGCTCATTACCGTAAATCCGCAGGCGGAGACGGCAAACAGCCAGCGTGTGGACATCACGCTCGCCAGCCAGCCGGAAAGCGGGATAATGATGATTTCCGCGATCAGATAGCTGGTTTGTACCCACACGGTTTCGTCGTCACCCGCCGAGAGCCCTCCGCCGATATCCCGCAATGAGGCGGAGACAATCTGGATATCCAGCAAGGCGATAAACATGCCGATGCACATGGTGGCAAAGGCAAAAACCTTCTTGTTCACTGGCATCTCCGCCGGTGCCATCAGCGGTGCGGCCACACTGCTCATCGCGCGCTTCTCTCATCCACCGTCACCGTGACGGAAAGACCAGGGCGTAACAGACCCAGCACCGCCGCGTCGCCGTCCAGCACAATGCGCACCGGCACGCGCTGGACAATTTTGGTGAAGTTGCCAGTGGCATTTTCTGCCGGAAGTATGCTGAAGCGTGAACCGGTGGCTGGCGACAGGCTGCCAACGTGGCCATTAAAGGTGCGACCGGGTAACACGTCCGCGACGATGCGAGCCACCTGCCCCGGCTTCATATTGGCCAGCTGGCTCTCTTTGAAGTTGGCATCAATCCACAGCCCTTGCGCCGGCACCAGCGACAGTAGCTGCGTGCCGCTGCTGACATAAGAACCTGACCAGGCGCGACGATTGCCCACCACACCATCAAAGGGGGCGCGGATTTCAGTGTACTCAAGATTGAGCTTCGCCATCGCCAGCCCCGCCTGCGCCTGGGTTAACGCTGCTCTGGCCTGCTGCTCACGGGCATCCAGCACCTGCAACTGGCGCTCGGCAACGGTTTTGTCGGCACGGGTTTTGCTCTCTTCCGCCATCGCCTGATGGTAATCGGCTTGCGCATGATCGCGGATCTGCTGTGACACCGCGGAGCTACTGGCCAGCGCACTGTAGCGGCGCTGATCGGAGGTGGTTTTCAGTGTTACCGCCTGCGCTGCCAGCAGAGAGGCGTGCGTGCCCGCAATAGTGGCAAGTTGCAGCTGGCGCGTGGCGGCGATATCGCTTAACGCGGCTTGCTGTGCCGCCACTTCACCCGTTGCCTGATCCACCGCCGCCAGGTAATCACGGTTATCCAACTGCACCAGCAGATCGCCTTTTTTCACCTGTGCGTTGTCCTGCACCGCCAGCGTGTGAATGTAACCGGAGACTTTGGCGGAGATGGCGCTGATGTCTGCCCCGACATAGGCATCATCGGTCGAAGGCATAAAGCGCGCGGTGTGCCACCAATAGTAGCCATAACCTGCCGCCGCGAAACCGCCGATTGCCAGTGCCAGCAGCAGAGCAGATTTTTTGCGCGTGCGGGTCATGGCTGTTTCTCTGTAACAGGCGGAGAGAATTTCAGCGTGCCGTCACCCGCGCGTTTTTTCTGCAAATAATCATGGCGATAGTGCATGATCGGTGCCGCTGCCGGGCCGGGCACCATTTGGTATTTATCGCTGGTGAGCGGTTGACCGTTTTCGCTATCGACCAGTTGCGGTTTCACTGGACGCTGGGTGGCGGTTTCCACCAGCTGCATCTGCCTTCCTTCCGGCGAGAAGTGGGTGCTGCCCCACTCGGCCAGCGCCAGGATAACGCCACGCAAATCACGTCCGGCGGGCGTAAGGTGATATTCGAAGCGCATCGGCGTAGTGCTGTAACACACCTTTTGCAGCAAACCATCTTCCACCAGCTCTTTTAGGCGGCGCGACAGGATGTTCGGCGCCACGCCGCTGTTTTTCTGGAATTCGTCAAAACGGGTAAAGCCGGCCAGCGCATCGCGCATGATTAGCATGCTCCAGCCATCGCCGACACGGCCAAGGCTGCGCGCAATCGGGCAGGCCATTTGATAGAGCGGTTCGTTTTTCATGGTGGGTATTCCGCAAAGGATCTTATGCGGCATACTGTTGCAGAATGACTATCATTTTGCAAGTGACTTGCATAATGAAAGCAAGGAGTGTTCATTGTGAAACGCAATGAATTGCGCCGCTACCCAACACGTGCAGGCCCTGTAGCAGCACGATTTATCGCGCAAATTTGCCAAAAAAAACGGCAGCCACACTGGGCTGCCGTTTCATCACAACTTAGCCATCTCTAGGTGCGCACGCGCAGCGCCGCCTCGATCTTGTCGGCGATCTTAGTGACCACATAAGCAATCACCATGTAGAACACTACCGCAATCAGGAAGGCTTCGAGGTAGTAGAAATTCAGCGCTGCCGTCAACTGCGCCTGGGCAAAGATATCCACCACTTCAATCGCAAATGCCAGCGACAGCGCTTTCATGATCACCATAAACGCATTCGCCAGATCGGGGATCGCCGCCACGATAATCTGCGGGAACATCACCCGACGGAAAAGCTGTCCACCGCTGTAGCCGAGTGATAAGGCTGCATCGGATTGTCCACTGTCGAACGAGTTCAGCGCGCCTTTCCACACTTCGGCCTGGAATGCCGCGACACAGGCACTCAGTGCCACAATGATGATCACCCAGTTCGGCAGTGAATGGGCATTCACCTCGACGCCAAACAGCGTGGCAACAAAGTGCAGCGCCGGTGGCAAGCCGTAATAGGCGAGAAAAATCACCACCACCATCGGCACGCCTTTGAAGGCGATTTTGTAGGTGATCACCAGCTGGCGCAGCACGGGAATGCGGCGATGTTCGATAAAGGCAAACAACCCGCCCAACAGCGTCGAACAGATAAATACCGTGACCGCCATCAGCAGCGTCACCGGTACCGCATCGAGAATGCTCCAGAAGTCCGGCAGCAAAACCTCAGCATCAAACATGGTTTGTCTCCCCGACTCAGACGCTGGTGGTGAACTTCACGCGCGGTGCAGACTTAGAGCTGTACTTCGCATGACGTTGTTCAAAGAAGCGGATAACCAGCCACGCCACACCGCACAGCAGTGAATAGAGTACGGCCAACACCAGATAGGTGCCGAACTGATACTGGTTGTAATCGCGTTCCATAATCAGGTGCGCGGTCGCCATCACATCTGCCGCACCGATGTACATCACCAGCGCCACGTTGTGAATCAGATAGATAATCGCATTGCCGTAACCCGGCAGCGCAAAGTGCACCGCTTGCGGGCCAATCACCCGCAGCATTTTCTGGCGGAAGCTGTAGCCAAGGCTGTCGGTGGCATCATGCTGACCCCGTTCCACCGCAAGGTATGCCGGGCGCATCACTTCCGACAGATAGCCGCCGTGATACAGGCTCAGGCCGATCATCGCCGCCACATTGGCGGTAAAGAAGTCACCAAAGCCGAAATTATCGGTGATCAGCGGCATGCCGTAGAAGGCCACAAACAGCTGCAGCACCACGGGCACGCTGCGCGCATAGGAAACATAGAGATCGGCCAGCTGGCTGATCACGGGAATACGGCGCACGCGAAAAACGGTGGCGATCAGCGCCAGAAAGAACCCGGCAATCATCGCGACAAACATGATGCCGAGCGTCAGTGGCAGCGCCGACAGCAGTTCTGGAATCATGGAGGATAGATTCACGGTGAAACACTCCTGCTAAAAAGGACAGCATGCGCCCGGCTCAACACCGGGCGCAGTGAATCTATTACTTCATGTACTTAGTGACTTCTTCGCCGAACCACTTCTGCGCCAGCTTATCCAGCGTGCCATCGTCTTTCAGTTCTTTCAGCGCTTTGTTCACGTCATCGTTCAGGGCCTGGTTTTCGGCAGAGCGGTGGATCAGCACATAGGTGTTGTTGATCACCACCGGCTCACTGGCTTTGATCGCCAGCTTCTGGTTGTCGATCACCGTCTGCTCACCGAGGTTTGAAGGCAGGATCAGCGCATCGTATTTCCCGTTCTGCACTTCTTTCAGGCGATCCGGGTAAGGCACGCCGGCGCTGGACGCTTTGATGGTGATTTTGTCGTTCGGGTTATCCTGCTGCCACTGAGTGACGAACTTATACACGCCGCCCCCTGCGGTGACTGGCACGATATTCTTGCCGACCAGATCCTTCATGCCGTTGATATTGCTATCGCTACGGCTGTAGATCTTCATCAGGCTGGCACCGATCGGTGCATCCGGAATCAGGAACTGTTTGCTGCGCGCAGGCGCTTTGTAGTAACCGCCGGTCGCCATGTCGTACTTGCCGGTCACCAGGCCCGTTTCCTGTGCGATATCCGCCGCGCCTTCCATCACAAACTTGTACTGTGGCAGTTTGGCGTTGATGGCTTTCAGCACGTCCGGCTCGTAACCCTCAGGTTCGTGACCGATCGCGCCCCATGACAGCGGTTTGGATTCCGCAGCGGTGGCGATTTTGATGGTGCGTACCGCGTCAGCAAAGCTGTTACCGCTGATCAGGGCCAGGGCGATGATGCCAGGCGCGGCCAGGCGACGTAATGTGGTTTTGATTGCAGGCATGTCTTTGATTCCTTTAATTATTAGAATGCTCGTTCTGAACTGAGGAACTGTGCAAGGCGCGGCAGGGTTGGGTTATCAAACATCTCTGTCGGACTGCCCTGCGCGGCCACGACACCTTGATCCATAAACACGATCCGATTCGAAATGCTTTTCGCGAACTGCATCTCATGCGTCACCAGCAGCGAGGTAATACCGGATGACGCCACGTCTTTAATCACTTTCAGCACTTCACCCACCAGCTCCGGATCGAGCGATGAGGTCGGTTCATCAAACAGCATCACATCCGGACGCACCGCCAAAGCACGGGCGATACCGGTACGCTGTAACTGGCCGCCAGACAGTTGCGACGGATAGTGATCGAGCCTGGCACCCAGACCCACACGCTCCAGCTCCTGCACGGCGATGTCGCGCGCTTGCTGTTTGGTTTTATGCTGGATGACGATCAGCGGATCCATCACGTTTTCCAGCACTGTCATGTTTTTGAACACGTTAAACTGCTGGAACACCATGGCGGTGCGCAGACGGATCGCCTGGATCGCCGCTTTATCCGGTGACTGATAATCCATGCGGATCTGATCCAGCTGAATGGTCCCGGCTGACGGCTTCGCCAGATAGTTAATGCAGCGCAGCAGCGTGGTTTTCCCGGTGCCGCTTGGCCCGATGATCGACACGACATCGCCGCGTTTTACCGACAGATCAACCCCTTTGAGGATCGGATTGCTGCCGTACGAGAGCGTAATATTGTTGAGTTCTAACATCCGGTGCAGCCCTTATTTGTTCAGGTCAGCATGGCCGAGCACATGCATCAGACGGTTGGCCCAGCCGAAAATGGCGATGGCGTGGATCAGATCG
>Ga0157363_1001318_pt1 | contig 20571 bp, 13 predicted proteins | sample AttsexASBM1_FD_111477 | JGI IMG/M metagenome (GOLD analysis project Ga0157363, IMG submission 111477) | Fungus gardens microbial communities from leaf cutter ant in Ribeirão Preto, State of São Paulo, Brazil - Atta sexdens ASBM1 | ecosystem: Host-associated > Fungi > Mycelium > Unclassified ... | reverse complement strand
GACAAGAATACTCGCGATAATAAAAAAAATTTAATAGTTGCGACAATAAAATTTATTGGAAATTTTGTTGTGTTATCGGCAAGTATTACCATTATCGTCGCATGATCACGTGTGCTACCGTATCAGAAGCGCTTTTATGTTCGCATGATCGTCATTGTTAATTATTAGCGAACATTTGTAATATTTTAATTTCTTACATTTTACAAATTTTTTCTATTTATATTTATTTTATTTCTTACATTTTTATTTTATTTTATATATTGCGTTTATAACTACGTTTAATTTTTTTATGTATATTAATATTAAATATTAAATATATATTAAATATTGCGTTCAGCCAAGACATGTCGTCAATAACAATGAGAGAAAGAAAATTTCTCTGCAGCGATAAGTTACCCTTACAGACATCTAATATTGATCGATACTGAAAGACAATAATTAATAGTCCTATTTTTTTTATTGTTTTTATTTTGAAAGATAGTAATTAATTACTCATTTTAAGTATTAAAAGTATTATTGTTTAGAATACTTTTAGTACTCCAAATAGATAATTAATTACTGTCTTTTAATAATAAATTGATTAGTATTAAATTGACCAGTATTAAATTTCTGTGAGAGTGCTAGAAAAAAATTTAGTGAATCAATGCCAATTTTTTTCGCTTTTAATTAATCAGCTCTTAATCAAAACATCGAAGAAAACAAAACAACATTAGAGAATTTGATCTGCCAGATAGGCAAATCGTGTCGAGTTTTAGTATTAATTTTCACAACCTCATGTAAGCTCCGCAAGAGTAGAACAATTAACTTAATGATCAATAGATCTCCTTAAGTGCGGAAAAAGCCGTGAAGCACGGGATCGAACTCGGAATAAATTACGAGTCGATTGCATAAAGTGTGAAGCTACTTGACAAATTTCAAATTTGTTTCTTTTTTTTCTATACATTTATACATGTCACAGTCTCTTCTTCCATTAAACAAAATTCCTCCTTCTATTCATCCGCATGCGCCTTATTGTCACGCTCTCGCAGACCAACCCGGCTCGTCTCTCACTCTCTCTCTCTCTCTTTCTTTCTTCCACGAGCAGCGACAGCTTGGCATATAAAGCTTTCGGGACCTGTTGCCGTCAGTACATTCGCTTCGCGCGAGCTGTAACGTAGACAGTGGACTTTCGTACAAGTCGCTCGAGTCCACTCTTCGCACGCGGCGGTTTTCGGAGTCGTGAATAGGGAAGGGAAGAGATACAAAGGAAGTCTCCATCAAGAATATACGAGATTAACAGAAAGAACGGCGGAAACTAAGCAGATGTATCGCACACGGAGGAGGACCCTCGTGGGCTTTTATCAGATCGGACGCACGATCGGTCTTCTGATCAGTCTCTGAGAATAAAGCTCTCGAGGATATCTCTTCGATATCCTCGTGGTTCGCGAATATCATTAGCCAGGGTGAATTCCAAGGGGCGATGAGCCGCGTACCACGTGGTGATACAACACTGTGATCAACGGACTGTGATATATATATCTGTATTACATTATTACATTATACGCGTACTGTACACACCTCATCGCGGAAAAGATCATCTAACGACATTGTGCGCTATGGCAGAGTAAGTTGATACATCCCTGGAGTCATTTAAAATCCCTTTTCAACATCCCTCCCCCCCTCTCTCTCTCTCTCTCTTTCTCTCTCTCTCACGCTCATCGTCGCGCTCGCCTTGAAATTCAAGAATTCTGAATGAGTAAACATGACCGCGCGGCTAAAAAAGATACGCAGGAGTTTATTTCGATGACTGATCGTTCCAGGCTGACAGCACGTGGTGTTTCCGGAGCGGTTTCTTATTTCTTGTAGGGAACAAGAAGAGAAAACTTCAAGAAACACCCCAGGATGAGAATTAGAGACGCGCTTTTTTTTATGACAGACGTCCCATGACGCGAATTCAGTCATTGTGATATTGTTACACTTATTACATTACGTTACATTCCTCGTTGAGTCACAATCGTTAGATTGGAAGTTAGCAATCCGATACGGTTTCACTTTAATTTCAAGTGACGAGCAATTTCCTTCTTCCCATCTCATCCATAAAGAAAAAGTTATTATATATACATTTTTATGTTACTTCCCAAGGAGAACAAGAAAATCGAAATAATAATATCTTTAATATGACATCATATTGACCGATTATTAATCGAATTTACGTAATTTGTTTTGTCGTTTCATTCAATGTGACATTATTTTAACTTTCTTGTTGTCCTTGGGTTATATATTCTTTGCATGCTACATTTAAAACAGAATCGCCGTAGATTCATACAAATGATCTGTAATCGAACGCAGTTCTGAGCAGAAATGAGAAAACACAGGGCAAAGTCGACAGTCACAAATGTATACGTATGACTCAACAAATGAGTTTTATCTCGAAAGCTCGTGTTTATGATGGTCAAATCTTGGACCGCGACAATGGAAATTAACAGTCCTTAGTCTTTTCTCCGAAATCGTTTTATCTCCTCTTTCTTGCCAAACACTGTAAAATGTGTTATTAATATCCAAGTATATTTCAAATAGTTGAATATTTTCGAGAATATGTAATTTTCGATATTTTGAAATATATGATCGCATCATATTATCAATTGTAAACAAAGCAGATAAACGTAGCTTCTAAGCAAAATTCGTTGACCAGTGTAGTGCGATCGAAATTATAAGAGAATAGACTAGTAAGTAATAGAATGATTTAAAGAACAAAATTAATGTCTTCAATTGGAATTTAGTTGGAAAGCCTTGAAAAGTCTTTAAGAAAGCATCTCTAGACGAGGAGATGCATTTTTAACGTAGATATCTAATTTTAAGCTTTTAATCTATTTATTTAATATGAGAATTGTGTCCAATCAAAGCTTCTTCTTCTGCTTCTTGAAATGGCACGCGAACTCTAATCGAATATAAAAAAGATGTGTCATCTTGTTCGCTGTCCTCGTCACGTCTTCGTGTTTTACGACGTGCAATGCGAAGCGATTATTATATATTTAGCACTGCGATTTTATCGGTGAAACAAGGTGAAAGGCAAATATGTCTTTTTGATGTTTGACAAATTTGCCAACCGCAATAGACCGGCAAGATATAGAATATTATTGATAACTGATAACATATTGGTTTATGACATTGCTGACGCAATTAATTTATTAATATTACGTCGGTTGACACCAGCGATATATATCTCGATCTGCACGTATTTACTACGGTATTATGACCGCCATCAGCCGGGCTACGTCATTAATGCAACTGTAATTGACTTTTAATGTGACACGAATCCGCCCACTCTCGATTAATCTATGATGGCTGAAACCGTGCATTATCGTAAGCTGGAAATTACTACGAAAGGCGTGAACAATATTCGATACGCCTGTAAAACTATATCTAATTTATTTAATTGTATTATCGATTATTATCCAAAGATTAGTCACGATAATTATTTATTCATACAACGTATCTCGACTTCATTTCTATCGATTAAAGAACTTGTCTCATTTTTCCTTCGCTTTCGCGAGATGAGAATCAGGCAATTATAATAAATCGATGCTCATCGGAGATGAGATATTTTTACACTTGGGAAGAAGACGGTCGTAAAAGTTGCCGCGTGAAGTTTTTTTTTTGCGCGCGATGATCGATTGCGACCTTGCGAGAAAAGGATGTATTAGTTAACAGCGGAATCGAGGTAAATGAAGTGGAAAAAATGCGAGTCGCGAACAATGATGATGATGACGCTGTTGTTACTTTTCCACTTTGGCGATGATAATGCGTTTCTCTCGTGAGAAAATCCTCTGTCAGTGTGAGTGTAAATTAATAATGATATGATATTAAGTGATAATACAATGAGATCTGTGTCGCCGTTACTCGCAGTGACTCAGTACGGCATGGAGAAACCCAATTTATATTAAGAACAGGTCTCGAAACACAAAGCTCCCGTTTAGAAAAGTAATTGACAGAAGATACTCCGAGAATGTTTATCGAGGTTCCTGACTTGCTAATTCTTAGGTCAGGAGCACAGATTCTTGCATAACGAATAACACATAGGTAAGACATAAGAGAATCAATCAATTAGAGTCTTTTATTTCATGAAAAGGAAAGAAATGAAAGACTTTGATTAGTTCATTTTATTAAGCGATGTATTATACAAGATTTTGTGTTCTCGCCCTTAAATATCAAATGATATCTTCTTCCATTTTTTTTTCTCCATCTCTTATTCACACTCATCTTCAAACAATGACGCGAATCTCGCTTTATGGTGCATAAAGCGATATTAACTTCGGCGACACGAATCAGCAGGCAAAATCTCAAGATAATCTTCGTGATTTTAAAGTATTATTTCGAATCGTGACGATCGGAAAACGCGATGCGTTTCCGTATTCACAGGCAATTATATGTATAATATGTATATGTATAATATAAGGTAAATGTATTAATTGGTGAACAGTTGGTTGACATGATCTATAATTATTGAACGAAATGACAAAATTTTAAATATTAAGTCTTTAATGGTAAATACATTAAATAAATTCGTTATTTATAAAAATTTAATAAGAATTTATTTAGCCGATTGTAATTAAGAATTTATAGAGCCAAGTATATCATTAAAAGCTTAAAATATTTGCCATTTCATTTAATAATTGGGTCACATATGTATCAACTAGTACCTTGTGTGATATAATAAGCGTTAACACATTTGTCTCTTCTTCTCTCTCTTTTCAATACTTCTTTTGAACTATCGGTATCTTGGAGGCCCGTGAAGCCAATTGATCACTAATGCAATAAACTTTGTGATCGAAACACTCCATATTTTGCAACGCGTTACAATAGTGCTGCCGTTTTCCGAGACGATTTACAGTCCCTGTCTCCTCGCTTGTTACTTACTTTTGTTGAAAGCGTGATGTAATTAGGCTATTAATACCAGGGACATGTTCGCGCATTCGTTCGGTCGAATGCCACGTTCACTGAGAGATGCAATTCGCGCGTGTGCATTACACTTGAACCTTCGTATGCGAATCAGCGTGAACACAAAAATAATCGCGCGAGCAATTCCGCCGTGCCAGAATTTGTGAATCCACTTGGCACCGCCTACGCAGTAAATCGTTAGGCTGACTTCGGAAATTTTTGAATACATCAGCTGATCAAACCTCGTTATATATCGCACTGTATTCAGTCTTTTGTCTTTATTTCAAAGCTACATTGTGGTGTGACAAAAATTTTCCCAGTCTATTGGTTAATCGTAATTGCTTAAATACGATAGAGTTCTGAGAACTCGTCTGCAGCCAATTAACACGCTTAAAAAATTTCGTATGACAATGTAATGCCAATTTAATGATATATCAAGTATATAATCTCTACAAAAAAACGGCTGAAATGAAATACTTTCTAAAAATGAATATCAAACAATTTAAGAAGATTAATAATTATATTTAATAATTTTATAATTTAATTTTATAATTTAATAAATAAAAATTTTCTCATTTTATCGTAATTATTTTTTAAAAATGTCTTATTGAAATAATTTCCGATTCAGATTCTATCGCTGAACTTTTATAGTACTTCCAAAAATACAATAAAACAAATGTTATTGTAACTTTTTTCATCATTTTTTCGGATTGTTAAAAAATACGTATAATATACATCCTTAAATCTTGTGAGCTTGACATAACAATCTCTGTAATTTTTTAAATAATGTTTTTGATAATATTTTATCAAGGTTTTCGAATTAATATTTATGCCTATTGCTTGACAGGAGTTAAAAAAATATTTTATTTTAAATTTCTCTCGAGTCCATGCTTTCGCAAATATAATTATTGTGTGGAGATAAAGTAATCGCATGTAACAACGCGGCGTTTACTTGATCATTCCGAAACCGAAAACATCACCAATCTCGAGGCTCGGGCAGCAACTGTTCTAAATGTTCTATGTATATAACGTCGTGCGTTTTTTTCCACGATTATACTTTGCCTTTGCCTTTGCCATTTCTTAATATCTTTTAATATCATTTCTATAATTATTACTATTAATACATACTTCATGCTAATATACTTCATGCATTATTCAAAAAGCAACATGAATTTTTGAAATTCTTTCGATATCTTTAATTATCCTTATTATCTTGCAAATTTAAAAAAAAATAAAGTTTTATGCAATACGTTTATGCGAAAACGTATTATCTAAGCATTTGCTGAGTCAAAGGATAGCGGAAGTGAATTTTGTTATGTTAATAAATAATACAATTGAATATCTTAATCGAACTCTCATTTATACATCTTGTTACATATTAATAAGTAAATAACGATCATATGTGAAATATATGTGTTTAAAAGAATACCTAAAGAAATATTAATATTTTGTTTATTGAGCGGAATTTGCCAACAATAATTTGTATACATATTTCATTTTTATGCTTTTTGAACAGAATGCCGATTACTATTCATTTTTGAAACATACATGAACAGAACGAAGTTTTGAAGTATCCAAAAATTTATTTACACTGAAAAAAAATATAGTCAATTTTAATAAATATTTAGTTGAATACTGTCAACTAAATATTTATTAAATATAAAGATATATTTATTTGATACAAGAAATGTTGATTTGATTTAATAATCATTTTTTTTTTTACTGAACAATATTTACTTATTGTAAATGTTTAGTTGGCAGTATTGAACTAAATATTTATTAAAATTAACTATATTTTTTCTCAGTATAGATACAGATCTGGAAATAATTTCATTAGATCAAAATATTCAGATAGAACATTTAAATTAATTGCTAGAATGTCAAAAAGAAGATGTCAATATTTATATTCATTCTAGATTTTATTAATCATTTCAACACAGTGAATCATTTCGCTTTCTAGCGGAAGCATGGGTGAAGGCTATCTTTGGATTGTCACTTTGTTCATATTCGCTGCAGAATAACTAACATAACGTTTGAGATTCCGCGGAAAATTCCGTCGAGACGCGATGAAGGGATAACGAGACCAGCATTCGATGGAAAATCTTGCGAAATCCTTCTATTCTAATTTGGTTACTTGAACGAACGATACCCTTGAAGTGTCGACAGCCTTCACGCAAAGTCAAGGTGCAACCAAGGGTGTAATACAAAGAGAAATACGGTCCAATAACACGTTGAATTGTCATGAGATCGTTTTGCGTCCGCCGAGAAGGCAGTAATTATATTCTTTGTTGACAAGAATGTCAGCTGACGTCTAGAAGTTATTCTTCTGTAACTCGGCAGAGACATTCAAAGATCATAAATTTGACGACTGCGTTCCAAACAAATTTGGTGAACAAGCCACGAATTAATTGCGAATTAATTGTATACCTCTTGTGTGATTAAAAAAAAAAACTAAAAACTATATCTCACCTAGAAAAGAAATATTATATAAAATATTACCAAAGATTTTTTTTTCTACGATTGAAGCCCAGCAAACGAGAATGGATTAAAATGGATTGAAATTTTTTTCTATCCGAATGCATACTTTAAATAGCGAATACTTTTTTTGGATTTAATTAGATTCAATTGGATTCAATTAGATTCAATTGGATGCAATTGGAAAAACTGCATTTCCTATTCAAAATTTTGAATTGAATAGTATTCACAATTGTGTTTGTGTGCACAGAAAAAGCTAATATTATTTTTAGATTGAAAGGCATAGAGATATGCTCCGTGCAATTCCTATAAATGAATAACATTCATTTTAACATTCGTGAATCAATATTTCTGAAAATTTGAATCCATTTCAATTTATTTCAATCCATTCTCGTTTGCTGAGAGAATAATGAAAGCGTATAAAAATATGACCGCATTGTATCTCATATCTACGCTTATAGGCTTACTTAATTTGATTTAAAATTGATTTCTCAATTTCGAATGTGGAAATTCATTTCGTCGGAAATATTAAGTTTTCGGATATACATTCTACAATTTTTTCTTCATATAATTGAATATACTGCATATAATATATATTAACATTATTATAAATCATTATTATTATTATTATTATTATTATTATTATTATTATTATTATTATTATATAAATTATCGTAAGTATTTCGGTAGAATACCAATAATACACAGCAGTGTGAATGGACGCCGGGAATACAGTAGAATTCGTCAACAAAGGTCGCAGCTGCGCGGCAAAAGCAACGTTAAGTCCGTTGGTACATCCGCAAGCGTATGCAAGTTTGGCTTTCATCCAAACGACTGGATTCGTATTGCAAAAGTCCGGAACACGCGCTGAATCCGATATGCAAACTTCGGCAATCGTTTGAAATAGAAATAACTTCCTTTATTTATGATAATCTGATCGACTCACGTTGCAAACTCGTGACACGCGAACGGCATCGTTAACTTGATAAATTATTAAAACGCCGGAGAAACCGAGGTCGATAAATTACGCCTCGAGTATGAAAATAAGAAGGAAATTATTAACAAATAAACACGATAAAAACACAAATATACTCTCTAAAATTGTATCTTGCTTTAAAGAGTTTTGAAACTCTTAATGATTGAAAATGGAATCACTATTTTTCAAGTATGTACTCTTTAAAACTTTTAGGAAAATCTCTCTTCTAAAGAGTGAAATTTCATTTTTAAAGATTGAAAATTGAGTCACTCTTTCTCAAGACTGGCTCAATTTTCACTCTTTAAAATGAGACTCCAAAGAACTTTGAGAGTTTAATTTTCGTCACCTACGTATCTGCAAGTAGTAAGTTAATGCGTTCGTCGATCTTAAAAACAAATATAATTGTTAATACAGGTGCAAGTAAAAGTACTGCCAGAGATCGATTTGCACGGTTGCGCAATACGACCAGGTCTAAGATATGAAATATTTCTATTTAAAATATAATTTTTGCAATAAAAGTGTGTATTTTATGTTTTGTATTTCAACGGTGCACATGAAAATATTATGTATTTAAAATTGAAAGATTGAAATTTTTATGTATTTCGTAATTTAAATAATAAGATTAATTAATTAATCTTAGTATTTAAAATACAAAATACTCTCTTTTCGTTATTATAATACTGAAATAGAAAATATAAGAAAATACAATTGTCTTACAAATACTGTTTTTTAAATAAAAATAGATACTTCAAATACATGCTCAGCCCTAAATACGATCCATCCCCAAAAGATCACTCCAAAAAATCAAGAAAAAGTCGAAATGACTTTATTTTGCTTACAGTCAATAAACAGTTAAACTTTGTTAAAAAAAAAAAAAATCATCGTTTGACGTCAAAGTACGTCATTTTGACTTTCTCTTGATGCGTTCCTTGGGCAACAGTTCGTCGACTCCTTAATCTTTTCTATAATCACAGTAAATAATTTCTCGCGTACGCATCACGTAAAGAAATTCTTTTCCTCGTTAAATCATGCGCATGAACAGAGTTATTGCTCGTGCTCGATAAACGAAAAAGGTAAAAACGCATTGCTATCGCTTATCACAAATTTACATAAGACCTTTGTGGCAATTATGGCTTTTTACTTATTTTTCTTTCTTTACGATCTTACATTTTTTTACCATTATTGTTGTATATCCTCCACGTAAAGTTGAGAAAATTCTGGAAAACGAGGAATAATGAATACTTTTCTTATTAACATTTGTTGTCCAAGATAAATGTATACACGTGATATGTATACATGCCAAATCGATTCTTTATGACACGAGTTCCCTTTCATTTTAAAGGTCGTAATACATGATTGTATCATCTAGGCGCACAGCCTCGCAAACTGTGAGAAACTCGACGATAACTCTTCTTCTCTCGTCAGAATTTTTCTTTCGCGTTCTTCGTACAAAAACTAGGCATTGTTCTTTCAACAGTAACATTATTGTGCAGTGTTTGCACCGGAAAAATATTTTAAATACATATTCTATGTATATATTTTAGCGTACATTCGTATGGAAAAAAAATTGTTCTTTTTGTTAGGATCAACTAGACTAATTATAGCAATAACTCATCAAATTGTCTGTATTGTATGTACTATATTTTTTCTATTTTTCCATTTGACTATTTTTATCTATTACAAACTGGAATGACTTTTTGTATTAGATACATTAATCTAATATTATTTCTGTTAATCTTATTATTTTGTAGATAATATTATTATTTTATAATAATTATAATTATCATAATATTATTAATATTATTATTTTATTTTATTTTATTAATTATTGTTATTATCAAACGTTTGTACACAGTCAAAGTTTGTTTGTTGCTATATTCTCGGTTAATATTAGAATTATCGATAATTATTTTGATTCCGCTAATCACTTCATTTTTTTTTCTTTTTTGTAGTTCTTTTACACAGTAAAGAATATTGGAAATATATAAATCTAATACAAATATACAACTATGTATAGAAAAAGCTTTATCAGTCTGAGCTGGATTTTAAATAATATTAGTGCTTAAATTACTTCGTTTTTTAAGATGCTTATTTCCATCAATATCATTAAATTACTTAATTTAATTTGTGATATTGCTATATCTCAATTCAGTTTAGGATTGCGTTTCAAGGTTGAAAACGATTTCAACATGCAGTTACAAAACTGGATATATATACAAATTCACACTGAAATATCTAAAATTCAGTCCAGACTGATGAAGCTTTTTGTTATTAATTGCGGACATTTTGTTTGTAATACAAATAATTCTAATGATACAAATAATTCTAATGATACAAATATATAATATCAAAATAACTTATTATTAATTGAAAACAAAGGAAATTATTATTAAATTGGCATCTTCGGAATTCTAACCAGAGATACCATCGGCAGTTTTAGTATTCTTTGATGAAAATAAGAATTAAATCCGGTTTTTATTTTCGCTAGATTTAAACGGATTAGAGATTATCAAAATAATTATATCTCCAAGATTGTCGCTTGTGTGTCTTAAACTGAATGTGGAACATTTAGGTCGGATTTAATTTTAGTGTCGTCAAATCCGAGCCAAATTTGTAGCCAGCAACGACATGCTTTTACGAGAAGAGATTTGAGGCTCATTACAGGCCTCATTATTGACAAAATAATATCTCATATTGATTAGCGTGGAAAATTCCGCACATTATAATGTTTGGCGTCTGCCGTGTTATCTGCTATGACGAAAATAAATTGTTATCTTTCCGTCAAACCGAATAAATAGTAATGTTTATATCGCTCGCTTTCTCTCGCAATGCTCGCTTTTCATACGTATTCTCAGAACGATTCCGACAAATGAACGCTGAAAATCTAATGGGCCTTCTATAATAAGTCATTACCTAATCTTTAAATCTTAAGTCAAGAAATTGATTACCAATTGATATTCTTCTCATATTTGTCTGTGATTGGTCCATTTCTCACGGTTTAAGACTAAGATAATAACTTATTGTAAAGTCTATTATGGACTTTTTACAATAAGCTGTTGCTTAAGTTTTAAATCTTAAATCATAAGAAATTAATCAATCACAATTGAATGTGAGAAGAATAATCGACCATGATTGGTCAATTTCTTACGTCTTAAAATTTAAACTTAAATAATAGCTTGTTATAGAAAGCCTTTTACGTATGTCCGCTCGAATCGATTCTCATCGACTTCACACGTGAATAGCTCGTGCGTGTAGATACATACAATTTTCAATTACGGTAATATGTCACCGCATATTTTATATGCCTCTGCATTTTAACGAAAAAATTAATAAATAATGCTTGTGTAATTGAACTTTCTGTCTAATCACCGTGTAATTTGCATAAATGTAACCTTGCGCTTGTTCCTCGCTTCATTATACAAATATAAATAGTAAGTGCGATAATGAATATCGCGAATGCAAAAATTTTGCTTCCATCGTTAACTTTCCGCATGTGTATATGTGGAACGCAACACGTATTCAACCGTCTAGATAACATATAAGTAATATGCATTACAGCTATAACTTATACATACACTCGAGTTGTTTTTCCGTCGTAATTAATAATCTTCTTTTTATAGAAAAAATAGCGATACGCAAGACCCGGAGAAGGCGACGCTGGTGGACTCGACGTTGCTCCCGAAAATCCAGCCGTCCGGGCTGCTCAATGATGAGAGAACGAATCTGGCGAATGGCACCATCCCAAACACCGATCCTGAGAATGATCGACCACCCAGGGGTAGCGCCATCAGACAAGTCTTGGCCGCTCTGGTTGCCCAGCTTGGTACCATCAACACAGGCATGGTATTTGGTTTCTCCGCCATTGCTTTGCCGCAGCTCCAGGAGCCAGACAGCATTATTCCCATCAAGGAGGGATCGACGGAGGAATCGTGGATCGGTAGGTCATTGAGAAAGATTTAAAATCTACAATTCTTTCGAGATACTTTCTTCTCAGTCAATACAAACTAAAGGTAACACCATGTTATAATTTGTACTCAGCAATATAAATGTAATGCAATTGGTGACTATATATCCTTTATAAAGGAAAGTTAATTATTTCAGGTAGCTGTCTTTTAGATTATTTATTTTTTCAAAACTCAATTTTGTTCTTTATTTTTACATTATGATGTCACATTACTGTATATATTACTTTTAGTTGATTTCGATTGGGTTTTTTTCTTCTAATTTAGTCTTACGGAAAAAATATATTAATTTTTATCGGTTTCTTTTTTTTCTCTCGCAGCTAGCACATCCTCTATCGGCACACCGATCGGCTGCTTGTTGTCCGGCTATATGATGGACATGTTCGGCAGAAAGCGTTCACTCATCATCACGGAGATCCCAGCGGTACTTGGATGGCTGCTAATTACGTTCGCGACTGACATACGCATGATATATGCTGGTCGTTTCTTCGTTGGTCTAGGATCGGGCATGGTGGGTGCACCAGCCCGCGTTTACACGAGCGAAGTGACACAACCACATCTACGAGGAATGCTAATCGCACTTGCCAGTGTCGGTGTCAGCACAGGAGTTCTGATAGAATATGCTCTAGGAAGTGTAGCTACATGGAATGTCTGTGCCGCCATCAGCGGTATTCTACCACTTACCGCATTGGTATTGATGTTCTTCTTCCCGGAGACCCCATCCTACCTCATATCGCGCAGCAAACCAGACCAGGCCAAGAAGGCGCTACAGAAATTCCGCGGCAGTACTTATAACGTGAATCAGGAAATGGAGACGTTGGTTGAATTTTCTAACAAGAATAACATCAAACGACTCACCGGTTTCCGAGAGATTATGTGCGCTGTGCTAAAACCCAACGCTCTCAAACCTTTCACCCTGCTGTTTCTGTACTTCTTGATATACCAATGGTCAGGCACCAACGTTATAACTTTTTACGCTGTCGAGATCTTCAAGGATTCGGGAGCAAGCATGAACAAGTACTTAGCGGCAGTTATACTGGGAATAGTCAGACTCACCTCTACTATCGTCGCTTGCGTCCTATGTAGAAGATGTGGTAGGAGACCGCTCACAATGGTATCTTCCATCGGATGCGGATTTTCCATGATAGGATTAGGTGGATATATGTGGTTGAAAAATTACTGGGTCGAGAATGATCTTCCATTCGTCGCCACATGGGTCCCAGTCATGTGCATATTCTTATACACCATCACTTGCACTTTGGGCTTCCTGGTGATTCCGTGGGTGATGATAGGCGAAGTTTATCCCGTGCAAGTACGCGGTATTATCGGTGGACTGACTACTATGTGCGCGCATTCATTTATCTTCATGGTAGTTAAAACTTATCCATTCCTGGCCAGCGTACTCACTCGCCATGGTACATTCATTCTCTACGGTTGTATATCTTTGTTTGGCACGATATATTTCTACATATGCCTTCCAGAAACTAAAGATAGAACGTTACAAGAAATTGAGGACTATTTCTCTGGTAGAAGTAATGCTTTGATGACCGACAGAATAAGTAACAAGCCAAAGGTTTTAGAAATTAAAAAGGGTCAGATATTACCGTGAAATGGAGAACCATTTTTAATTGTACTTTTGTTTTTGCAATGTTGCTTATTTTAAAAGAATTATTTTAATTAGAAAAAAAAGCATTTGCTTGTTAGCGACTAAGAATGTTATCTACTTCTACAATGAAATGGGCAAGTACTTTAAAACTTTGACGTTTGCTTTGTGACAAATATACCTTAGTTAGAAGATAAAATATTTTTAGATAAACGATGAAAAGATAGAACGAATATAAAGATACGAGAAAATAATATATATATATACGTGTTATAATTTTAAAATATTGTCAAAGAAGTTTTTAGAGATAAAATGTTGTATTATTTTGTAATATGTATTTGTTTACAAAGCATGAAAATGATTAATTATATGCAATTAGCAGACATTAACATTTTCATAATCTCAAATCACATACGAGATATTATTTGAACAAAGTAGCAAATTATAAATATAAATTTTAATTTTAATATCCTAATTTTCCTTCTGAAGATGCAAAACACGAGAGACCAATTATGTTTTAACAATTTAATTAACAAAGTATGCATGAATAAAAGTGATACTATTTATATTAAATCATAGTATTAAATTGTAATGTAATAGGTGCTATGTGCAAGTAGATCAATGGGAGTTATAAGCATAAGATAAATACGAAATTGTAGAAAGCGTCCTATAATTTTGAAATTATATATTTTATAATATATAATTTCATGAAGGTATCTTGCATGTCAACACACAATATTGTAAAACCAAATAAAAACATATATTTATTAAAAAGAGCAGTAGATTAAGTATCATTCGTTATTATTATATTGTACAAAAAAATCAAAATCGAATCGAATGAAGATAAAGTTTCATCTGTATACTTATATAAATATCTTAATGCGATCGTTATATATGAAAACTTTGATGAATGAATGACTGTATAAGTAACTTATTTTTTATAAGAAAGTAAATCTATTGTGCGTTTAATCCTGTTTTTCTTAATTACCTCCTTATTTTCATGCTCGAATATTATTTATTTTTTAAATATAAATTACAAAAAGAACCATAATTATTATTCTAATAAAACTTTATTGCCACAACTTATACATAAATTATAAGGTTAAACGAGGTTTATTACGTTTAGCCTCCTTTCTTGCTCTTTTTTCATCCAAAAACTGTTTAATCATCTCAGCAGGTAAAATCTCACCTCTGAAAGTTCTTGGTAATATCTTCTTATTCAAGATATTTAATTTCTCAATGACATACTTCTCAGCATCAAACGCTTCTGCTTCCTTAATTTTGGCAATTAGTTCAGCTTGAAACAATTTCTCCTTCTTCTGTCTTCTCTTTAGCCTTACCTTTTCCAATAGAAATTTCATTTTTTTACGCAACTTCTTTCGTTTGTGTTTCTTCATTTTCTTATGCCTGATTTTTATCATATTTACCGCTTGTTTCTCTATAATTCTTTCATTCGTAGGTAAATCTAGAGACTTTTTTAGCATAGGTGAATCATATTGAATGGGCAAACGGTGTGTAGGCTCTTGCAATGGAGGAATCAAAGTGGTAGTAGGAATTTCAATAATATTTCTTATTAAATCTTCTCTCGTAGGCATTCCAAAATCTATATTAAGTGTTCGCGGTTTAAATTTTATGCTGTGTATCGATCCTGTACCACACTGCATATAATTATCAGATGTTAAACGGGAAACTATGTTTGCGTCACAGGATTGTTGTGTCGAATACTTTGCAGCAGCAGCAGCAGCAGCAGTACCTGAAATAGAATAGAGAAATTTAATATATTATTTTATCTCAATTTATTCAAATATTTTATCTCATACATACTTAAAATATATAATAATTTAAACAGTATGTTCTATTTTAACATAGTCTAATATGTATATATATATATATATCGCCCTTACTTCAAAAGCGATTCAAATAAAAGAATGTAATTTTCAAATTATTATCATGAATTATTTAAGTAAACATTTCCTCAATCATAAAAACAGTTTAATGTAAAAAAATCGTCATAACTTAAAAAAGGGTTTTCTAAAGTGATAAAACGAAAATGACAAATTTGATGTTATACTTTTTTTGCCGATATTCGATTAGTCAATAATTTTCTGTCAAATTAAAGAATAATGTTTTCCTTTTTCTTAATTTTTTAAGTTGTGTCACTTTTAAAGTAAGGAAACGATATATACATTTTTGCTTAGAAGGTAGATAGCAATACTAGGTTATAAGTAATTTACAGTTATATAAATCAATTATTGAAGGTACATACTTATCCTGCCCACCGTAATTTTGCGAAATGTAGCACATAATGTATTAATCGACATTGCAGTGATAAAGTTTTCGCTGATAATATAAGTTTTCTCGCAATTACACGACACACATGCATTCAACATACATTCTCCATTTTTTGTTTCCTAAACTGTACTTATAGTTGATTCGAGTATCAGATCATAGATAGCAACAGCGTCGCTTCGCATATTCTTCATAATCGCTAATAAAATAAAATTATAATTCATTTATAGTTTGTCTAATTAAAGAAATATTAAATTAACTATAAAAAATAATTTTAAGAAAAGATGAAATATAAAAATTTTATGAAAATGACGAAAAGGACAACAATTGAAAGAGAAATCAATTTTTAAGATATTAAATCAATATCAAGACATTAAAGTTAGTATTAGGGATTTAATTTATTACGAGTTATTTATAAGTTTCTGTTTATATTTCTTAGACTTAATTACAACAATAATTATGAAATTTTTGTCGCACATATTGGTATAAAAGATGAATGCATTTAATCCATTCGCGTTTTTACAGTCCTTTTCGTGACCTTATCCTTTTCTCTGAAACCAAATATATACATTTGATTCACGCAATGTGTATTAATATAAGTATTAATTGCATCTGTGCTAATCCTATCATGATACTTACATGATATAAACAACAGCACCCCATCCAGATATCGCGTCCCGATCGAACGCATTGACTAAAGCTTGGCTGACAGTCTCAAATAGCTCTTCAGGCCCCAAATTAGGCTCATAAAGTGACTCACACATGCCATAAAGTTGCTCGGTACACGTTCCACCCACTACAAAGTCCTCAGCCATATTTCTGGAGCCTATCAGGTCCATGTTGCAGATGAATGGCTCAAACGTGACTGGATCCAGTCCAGCGACTATAGGTTCTACGAAATACGGCCCAAATCTCCTCTCATACAGGAGATTTGAGATCATAGCTGTGAACGTTTTTGGATGAATCTTTCGATTCTCTTTTAGCTCATACAGATTCAGGCGAAAGCGCAATCTCTCCATGACTGTCTGGGTATCAGTGGCAAGACCGGGCAAGCTGACGTACAAGTGCGGTCCCATCTCATAGATCTTTTGGAAGTCGCACATTATTGTCTGTGCCTGTATACCGAATCTGCGATCGGCTGCTATGGCTACACAGTTCTTACCCTTCATGGCTATCACGGCGCCACCGTTATACGCAAGGATGCTCTAAAAAAAAAAAAGATAAAATATATTGAAATACAGTATATTCTTTAAATTTTTTAAAATAATATCTCATTCTAAAGAATAAAGATTGAGCCAGCTTTGAAAAAAAAAATAGCTCAATTATCAATCTAATCTTTAAGAGTCAGATTTCATTCTTCAGAGATTCATTCTATAAATTTTAGAGAGTACACAAGAGAACTCTTCATATATAGCATAAATCTCCAAGGTTTTAAAGACGAGGATCCAGAAGACATCTCTATATCCTAAAAACATCCTCAGGATATTTATACATTTCTTAAGCTAAGGCTGATGTTATATTTGTTGCATGATAAATTTTTCAAGCCTATTGAGTGACTACTCTTTAAATTCTTGGAATCTCAATTTTCAATCTTTAAGATTTTATTCTTCAGAATAAAATTTTCACTTAAAAATTTTAGAAAGCAGGATAAGGATGGACTAGGATAAAGAGATAAGATAGAGAGATACAAGAACTTTTGTGTTCTGCAGTTAATTAATTATATGCTTAAAAAATTTGTTGTACAACAAATGTAATATTAACCTTAAAGTGTGCTGAGTGGGATGGTGTGGAAATTATAATTTGTCACAAAAGTACGTTGTCATTGATATATTGACAATAACTTAACCTTTAATTGTAGATAAATTCCGATTATTCTGTAGACTCGTAATTGCAATTACGAGAAATTCTACTAGGAGACAATGCGACAAAGTGCAAGGAATACTTTTTAATAAATAAACACTTACCATCTTTTCGTGCAAATACTTAACACCTCAAAATGCAAAACGTCAACCAGACAATTAGGACGCGTCGAAGTGCGAGTCACGACCACGAGTTATGAACGACATAGAAGCGTGAACGTATCGCGAGCTAAATGTAAAAAATTATCCAATTAAATAAAAGTGAGGCGAGGAAGCAACGTAACGAGTTTCACGTATAAATTTGTAATGTATTTCATGCGATCACATGATTTTTTTTACTCAATGTGTAATCGTTATATCGAAAAAATTCATAAAAATCGAAATAAACAGAAAATAAAAAGCTCGAAATTGTTATATATATTAACGCTCATTTATAATAGAAAATTTTATAAATTGATAATTGATAAATTTGATTAGAAGCACTACGTTTTTGTACTAATTGTTAATTAATAGACAGGGATATATATGGTTAGATATTTTCTGAATGGAATGAAAGAAAAATCTGATATAGAAATGAGAGAGGATAATGTAGTTTCTTTTAAAAGCAAGGAAAGCAATTATGCTTCTATCTTTTCTCCCCATCTCTTTGTAGAAATTTAATACCTATAGTGATTAATTAATAACTTATTTTAAATAATAATTACAGTACTGATGGTAACAGTATAATTAAATTAAGTAAGTGATTAATTAATCAGTAGTTAACAGTAGTTGATACTAAAAATGAGTGAATGACTTTCCAGTACTAATATTAATTGTTATAACGATTATAGTTAATTGTTAATAATCAAAATAAATATGAATGATTAATTGATGACCAATATTAAGTCAAATTCGCTTCAAATCAAATTCAATTGATGTTAATCAAAATACTAAAAAATTAATTTTCTATATTGTATATACTGACCTGACGATAAGGTCGAAATGTCTATTTAAAAATTTAAATGTATTAAAATCTAGTTCGTAGCCCTTATTAATGTTTATTTATTATTATTGAGCCATTATAGTACATATTATTTTTATTTTATAATTTTAGACAAATATGTGCAGGACAGAGAAGTTCTCGGATCTCTCTATCTTATAGTCAATCAACAGGCTTGAAAAATTTGTCGTACGACAAAAAAGCCCAAATGAAATATCATCCAAAAATATAAATATATTGAAATCTGGCTCATAGCCCTTATTGTTATTAAAATGATAAAAGTTCTAATATTTGTTCACTTTTATAATTTTCACCTCATTTCAAAAAACACCATAATCGACGTCTGACGTCTCTCTGACGTCTGACTTTCCATCAGCCTCTCTTACTAATGCTGTTTTCGCGCTTTTAATCTATCTATATAGATCCGTGGCCACGTGATTTACATATCGCTTTGTCAATGGCACGACGTCAGATCGAGACATGCGGGTGGCACATATACGACGACGAATGAAAATCGTGCGTTGCGCGCTCGCGCACACGCATCAAGAGAGCATGGCCGCGCGATGTTATTGAGGATTCAACGCGCGAGCGGGTTCAGCGGGTACGAGAGTACACGGGAGGGTGCACTGCGAGTTCGAGCGTTTCGAGCAAGACTGTGATCGCGATTAGCGGATTCGGAGAGAACGGACGACGATCATCGGTGACACGAGCGTGCGAGGGCAAAGTCGTAAGCGGAAGGAAAAAAAGGGAGCAGCGCGGAGCGGACGGAAAATGCGCTCGGCGTATATTCGCCGCGAGTGCCATGCATCATCTCGTCGCGGCAGCGAGTGACTCGGGTCCCCGCCCCAAAAATAAACGGCCGGTACGTTTCGTCAGTTCGTCGGCCGAAGAACAGGGGAAGAAGGAACCACGCGAGCTCGTGTCTCGGTGATGTTCGTGTTTCCTCCCGCGCTTAAATTCTTTGGTTAGGCCGACTTGCGGCACGCGGTCCATCTGGAGGAGCTGAGCATCGAGCCAGTCAGCTGTGTCGTACTTGCCCCCCCAATGACGGGTACACGCGTGTAGTCCCACGCGCGACGGTCCCCCGACTCCGCCACGTCCCGAACTCTCGGAGGAAAAAACGACACGTCCCCCTTTGTTCGAATCGATATTTCGTAACGCGTGCATCGAGTACACGCTCGTATACATCGCATGCCTCCGTCAACGGCGGCGTGGCAGCCACGCATCATTACATTCGAGATTTTCATTTCGAACAGACGATTGTTTACGTACTTATAAACTCGTCAAGGTTGTTTAGAGTTTGAAGATTCTTGCGGAGAGTGTCACCTTGCCGCGTAAAGTTACGAGTAGCGGGGAGATTTAGAACGGCCGTGAGATGTGTGTATGTGTATGTATACGCGTGGTGTATTTTACTTTTACGTTATTTTTAAACCGACGATGTACAAAACACATGAACAAAGCCGTATAAACTCAGTCTCTCTCTCTCTCTCTCTCTCTCTCTCTCTCTCTCT